>Ga0272446_1000756_pt1 | contig 49299 bp, 48 predicted proteins | sample YNPCB0061_FD_194587 | JGI IMG/M metagenome (GOLD analysis project Ga0272446, IMG submission 194587) | Hot spring microbial mat communities from Yellowstone National Park, WY, United States - YNP-CB-006-1 | ecosystem: Environmental > Aquatic > Thermal springs > Hot (42-90C) > Sediment | place...
ATCATGCACCAAACCGCCTCGGTATCACTGGCCGCATAGGCCCAGCCATCTGCCGTCGCCGATTGGGAAAGCTTCTGGGCCAGCCTGACGTTTGAGCTGCGGTAGTATTCCCGATTTCGGCGCCGGACCCGGACCAGGTGCGGCCGGGGTCATGTAGAATCAATGTTTCATGCCCAATCTGGCGAAATTGTGTGTTGCGCTCGCCTTCTTTTCGAGCGGCGCCTCCTTTGCTCAGGGTGAGAAGCCGCCTTCCCCGCCCGCTCCGGAGGCGCTGAAGCGCCCCAGCCGCGTCCGCGCCGTCTCCGCCGGTGCGACGCTCAGCGTCCTGGGCCTCAGCCTGGTCCCGAAGGACACCGTCAACACTTCCACGACTACCCCGGCCGTGAGCACCCAGTACGACACCAAAGGCGCCTCGCAGCGAATCGGTGGCGGGGTCACCGGGCAGGTGGCCCTGCCCGGCCGTTTTGCGGTCAGCGCGAGCCTGCTCTGGCGGAAAATCGGCTATCAGATGGAAACCAACGTCGCCACGGGCGCGACGACGACCACTTTCACCGCCCGCCACGAGGATACGCGCGCAAAGATCATCGATGTCCCGGTGGCCGTGCGCTACTTCTCCAAGGGCCATCACGAGTCCGGACAGCGCTGGTTTGTCGAAGGCGGCGGCGTCTTCCGCAAAATGAGCGGCCTCCGGACCTCCGTCAATACCACGGACAACAATGGCGTGAACACCTGCTGCGACACCACACCCGTCACACCGGCTCACCGCAGCGTGCGGGGCTTTCTCGGGGGGCTGGGATTGTACCTGATCGACCCCGTTGGCGTGCGCGTCATCCCGGAGGTGCGCTACACCCGCTGGGCCACCCCGCTGTTCGACAACTTCTCGACCCACACCCAGCGGAATCAGGTGGAAGGGATGCTCTCGATCACCTTCTAACCGAAGCGGCCATCCCGCTCGCCCGGGGGCCGCGTCTTCCAGCGGCGGTGAATCCACAGCCACTGGTCCGGGTACTGGCGGATCACCGCCTCGAGCTTGCTCTGGAGGGCCTGGGTGTCCCGCTGCGGGTCGCCGGTCATGGCGAGCGGTTCATAGAACCGCAGCACGTATCTGCGTTCCCTTTCCTCCCACAGCGCGAAGCCCGGAATGACCGCCGCTCCGCTGTGCGCCGCCAGTTTCGCCAAGCCCGCCGTGGCGCAAGCCGGCACACCGAAGAAATCCACGAATACGCCGTTGTCCAGCGAAGCGTTCTGGTCGATCAGGATTCCCACGGCCTCGTTGTTGCGCAGGGCCTTCAGAATCGTGCGCGCCGATTCTTTCTTGCCGATCAGATGGTTGCCCGACAGCCTGCGCCGCCGCTCCACCAGCCGGTCGATACGGGGATTGTCGAGCGGCCGCACCACCACGTGCATGGGACCTGAAAGCAAGGCGTGCGCGAACGCGCTCAACTCCCAGTTGCCCAGGTGCGCCGTGGCGAACAGCACGCCCTTGCCGCGTTCCATCGACCGCTCGAAATGCTCGTAGCCTTCGTAGCGGATCCACTCCCCCACATTGTCACGGCGGATTTGCGGGAACTTGGCGAAGGCTACCAGAAGGCGCGCGATTGAACGGAAGACCCCGTCAGTGACGCGGCGCGGGTCCGCGTCCGGCAAGGCCACGGCCAGATTGCGCATCGCCGTCCGCCGCAAGCGGGGAATCGCGAGATCCAGCAGCCTCGCATAGCCTCGCGCCAGCCCGTCGGCCAGCGGCCGCGGAGCCCATTCGAGCGATTTGAGCGCGCAAACCGCGAGCCCGTATTCCAACCCGTCGCGCAACCTGGACCGCCGGCGCATCCTACCCACCCTACCACCAGGTGTAGCTCACTCGATCCAGCCGCCACCCAATACGAGGTCGCCTTGATAGAAGACCGCTGCCTGGCCCGGCGTCACGGCGCGCTGCGGTTCGTCGAAGCGAACCTCGACGCTGCCCGGATCCGACATCGGATGAAGCGTGGCCGGCGCCGCCGCGTGCTTGTTGCGGATTTTGACCGCGGCGCGGGTGGGAGCTTGCAGCCTCTCCACGGCGATCCAGTTTACCTGGCGGGCAACCAGGGCCGGGCGCAGCAGGTCCGCGTTCGAACCCACTACGACGCGCTGTGTGGCCGCATCGGTGGCGATCACGTAGAGAGGTTCACCGGTCGCGATTCCGAGCCCCTTTCTCTGGCCGACGGTGAAGTGATGGACGCCGGAGTGCTCGCCCAGTCTGCGTCCCGCGGCGGACACGATTTCGCCGCGCGCCGGGGCAGGCGGGATGCCGCGTTCCCGGAAATAGGCGTCCATGAACGCGGCGTAGTCGCCGTTGGGCACGAAGCAGATTTCCTGGCTGTCGTTCTTCTCAGCCACAGGCAGGCCCATCTCGCGCGCCAGGTTGCGCACCTGGCCCTTCTCCATGCCGCCCAGCGGAAACAGGGTGCGGGCCAACTGGTCCTGGGTCAGTCCGAAGAGAAAGTAGGTCTGATCCTTGGCTGCATCGGCCGGCCGGCGCAACAGCCAGCGCCCGCTCGCCGGGTCCCGATCGACGCGGGCGTAGTGGCCGGTGGCGATGCGCGCGGCGCCCAGCGAACCGGCCAGAGCCAGGAACTGGTCGAACTTGATGAAGTTGTTGCACAGGGTGCAGGGGATGGGCGTGCGGCCGGCCAGGTAGTCGCGCACAAAGGGTTCCACCACCTGGCGCTCGAAGCGCTCCTCGAAGTTGACGACGTAGTAGGGAATGCCCAGGCTCTCCGCCACCCGCCGCGCGTCGTAAACGTCATCCAGCGAGCAGCAGCGGCCGGTGGCGCCTTCGACGGAAAGCTCCGGCAAACGCCGCTGGTTCCAGAGTTGCATCGTCATGCCGACGACGGCGTGGCCTTCGCGCACCAGCAACGCGGCCGCCGTGGAGCTGTCCACTCCGCCGCTCATGGCCACGGCGATCATAGCGGCGCAATCCTGCGAAGGTGGGCAACCGAGGCAGCCACCGCCTCGACCAGCGCATCCACCTCTTCGCCGGTATTGTAGCGGCCCAGCGAGAAACGGATGGAGGAACGGGCCTGCTCCCGGTTCAGGCCGATAGCCGTGAGGACATGCGAGGGTTCCGCCGCCCCGCTCGAACAGGCCGCCCCCGCTGACACGGCGAAGCCCTTCAGATCCAGGGCTATCAGCAGCGCTTCCGAGTCGATGCCGTCAAAGCGGATGTTGGAGGTATTAGGCGTCCGGGCTGTCCTGTGCCCGTTGACGTGCGTGCCGGGAATGCGGTCGAGAATCGAGGCCTCCAGGCGGTCCCGCAGCCCGCGCAACCGCTCCGACTCGGCAGCCAGGTTCTCAGCAGCCCATTCCGCGGCCCGGCCCAGACCTACGGCGCCCGCAACATTCTCGGTGCCGGCACGGAGGCCGCGCTCGTGATGGCCGCCGAAGGATCGGGGCGCCAGCCGCACCCCCTTGCGCACGAACAGCGCGCCGGCCCCCTTGGGCCCGTAAAACTTGTGGCCTGTCAGGGAATAGAGGTCCACCGCGGCGACATCCACCGGGATCTTGCCGACGGCCTGCACGCCATCGGAGTGGAACAGTGCGCCGGCCTCGCGGGCGATGCGGGCGATTTCGGCAATTGGCTGCACCGTGCCGAGTTCGTTGTTGGCGTGCATCACCGACACCAGCCCTGTATCCGGGCGCAAGGCGCGGCGGATGTCATCCGGATCCACAATGCCGTCCGGACCCACCCGGACGTAGCTGGCCTCACCCTGCGCGCAGGCCGCCAGCACGGCCGGGTGCTCCACGGTGGTGGTCACGATGTGCCGGGCTTGGGAGCCCAGCACCGCAAGGTTGTCGGCTTCCGTGCCGCCGCTCAAAAACACCACCTCCGCGGGCTCGCAGTGCAGCGCCGCGGCCACCTGCCGGCGCGCCGCCTCGAGCTTCTGCCGCGCCTCCTGCCCGAAACGGTGGACGCTGGACGCGTTCCCGTATGCCTGGTCGAAGCACGGCAGCATGGCTTCCAACACTTCGCGGGAAACCGGCGTCGTTGCGTTGTAGTCGAAGTAGTGCCTCTCCACTTATCATCATTCTAGCAATGGCAACCAGACTGATTACCCTCACCACCGATTTCGGACTCACGGATCATTTCGCAGGCGTCATGAAGGGCGTGATCCTCAGCCTGTGCCCGGCAGCGCGGATTGTCGACATTTGCCACGAGGTGAGCGCCTATCAGATCGCCGAGGGCGGGTTCACCATCGCGCAAGCCTACCGGTTTTTCCCGCCCAAGACCGTGCACGTGATCGTTGTGGACCCCGGGGTAGGCACCGCCCGCCGCCCCCTCCTCACCGAGGCCGCGGGACAGTTTTTCGTGGCTCCCGACAACGGCGTGCTGAGCATGATCTACTCCGGCGAGAAACACAAAGTCCGCGCCGTGACCGCCTCGCGGTACTTCCTCGGGAACGTCAGCCGCACCTTTCACGGCAGGGACGTGTTCGCGCCAGTGGCGGCGCATCTGGCCAATGGCGTCGCGCCGTCGCGCTTCGGCAAGCCGGTCACCGATTACCTCCGGCTGGACTTCGACACCCCCGTCCGGACCGGCAAGAGGGTCTGGACCGGCGCCGTGCTCAAAGTGGATCACTTCGGAAACCTGATCACGAACTTCCGGCCGGAGAATTTTCCGCAGGTGCGCGCGGGGCGGTTCGTGATGGCCGCCGGAATGGAGCGGATCGGCCGCCTGGCGCAAAATTACGCTGAGTGCGCTCCTGGCGAACTTTTCCTTATTGAAGGGAGCTCGGGCTTCCTGGAAATCTCACTCAGCCAGGCGTCAGCGGCCAAACGGCTGGGTTGCGCCTCGGGATCGCCGCTCGAACTGACCGTATACTAAGACGCTCAGCGCGTTGTGCGGCGGCGGGCGGGTTTCGGCGCCGCGGTGGACAGCCCCAGGCTCTTCAACTGGCTCTTGGCCTTGGTGGCAAGGTCGCTATCGGGGTAGCGCTGCAACAGATCGCGGAACTCCCGGGCGCCTTCGGTCTTCCGGCCCAATTTCACCAGCGTGAGCCCTTTCATGTACAGAGCGTCGGGCGTCTTATTGTTCTCCGGGTATTTCTCCAAGACGGCGTCGAACTCCGCCAGAGCGCTTTCAAAGTCCGCCTGCGAGTAATGAATCTCCCCGATATAGAACTGCGCGTTGGGCGCCAGGTCAGTGTTGCCGTAATACTTGATGTAATCCTGGAACCCCTGGAGAGCCAAGTCCATCCGGCCGCCGCTTTTATCGCGCATGGCGTTGGCGTAGAGCGTTTCCGCAGGCATGGGAGGGCTTCCGGCGGCGGGAGAGCCGGCCGGACCGGGCGGGGGCGCCGGGGGCGCCTGCATCACTTTCACCGTGTTGGCCAGATCGACAATCTGCTGCTGGAGTTTTCCCATCCGCGCAGTCATGTCGGCCACCGACTCGCGGACACCCTGGAAGTCGGTGCTCATCTGTTCGACTTTGGAACCCAACGCCGCAATGGGCGCTACGACCACCTTGTCCTGCTCTTTCAATCTATCGCGCAGACTGGCATCGAGGACCGCGACGGCGGTATTCACCTTGTTCGACTGATCGAGGTTTTGCTGGACCAGCACGCGCAACTCGTCGACGGACCGCTGCAACGTGCGGACCTGGTCCTGCAACAGGGCGACGTCGCGCTGGAGCTCGACGATCTCTTTACTGGCGGCCGAGCAGGCCAGCGGGACGAGAAGAATGGCGAGCACGCATCGACGCAATGACATAGGGCACTTCTCCTCAATCAATACGAGAGCCGGCCGGAGAGCCGGAGCCTCCGGCCAGCCACGAAAAAGCAGCCCCTTGCCGGCCGACCGTCCGGCAGACGGCAAACGACCGGGCCACCGCGCGGGGCGATCAAGTATGCAAAGGGCCTGTTACCAGTTTACTGGCCCGCGGAGAAATGAGCACGCCGGTTCTTCTGCCAGCAGGTCTCATTGGACTCCGTGCAGACCGGGCGCTCCTTGCCGTAGCTGATGGTCTTCAGCTTGTCGGCGGGAACGCCGAGCTGCACCAGGAAGTCCTTGGCGGCGGTGGCGCGGCGGTCGCCGAGGCCCATATTGTACTCGGCCGAGCCGCGCTCGTCGCAATGGCCTTCGATGGTGACCATGGCGTCCGGAATGTCGCGGAAGATGGCCTTCAGCGCATCGGCGTCCTTGGTCAGCGCGTCACGCGCATCGGGACGAATCTCGCTCTTATCGTAGTCGAAGTAGGCGTCCACCACGTCGCTCGCCAGCCGGGCGGCCAGGTCTGGCTTCGGCGCGGGCGGTGGCGGGGGCGGCGGCGCGGGAACCGTCACATTCACAGTCGCACTGGCCGTGGTGCTCCCACCCGGACCCTTGGCGGTCAGCGTGTAGGTGGTCGAGTTGTTCGGGAACACCTGGCGGCTGCCAGTTGCATCCACCGTGCCAATTCCGTTGTCAATGGAGATGTCGGTAGCGTCCGACACCGACCAGCGCAACGTGGACGATTGCCCGCGTTCGATGGAACTGGGCTCGGCCGAAAATTGCGAAATCATCGGAGCTTTGGGCGGAGCGGGCTTCTCGGCCGGCGGGGGTGGCGGTGGCGGCGGCGGCGGGGGGGCTTTCTTCTTGCAGCCCGCTGCAAACATCGCCAGCATGATCCCCATCCAGATGACACCGATCTTTCGTTTGCTGCTGAACATGAACTTTTGCCTCCTGAAATCTGTCTGTTTCGCTATCTATACGGTTTATTTGCTCCACACCGGCTGCTGATTGCGGCCTTGCGTGGTGAGTTGCTTTAACTGGGTACCATCCGCCAGCATAGTCCAGATCTGGCTGGACCCGCTGCGGTTCGACGAGAATACAATGTGACGCCCGTCCGGCGCCCAGGTCGGATTCTCATTCCGGCCCGCGCCGTGGGTGAGTTGGTCGAATCTCCGGGTAGCCACGTCCATCACGAATATATTGTAATTGCCGGGCTCGAAACCGCGAGTCCAGGCGAACGCAATATGCTGCCCGTCCGGGTGCCAGGACGGATTCACCGCGTCGCCCTCCCCGGTCGTCAGCCGCTGGGCGTCGGCGCCCTCCATGTTCATCCGGTAGATCTGGGGAGTGCCCGAAGCCCCGGATGTGAACACGATTTCAGACCCGTTTTTTGGGTTTACCTTGGGCTCGATCTCCACCGCCCGCATGCTGCGCACCCGGTGCAACCCGCTGCCATCCACGTTGCAGACGACGATGTTCGCCCATCCGCCGCCCACGGTCGAGGAGTACAGAATCCGCTTCCCATCCGGCGTGAATTCCGGAGTCGCATTCATGGACGCAACCTGGTTGTAGAAAGGCAGCCGCCTGCCCGTCTCCACCGAGAAGATAAATATACCAGGATTGCCGCGATAATAGCTAGTAAACGCTATCTTCGTTCCATCGGGCGAAACGGCCGGCGTCACCGAGATCGATGCGTAACGGGTGAACTGTTTCTGGTTCGAGCCGTCCGGGTCCATCGACCAGATCTCCTTGTGGCCCGTGCGATCGGAAACAAACCAGATCTTGGTGCCCACCAGGCTCGTGCCGCCGAAACGGGCCACCACGTCGGCGGCGAATTCGTGGGCCACCTTTCGGGCCCCGCTCTCGTCCAGGGAACCCAGGTAGATCTTGCCAAACACCTGGGCGTTGGCGAGATCGCTCTGAGTAACATTGTAAAGCCAGCCGAACAGCACCAACTGGCCGTTCTGCACACCCGTGTAGCCCAGTGTGAGGTAATTCGCACTGACGGGCGGTGCGGACCAGTCCGTCAGCCAGGGTCCCTGGCGGATGGGCTCGGGCGGCTCGCCGCGGCGCCCCGCGCGGCCGGGCAGCGGGGGACGAAAGTCCTCCGGGCGCTGGGGAACCTGAAGCGGGTACATGCCCTTGGGCGCCATGCGGAACAGACCCGAGGCGTCCAGGTCGTTCCACAGCGTCTCGTTAAAGGCTCCCATGTAGTTCTGGGCGTCGCCCGAGCCTCGAAAATCGGGCACGGCGATGACCGCCCGTTCGCCTTGCCGCAACACTATGATCACGTCCTGGGCCGCGACGCCGAGCGCCAGGGCTGCCAGAACAGAGACGGTCCACGCGATTGTTTTTTTCCTCATCGTGATAACTGGAACCAGAACTCGACGCTGGCCTCGTCACGCTCGTACCCGGCGGGCAGCGGGGGGAAGGGACTGGCCTCGAGAATGGCCCGCTGGGCCGAGTAATCCAGCACGCCGTTGCCGCTGCGCTGCACAATGCGCACATCGCGCACCGAGCCGTCACGCAGGATGGTGAAGGTTATGATCACCGGCGGCGCCGTCTTCAGGCGGGGATCCACCTCCGAGGTGCGCCACTTCTGGGCTACCCGCTGCTTGAGCAGTTCCACGTAATACCCGTACCGGTTCCCAAACGGGGACCCGGCGCCGATGCCCACCCCGCCCCCCGACCCGGTCTGCCCGAACATCGGAGAGACCAGTCCCTGGCCGGTCGAACTGTAAAGCTGGTTCGAACCGCTTTCCGGCCGGCGGTATCTCTGCTGGCTCCCGATGATGTCCGACATGCGCCGCGCCGCGCGCCGCCCCTTGAGGGGAATCGCGTCGGCATCCTCCACCGTGCGCCGGGCCGCCTTGGCCGGCTTTGGAGCGGGCGGCTGGGGGATTTGGGATTCGGTGTCGTTGGCCACCGGGTTGACTACGCCGCCGCGCGAGGGCAACGGGATCTGGCTCACCGCATTGATCGTCACCGAGCCGCCACCCAGCGAGTTCGGATCGCCCCAGGTTGCCCGCCGGCCCGCCCCGGTCACGGCGGTCAGCAGCACCAGGGCAAACACCCCGGCGTGCAGAGCCGCCGACTCGAGCAGCGGCCGGCGCATCGACTCGGATTCATCGAGGATGTCGACGTGCGGAGCCATTACCTTCGCTTGCGTTCCGATTCGTCTTCCGGCTGGGTCACCGCGTTCACCTGGAATCCGGCCCGGCCGAGTTCGCTCAGGACCTGGGCGATCGGGTCCCAGAGCGTGCCTTTGTCGGCCCGCAAATACACCGCCTTGCCGCCGGCGAAGCGGACCCGGATCTGCCCCGCCAGTTCGTTGATATTCACGGGCTTCTCGTTCAGGTACAGGTTGCCGTCGCGGGTGATGCTCACCACGGGCAGTTCCTGGGCGCTGTCCTTGACCTGCCGCACCTTGGGTACGTCCACCTCGATGCCGAACTCCATGACGTGAGCCGTTAGCATGAAAATCACCAGAAGGACCAGCAGCACGTCGACGAACGGAGTCACGTTGATCTCCGACAGCGTCGAGTGCATCCGCCAGCGCCCCCGGCCGCCGAAATTGCCGCCGCCGTTGACCGAAACCGCCATGGCGCTAGTCCTCGAAGCTCCGCTCGGCCACGTTCATGAACTCCATCGAGAAGTCGTCCATCCGCGCGCCCATCTCCCGGATGGCGTGGCTGTAATGGTTATAGAAAATAGCGGCGGGGATGGCCGCGGCCAGGCCGACCGCGGTGGCAATCAGCGCGTCGGAGATTCCCGGGGCCACCGCCCGCAGGCTCGCGCTGCCCATCTGGCCCAGGTCGTGGAACGCCCGGATGATGCCCCAAACCGTGCCGAACAGGCCGATGAAGGGCGTCACCGAGGCCGTCGTCGCCAGCCAGTTCATGTTCCGCTCCAGCTTGGCGATCTCTTCGCTGACCCCGAGTTGCAGGGACCGCTCCAGGGCGAGTTTGTTGTTTACCGAACCTTTCGACTTCATCTGCCGGTGGATCTCCTCGTAACCGAAATCGAAGACCGCCACCAGCGGGGCCGGGCGGAACTGTTCACTCACCACCATCACCGATTCCAGGCCGTCGGATTTCCGGAACGCGCGCAGGAACCGGTTATTGGCCTCCCGCGCCTGCCGCAGAACGCTCCACTTCGAAAAGATGATGGCCCACGAATACACGGAGAAGCAGATCAGGATGCCCAGCACCACGTAGCCCACCGGCGTCGAGCGGCGCACGATGTCGAGGACGTCCAGTTGGAGAAAAATCACAGAGATAGGTGGCAGCGTAGCTCTTACTCCTAAATTCAAAGAGTAGCATAATGGGGCAGCTTCGCCTATCGGCCGGCGGCGGGTGTGAAAACATTTCCGCTCAGGCTTGTTTCAAAGCGAAATTTCAATTGGAAAACGCCCTGGAGCAGATCGAAAACTCCGGCAGCGTCCCGCCGCGCCGTCCAACCGGCCTTGACCGCCCGCCGCCGCGCTTGCGATAATAGACCCTGTTTACAACATGGTTGTTGGTTCCAGCGTCTGAAGCACACGTCGAAGCTACGGGCTCCTCCCGTAGCTGTTTTGTTTTGCGCGTCGCCTCACCGACGGACCGGCAATGCTTTAGGAGAATTCAGTAGTGAAAGAAAAAGGTGTAGTGAAATGGTTTAACGCCGCCAAGGGCTATGGTTTCATCCAGCGTGCCAGTGGCGACGACGTGTTCGTGCATTTTTCAGCCATCCAGATGAACGGATACCGGTCGCTGGACGAAGGTGCGGAGGTCGAATTCGAAGTCAAGCAGGGCCCCAAAGGGCTTCAGGCAGAAAATGTGACGCGGCCCTGAACGCGCGTCATCCCCACATATAGGATCCGTTTGAGGGCCCCTCGGCTGGGGCCCTTTTCATTTTTCGGCTGCGAGTCTGCGGGCGAGCTAGGGCTGGATGTACACTCGGACCCGGTTGCTCTCCCGATTTCCCGACACCAGGTAGAGTTCCGCCGGCCCCGAGTTCACCACCGCGGGCAACTGCACCTCCACCAGATAGAAGCCGACGTAACCGGGCGCGAGCACCGCCCGGGTGACCTCCAGCGGGGCCCGGTCCAAATATGCCCGGACCGGCGCGACCACCTGCGGCGGACCCTCCAGGGGCGCCGGCAAGCCGGCTGGCCAGTTGGGCCGCACTTTGCCCAGCCCGGTGGCCAGAATCTGGATGCGGGAGTTCGAGCGCGCGCTGTTGCCCGCATTCAGCATCATCCCCGAATCGCCGTCCAACAGCAGAGGCACTCCGTCACGGTCGACGAAAATGGCCGGCGAAACATCCTGAATGGGAAGCGCCAGCGTGGCCCGCCCGCCGGCGCCCTCCACGGCCAGCGCGACCGAGGGACCCGCGGCTTCGTAGGGAACCTGGACCTGAGACTCGGTGTCCGAGACGGCAAGGACCGGAAAGGTCAACTCGCCGGCCCGGGCCCGCTCGACCCGTCCCCCGAGAATGCTCAATAGCGAACCCGGAGCGGCGGCGCGCAGGCTGAAATCGGCCGCATTCACCCAACGGAATGCGCCCGGGCGATCCGGGGCTGGGGCGGCGAACACGCCGTAACCTTCCAGAGCCACGTACAACTGGCTGCCCCCCGAGCCGAGCCTCACATCCCGCGCCGGCGCCTGAGGAAGGTTCTCACTCAGCGCCGTCCAGGAGGTAGGGGGGCCGGGATTGACCAGGTCGCCCCGGGTGAAGAAGACGCCACGGCTGGTCGCCACATAGATCGCGCCGGTGGAGCGGTCCGCAGTCACGGCGTGCGCCGCCGCCTCCGGAAGGTTAGCGGTGAGGTCGTCCCAGAAGAGGCCGCCGTTGACCGTCCGCAGGACCTGGGGGCCTCCTCCGCCAACCGCGGCGAGAGCGACCCGGGGTTCCTGGGGATCCACCCACAAAGCCTCGATGGGACCGCCCGCGGGCGCCGGAGTCAGAGACCAGCTCCGCCCGCCATCCGACGACAGAAACAGCCGTCCATCGGCCGCCCCTGCATACCTCAGGTCCCCGTTTCCGGCAAGCGCGGTGATGGAGACGCCAATCGCCTGTCCGTACGTACGGCGGAGCTCCTCCTCTTGGCGAAAAGACGAATCGGCCACAGGCGCCCACGACCGGCCGCCCCCGGGGCTCGCTTCAACCGGGCCGAAACCGTCCAGCCAGATGCGCACGCCGGCCGGGCCGCTGGGCGGGGCCAAGATCCGCCGTACCGGCAGGTTGGGGAGGGTCCGATTCAGACCGGACCAGGAGAGTCCTCCGTCCAAAGATCGCCAGACGCCAAAACGGTTGGCGACCACCAGTTCGTCCGGGTCGCCGGGCGAAACGGCCAAGTCCAGCACTCCATCCCCGATTACCGAACCGGACCGGTAGCCGGTCAAGTCGGTCCAGGTACGCCCTTCGTCGTCGGACCGATAGAGGTGCGACCCAAGCGCATACAGGCGGCCGGGGGACGAGCTGTCAGGCGCCAGCCGGACGGCGCTTTCAGGCAGGCGCGCGACCCGGCCCTCATACGGGACCTGGGCCGGCCGGGCGCCGGCGGAAGCGCGCCAGAACTGAAAATCGGCGGTCTCGTAGACCCGGTCCGCGGCGGTGCGGGCGTATAGCCGGGAGCCGTCCGGGGAGAACCAGACCGCATCCACCGGGCCGGTCGCAGGCGACGCCAGCAGCAGTTCGACCGAGGTGTCGCCGATCTGCCTCCAGTCCGGCCGGAGCGCCGGGGAGACCGTCTGGCCGCCCGCCAGGCAAGCCGTCGCCGCCATCACCAGAACTGCGCGCGCGGTTGCCCCTGCTGTTTCCCTGCGACACATCGTTGTGTCCATTCTATCGCACCTGCCCGAGGCTCCCCATAACTAAAGGTGTTGCCAGAGCGCCTTTTATAGCTCATCTTTTCCTTAGGCCTATGGGTTGCCTAGCAACTTTGGTGCTAGACTAAGGTTCTGATTGTGGAGTCGAACGTGCGGACAAAGGGGTCCAGAATGGTGAAGTGGCTGCGCTTCGCGGTCGTAGTCCCCTTTGTTTCAGTGCTTTGCGCCCAGGATCCCGCCGCCCGCGTCACCTCGCTGACCGGGCAGGTTTCGGTGCTGCGGGACTCCGCGCCGTGGGTTTTGAACGTCGGCGACCAGGTGAAACCGCGCCAAATTATTGTCACCGGGGCGGATGGTTTCGCCGTTTTTCAAGTCTCCGACGGCAGCACCTTCGAGGTCTTCCCCAACTCGCGTATGGTTTTCCGGGACAACCCCGGCAATTGGAAAGACCTGCTCGACATCTTCATCGGACGCGTCAAAGTACACATCCAGAAGCTCGGCAACCAGCCGAATTACAACCGCGTGCGCACGCCCACGGCGGTAATCTCGGTGCGCGGAACCATCTTTGACGTCAATGTCGAGGACGACGACGCCACGACGCTGGTATTGGTGGAGGAAGGTCAGGTCGAAGTCCGGCATAGCCTGCTTCCGCAGGGCGGCTCGAAGCTGCTGAACGCGGGCGAGTTTGTGCGGGTGTACAAGAACCAGCCTCTAAGCGCCGCCACGTTCGACAAGGGCTCGGTGTTGCGCCGCGTCATGGATGCCGCTCGCGAGGCCGTCTGGGTGGCTATCACCCGGTCGCCCGCGGGAGGCTCCTCGGGAGGATCGCCGGGCGGAGGGGGCGCTCCGCCTCCGGCGGGTGACGAGAAGAGTCCCGATCCGCCTCCGGCCCCGCCGCCGCCCGCAGCGCCACCGCCTTCAGCGCCACCGCCCAAGAACTAAGCCGGTGGGTGTGAGGCCCCATGGAGCGGCGAAGCTTCATGGCAGGTCCTTCGCCGAACTGGTCGAACGGATCCGGCGGCGTCACCCCGTCCCCCCGATTTGTTAGATTGGAAGAAGTGAATCTCCGATTGCTCATCGTCCTGCCGGCGTGCATCGTTTTGGCGTCTGGTTGTGCCCTGCTGTTCGGGCAATCGCCCGGTGTCACGGCCGAGTGGGACATTCGCAAGACCATCCAGGACGTCATCGCCGACACCAACCGGCTGCGTCCCGTCCTCGAACAGATCAAGCCCCAGGACTGGGTGTCGAAGGGCGCTCCACAAGCCTATGTCGGGCAGTGGAACAGCACGCGCACGCAAGTCGAAGGGCTGATCGGCTCAGCCGGCCTGTTGTCCAAAGATCCGGAGAAGATTTCGGCCGCTCTGGATACCTTCTTCCGCCTGCAAACCCTCGAACTCATGCTTCATTCGCTGGCCGAGGGCGTCCGAAAGTACCAGAATCCGGCGCTGGCGGACCTGATTAACGGAATTGTTTCCGAACACGGCGCCAACCGCCAGCGCCTGCAACAGTATGTGGTGGACCTGGCGGCCACCAAGGAGCAGGAGTTCGCCGTCATTGACAAAGAAGCCCAGCGCTGCCGGGGCATGCTCTCCCGCCAGCCGCCCGTTCACAAACCCGCCGCAAAGGCAGCGCCGAACAGCCCGGAGAAGAAGTAGTCATGCAGTTTTCGTGCAGCATCTGCGGCGAGCCCTCCACCCGCATTTGCATCAGTTGCACCAAGGACACCTGCGCCAACCACCTGTGCGCCAAGTGTCACCGGTGCAGTGACTGCTGCGAATGTGAAGACCCCGTCGCCGAGAGCACGCCGGAGACGGAATTAACGGCCGTCGACGGGACGGATCCCCTCGCTGCGTCCCAAGCCGTGGCTGAGCCAGCCGGGGCGCCAGCGGAAGACGTTGCCCGTGAGGCTGGCGATCAGGATGTCGCCTGACGGGCTCACCGCGATCCAGTGGCCGGGGCTTTCCATCGAACCTGATATTCCGCCCGTAGCCATGTCGATGCGCATGATGCGCCCGGCCAGCGTATCGTAAGTCAGATTCTCGATGTTGGTCCGGTGAGTGATGATCCACATCTCGTCGTGGGGAGTGATCGAGATCCCCTGCGTCGCGCCCAGATGTCTCCACTGCCGGAGAAACTTTCCCTCGCCGTCGAAGATCTGGATGCGGTTATTCTCCCGGTCGCTCACGTAAAGCTTTCCCTCCCAGTCGATGGCGATGGAGTGGGGCGTGTGGAACTGTCCCGGTCCGGTTCCCGGCGTCCCCCACGCCGCGACCCGCACAACAGGAATAGTATTCTCATCACCCCAACCTGTATGGCGCGCGGTACTTGTAGGACAGATAGCGGTTGGCCGGTTCGCTGTTGGTGAACCGCTCGGCGCGCCCGTCCCATTCCAGGTATGACCTGGTTTTGTGGGCGATGTTCCCCACCAGCGTCGCCACCGTCGAGAGGTGCCCGATCTCGATGTCGCAGTTGCACCTGGCGCGGCTGCGGATGCAATCCAGGAAATTGCGCGCGTGAAACGCCGTGTCCTGGCTGCCCTTGGCCGACCTGGGTTCCATGGCCGGCTTTCTCGAAGGGTTGTACCGCTTCTCGGTTTCCCGGTCCAGCGGCGTGCGGGCGAACGTCGTCAGCGAGGTGACCCGCTCGGGGACCACCTCCCACCGCGAGGGATGAATGTACATGGTGCCCATGGTGCCCCGCAGTTCGATCTCGGAATCCTGCACGTTGCCCGGAGCGGCGTTGGCGTTGTACTGAGCGAAGATCATGAGCGTGCCGTCGAAATCCCAGAGCACTTCCAAGGTGTCGGGAATCTCCCGGTTGTCTTTGACGGCGTACTTCCCACCCATGGCCGTCACCGCGCGGGGCGAATCCTTGCCCAGGCACCAGCGCATCATGTCCACGTAATGCACGCCGAAGTTGGTCAGTTGCCCGCCGGAGTAATGATAGAACCAGCGGAAATTATAGTAGGTGCGGTTCCGGTTGTAGGGGACCCGGGGCGCCGGCCCGAGCCAGGCATCCCACTCCTTCTCGTTGGGCGGCGCCGAGTCGGGCGGGTTGCCGATGCCGTTGGGCCACTGGTTGAGGATGTGATAGCTCTTGGCCACGGTGACCTGCCCGATGCCCCCGCCGCGCACGAACTCCGCGGCCTCCCGGAGGAACTGCGAGGAACGCCGGTGGATGCCCACCTGGGTAACGCGCTGGGTGCGGCGCGCTGTCTCCACCATCCGGCGGCCTTCCTGGACGGTGAGCGAGAGGGGCTTCTCCACGTATACGTCCTTGCCGGCGTTGCAGGCGTCGATGAATTGCAGGGCGTGCCAGTGGTCCGGGGTGGCGATCACCACCGCGTCCACGGATTTGTCCTCCAGCAGTTTCCGGTAGTCCCGGTACTTCTTCGGGTTCGCGCGCGATTTGCGAATGGCGAAATCCATGTAGTCGTCCCGGAGGTCGCACACCGCTACGGTCTGCTGATCACCGTGCTCGAGAAAGGCGTCGTGCACCTGGTCTCCGCGGTTGCCCAGGCCGATGTAGCCGATTCCAGCGCGATCATTCGCCCCGAGAATCCGGGAATAGCTGAGGGCCGTGGCAAGTCCGGCATGACGTCCCCAGTCACGCCGCGTGTAGTTCGTGGTCATGGCGTAGTATTGTACCTGACGCGGAAAGCTATGATGCGGATTGAGAAGGAGCCCTGGGAGGCGGTGCTCGCTCACGCCCTGGCGACCTATCCGGAGGAGTGCTGCGGAGCGCTGCTCGGCCGGATGGAAGCCGGGGCCAAACGGGTCACGCGCGCGCTCGCGCTCGAAAACGTGTCCCCGGCCCCGCGCCGGTTCCACTACGAGGTCCGCCAGGAGGACCTGCTTGCCGCGGCCCGTCAGGCGCACCAGCAGGGTCTGAGATTAGTAGGCATCTACCACTCCCATCCGGACCGCGACGCGTACTTTTCAGAAACCGACCTGAAGAACTCGACCCCGTGGTATTCCTTCCTGGTAGTCTCGGTGCGGAACGGCGCTTTCGACCATGCCCGCTGCTGGCTGCCCAATCGTGAGCAGACCGGCGCCGAACCGGAAGAGCTCATTCCCGAAACCTGAGCGCGCGCAGCGCCAGACCCCATCCCAGCGCCGGAAGCAGCATCCCGATGCCGGTCCAGATGGAGGCCACGCGCGCCGTGGTTCCATGATCGATTGCCAGGCCCGCGGCATAGCTGCTCGCCGAGATGGTCAGCAGGCATAACCCGAGATCGGCGGAGAAGACCCGGCCGCGAAAACGGTCCTCGGTATCGAGTTGGAGCAAGGTGGTGGAGAACACCCAGTTGGTGGAACCCCCCATGTGGGAAAGCACCACCGCGAGGCAGGCCAGCCACAGACGCGGCGCCTCACCCAGGCTCACATAACCGATTGCCGCCAGGAGGAAGCCAGCCAGGATGCCCAGTCGCAGCCTGCGCCGGTTGCTGCCGCCCCATCGGGCGGCCATCAGCGGCCCCAGCAGGGCTCCGACCCCCCGGGAGCCCATCAGCACGCTCATTCCCAGCATCCCGGCGCGGCCCGCGTCAATGCCGGCCGCGTGCACGGCGAATTCGCGCTGCCCCAGAATGGGCAGAATCACGTTGTTCGAGCCCATCAGCCCGACGCCCGCCTTGACGAAGACGGTGGCAAACAGGCTGGGATCGCGGCGAATGTATCGCAGGCCTTCCAGAAACGGGGTGAAGTCGGCCAGTTCCCGGGCGCGAAAAGGCGCTTTCCCCCGGGTGTGCGGCTCCTCGAAGCGCATTCCGGCGATCAGGACCGCCGATGCCAGGAACGAGAGGGTGTTGAGGGCAAACACAGCGTCGCGCCCCAGCACCGCCGCCACAACCCCGCCCAGCGTGGCGCCGATAGCCAGATTCAGCGACCAGGTAGTCGAGGAGAGGGTGTTGGCGGCAATCAGGGCGCCGGCCGGAGTGATGTTGGGGAGGACGGCGCTGCGTGCCGGTTCGAAGAACGCCGCCCCAACCGTCTCCAGCAACAGCAGCGGGTAGACGAGCCACACCGTACTCTGCGAACGGGCCAGCAACATGCCCGCCACAATCACCATGCGGGCGAGGTCGGCGGCGATCATCACGCGCTTGCGGCTGACCCGGTCGTTGATCACCCCGGCGGCGGGGCCGACCAGGGTCTGGGGCAGCACTTGCAGGACTACCGCTATTCCCACGGCTTCGGCGCGGCCGGTCAACTCGAGCAGCAGGCTGTAGATCGCCAGCGAGTAGAACCAGTCGCCGATCTCGCTGACCACCTGGGCCGCCCAAATACGGCGGAAGTTCCGGTTATCGCGGACCAGGCGCCAGTACGCCCCTAGCGTGACCGGATTTGCATCCATCTCAGGAGTCGAGGTACAGGCCCATGCGTTCTTTCACCAGCCGGACGGTGGAGTTGGCAATGGGCGCGACCCGCTCGGCGCCCTCCCGAAGGACGCGGGCCACGTAACCCGGCTCGGAGGTAATCCGCCGGTAACGCTCCTGAAACGGTTGCAGGTGGGCGAGCACCATGTCGGCCACCTCCTTCTTCAGATCGCCGTATCGCATGCCCTCGAAATGCGCCCGCATCTGCTCGTCGGACCATTCACTGAACGCCTGGAAAATACTCAGCAGATTGGCTACACCCGGCCCCAGCGAAGGGTAGCGCACCGCCGGGTTGGAATCCGTGGTGGCCCGCATGATTGTCTTGCGCACCCGGTCCGGAGGGTCCAGCAGCGCCACGGCGTGTCCGGCGCCCTGGGCTGACTTGCTCATTTTCTGCGTGGGGTCGTCCAAGCCCATGATTCGCGCCCCCACGGACGGCAGGCTGGTTTCCGGCATCACAAATGTTTCGCCGTACAGGGAGTTGAAGCGCTGGGCGATATCGCGGGTCAGCTCCAGATGTTGCGACTGGTCCTCGCCCACCGGTACGATCGCCGCCTGATAGAGCAGAATGTCGGCAGCCATCAGGACCGGGTACTGGAACAGGCCGTCACCCACCGTTTCCTGGGTGGCGGACTTGGCTTTGAACTGGGTCATCCGGCCCAGCCAGCCGAACGGTGTCACGCAGGTCAGCATCCAGGCCAGTTCCGCGTGCGCGGGAACAGTGGATTGGACCATCACCGTGGAGTGCGCCGGATCGATGCCGGCAGCGAGGAAGATGCCTGCGATTTCGCGAATCTTTTCCTGGAGCTTGTGCGGCTCCTGGTACACCGTTACCGCGTGCAGGTCCACAATGCAGAAAATGCTCTCGTAGTCATACTGGATCTTGACCCAGTTCTTGAGCGCGCCCAGATAGTTGCCAATGTGCAGGTTGCCGGACGGCTGGACGCCGGAAAGTACTCTTTTTTTCATGGGTATACAGGAGGTCCCGCAGAGGCGGGCCCCGTTGCCGTGATCCTCTATGGTAACCGATCAGGCGGTGTTTCGGCGTTCGCTGCGTCCGGCTGTCGCGGACGGGTCTTGGGGTACTAGCACTCAGTTTGCGCGAAAACTGTATACTGCGGGAAAAAACTGCTGTAGACTAGCAACGAGTTTCAATTCGGAGGAGTTGTTTTTCGGAGAAGAACAGGATGAGGTACTTCAAGCTGCTGATCCTTGCATGCGCCCTGCTTTGCATGGTGCTTCCGGCCAGTGCGGCACTGCTCCCTTACCAATACCAGGGGTTCGTGAGCTTTGTCATTCAGAGTGGGGAGAGCGACGATTTCTTCAATAGAGCGTATCTTCCCGCCGGCGTAAGCCCGATGACGGGCGCCCCCGTCAACGGCATGTTTTGGTTCGATCCGGATGCCCCCGTGCCGGCAGCGTCGGGAACCTACGAACTGACCCCGATGGTCAAGGGCGTGACGGCTAACCTGATCCGGATCAACCCGATCACCCACCTGCCTATCATGCCGCCCCTGCATTTCGAGAACGACATCGCAGCCGACCCCTCGGGGTTCAACGACGTTCTGGGGATGCTGCCCGGCGACATCTGGTATCTGGACCCAATGGATCTGCTGGTCGCCAACGGCTTTCACGGGCTGTTCGGATGGGGCATTACCGGGATGAGCACCAGCGATCCCACCAAGTGGCCCACCTACTTTTTCAACGCGGATCTGCCTTACAAGATGCTTGGAGTGGGCCGCTTTGGAGACATGAATCCGAACCCGCTCGCTTTTAATTTCGGAGCAGTAGGGGCTTGGTCATGGTCGCCCCAGGACAGCGAATTCTACATGATCGGTTTCAGCATTTACAAGGTGACGCAGATTCCCGAGCCGGGCACCTTTGTGCTGCTGGGCGCCGGTCTGGCGGGGCTGGTGTTCTGGAGGAAGCGGCGCTAAGTCTCTTTCCGGAAGAGCGAGTGCCCGTCCGGTTATCTCAAAAGACTGGAATCCGAGTGGGCGGGAGCCCCGGCTCCCGCCCTTTTCTATTCTCCGGGGGCGCTCCGGCTGTGCCACCAGGTGTTCGATAAGGTGGCGAGCAGAATGAGCGCGCCACCGGCAAGCGCCCACCCGCTGGGGCGTTCCGCGTGAACCAGCCAGGCCCAGATTGGGTTCAGCGCCGGTTCGGTCAGCAGCAGCGTGGAAGCCTCAAAGGCCGGCACGTGGCGGATCGCGCGAGTCAGACACACGTAAGCCAGGCCCACCTGGACAATGCCAAGATAGGCGATGACGGCGGCATCCCGCAGGGTAGCGTCTCTGACCGGCAGCGCCGCCGGCAAGCACGCCGCAAACGCCACGGCGTTGCCAAGAACCACTGTCGCCATACCGGCGTCAGTGACCTTCCGCTTTCCCAACCACCGCAGTCCGCCGACGGTCAGCGCCCAGGCAAGTCCCGATAGGGCAGCCACGCGGTTTCCCACTGCCGGGTTCGGGGCGGTGGCGACGGCGTTCTCCGAACTCACGAAAAACAGGCTCATCCCCATCCCTACCACGCCGATAAACACCAGGTCGGTCCGGCGCACGGGCTCTTTGAGCAAGAGCGGGCCGAGCAGGATCAGATACAGAGGCGCTGTGGATTGCAAAAAGATCGCGTTGGCGGCCGTGGTCAGCTTGGTAGCAAGCACGAACAGAATCAGGGTGGAAGCGTAAGCGGCTCCGACCGGCAGCACGCGCCAGGTCCACCCGCGGCGGGAGGCCGGAACCAGGGCCAGCAGGACCACAGCCGCGGCCGCCGAACGGAAGCCCGCAACCTGCCAGCTATTCAGCGCTGTAGCCTTAATGGCGGCGCCGCCGGTTGAGAACAACAGCGCCGCCGCCAACACCAGGAGGCGATTCAGAGTAGTGGAAGTCATGCCGGCCCGAGTCCAGAATTGTACCCGATCGCGCCCCGGAACGCGCCGCCGCACCGGCCGCGCGTGCGATCATCGAAGGGGGCGATGCAAATCAGAATCGAAAAGCTCGTGTATGGAGGCGAGGGATTGGGCCGCCTCGAGGGCCAGGTAGTACTGGCTCCCTTCGTGTTGCCGGGCGAGCTGGTTTCCGCGGACGCCGCCGAATCCCGGCCCGGACTGCTCCGCGCGCGCCGCGTGGAGATCCTCTCCCGGGCGGCGGAGCGGGTCGACCCCGCCTGCCCGCTCTTCTACCACTGCGGCGGCTGCCATTACCAGCACGCCGCTTACGAGGCCCAGCTCGACGCCAAGCGCGCCATTCTTTCCGAGGAATTGCGGCGCATCGGGAAGATCGAGCCCCCTGCCGGGATTCCCACCATCGCTGCCGGGCCGTGGGGCTACCGGAACCGCGTTCAGTTGCACCTGGCCGGGGGTGAGATCGGATATCTCCGCGCACGTTCGCACCGGCTGTGCGCCATCCGCCACTGCCCTATCTCGAGCCCGCGCATCAATGAGACCATTGCCCAACTCCGGCAGATGATGCGGGACCGCCGCTGGCCCCATTTCCTGCGCTCGGTCGAGCTCTTCACCAACGAAAACGAGGTTCAGGTGAACGTCGTGGATTCCGTGCGGCCGCCGGCTCGCCGTTTTTTCGAATGGTGTGCCGAGCGGATCCCCGGCGCCGCCTCCCCGACCCTGGACTACCCGGCCGCCGGTTTCCTCTTTCAGGTCAGCAACCGCTCGTTTTTCCAGGTCAACCGGTATCTGGTGGACCGCCTGGTGGAAGAAGCGCTCTGGCAGGCGGAGGGTGAGACCGCCCTGGACCTCTACGCGGGGGTTGGACTGTTCTCCCTGCCGCTGGCAAGGCGATTCCGGTCCGTCACGGCTGTTGAGGCGGGGGCCGGCGCCGTCCGGGACCTGCGCGCCAGCGCGGAACGCGCCGGCCTGTCCCTGGAAGTGGTGCGGGATTCCGCGGAACAATACCTGGCGAGGCCCGGTTTGGCGCCGGATTTCGTGCTTGCCGACCCGCCCCGTTCGGGCTTGAACCGGGCTGGTGTCGAAAAACTGGCCGCGCTACTGCCTTCCCGAGTCACCATCGTGGCCTGCGATCCGGCCACCCTGGCCCGCGACCTCGCCGGACTGCTCAAGGCCGGTTACGAGATCGCCCGCCTCGCGCTGGTGGACCTGTTCCCCCAGACCTATCACATCGAGAGCGTGGCGCACCTGCGCCGCAGCAAGTCCAGCGCCGTCTGACAGGCAAAGGCGCGTATGCGCGCGCGGTCGCCCAGGAATTGCCGCCGCGTCACCTGGCGCCCGGCCGCATCGGCGAGTCCGATGAACACTGTGCCGACAGGCGTGGCTTCAGAGCCACCCTCCGGTCCGGCCACTCCGGTCACGGAAAGAGCGAAAGTGGCGCCGGTTCGGCGCCGCGCGCCCAAAGCCATGGCCTCCGCGCAGGCCTGGCTCACCGCCCCGTGCTCCTTCAGGATCGCCGCTCCCACTCCCAGCAACTCCATCTTCATCCGGTCGGTGTAAGTGATAAAACCGCCCACAAAATACGCCGAACTTCCCGGCACCTGGGTAATCCGTTCCGCCAGCATCCCTCCGGTGCAGCTCTCGGCGACCGCCAGGGTCGCCCCCCGGCCCCGCAACATTGCGCCGACAACCACTTCGAGGGGATCGCCATTGCGCGAATAGACCCGGTCGCCCAGCAGCGCTTCGATCGGTCCGCCGACCTCGGCCAGCAACGCCGCGGCCTCCGCCTCGGAGGTGCAGCGAGCCCGCAGCAGAACCTGGATATCCCCACCGCCCGCCAGCACCGTGGTGACCGGATTCGTATATTTCTTGTAGACCGGTGAGATGAGCTGGTCCAGTTCGGACTCCGACATGCCCGCCACCCTCAGCGTCAGGGTGCGGATCACCAGCTTGGGGACGATGCGCTCCAGCCTTCCCAGGCACTGCCGCTCGAACATGGCCTTCATTTCGTGGGGAGGCCCGGGAAGCAACAGGATGTAGCCGCCCGACTCCTCGATCCACTGGCCGGGTGCGGTGCCCCGATCATTGGGCAGGACGTCGGCGCCGTCGATGATGTAAGCCTGGCGGCGGTTGACCTCCGCCATTCTCCGTCCGATCCGGCGGAAGCGCTCCTCCAGCCGCCGGCTGATGTCTTCGTGGAAGATCTGTTTGCGGTCCAGGGCGTCGGCCACGGCGTCCCGTGTCAAATCGTCCTCGGTGGGCCCCAGCCCGCCGGTAATGATGACCACTTCCGAACAGGACGCCGCGCGCTTCACCATCTCCGCCAGACGGGCGCGGTCGTCGCCGACCACGTGCTTGGCGACAACCTCGACGCCAAGGCTGTTGAGCTGGTCGGTCAGATACAGTGAATTGGTGTCTACGCGCTCGGCGGTGAGCATTTCGGAGCCGACCGCGATAATTTCGGCCCGCATCTACACCAAGGGCCTCCCGCGGATGCCCACGTCCACGCGGTACAAGGCGTTGGTTGTGGCGACGATCAGGGCCCGCGAAGGCGTAAATGCCATCCCCACGATTCCGGGACCGGACAGGAACAACTCCGGATTGCGATCCTGGTCCAGGCGCACAATGCCCTTGCGGCCGCCGAAAGAGGCGGCCACGTACAGCCGGTCCTGGTCGTCGAAAGCCAGGCCCTGGGGGCGGCCGAAGCCGCGGTAGAACACCTCCACCTCGCCGCTGCGGGCAATCCGGTAAACCGCATCGAAGCTCGAGGTGGTCGGCCCCGTCACGTACAGGTAGCCGCCGGGACCGAAGGCAAGGTGGTAGGCCGAAATCGATGGCTCCAGGGTGGCGAAGACGAAAATCTGCCGCCCCCGGCTGATTTTGAAGATTGTGCCACTGCGGTCGCCGACGTAGAGGTTTTCCTCCTCATCAAAGGCGATGCCAGTGGCTACCCCCATGCCTTCGGCATAGACCGACATAGAGCCGGCCGGCGTCGCCTGGTAGATGATGCCATCGGCCCGGCTCGAGATGTAGAGCAGGCCGTCGCGGTCCAGCGCCAGCCCCGTCGCATTCATCACGTCCTTCAGGAAGGGACGGGAATTGTAATTCAGGTCTATCTTGAAGACCGATACGGGCACCTTCTGGCCGCGTGAACCACTGAACGTGGTGTAAATGTTGCCCATCGAGTCGACCGCCGGGTTCGTCACCGGGTGCAGGCTGTCCGCCACCGGGATGCCAAGGTCGCAAGTCCAGGTCTCGCTGGCCTGTTTGCCGCTGGCTACGATGACTTCTCCCGCCGAAGCGCCTTCCGGAACTCTTGCGATGATCAAGGAATCCGAGCCGATGACCACCGGCGCGGCAACCTCGCCTATGGTCACCCGCGGCCGGTCCCACCGGGCGAAACCCTTACCGCGTATCTGTAACTCGCCCCCGGCGATGGCCGCGGCCGGCGAAACCTGGGCAATCTCCGGGCGGCCGTTTGATTCCTTCCGTATCCCCATATTCAATAAAGATTGAAACATCCCGCTAGAAATAACACAAGGGCGGCGTACGCCCCCGCCATGATATCGTCCATTACGATTCCGATGCCGCCGGGCAGCCCTTCCAGCCGGCGGATGGGCGGCGGCTTCCAGATGTCGAAGAGCCGGAACAGGGCAAACGCCGCCAGCCACGTTTTCCAGTTCAGAACTCCGGCGCCCGCAACCGCAATCCACTGGCCAAGCACTTCGTCAACCACCACAAAGCGCGGATCTTTGCATTGCAGTTGCCGCGCCGTGACATCCGCCGCCCAAATGGCCGGCGGCAGCATCAGCAGGGCCAGCGCCGCGAAGGACCAGACCGGCCAGCGGCCCCATTCGACCAGGGCCGCCGCCACCGCCAGCGCGGCGGCCGAGCCCGCCGTGCCGGGCGCCAGCGGCACGTATCCGCATCCGAACCACCCCGCAATCAGCGCAGCCAGCCTATTCTTCATCTTCCGCGGGCTTCTCCGCCGGACCGGGGATGACGTATTTCTCCGAGGCCCAATTTCCCAAATCGATGATGCGGCAACGCTCGCTGCAAAAGGGCATCTCCGGATCGTCCAGAGCCACTTCTTTCCTGCAAATCGGGCACCTCATGCAATTTGCACCAACCGTTCTGCGGGCGCGGATGCCGGTTCGCCGGCTTCCGGTTCCTGCGCATCCAGCAGCGTCCCGACCACGTCATAGTCGTGGGCTTCAGTGACCCTCAGCCGGCGCATCTCACCCGGACGCGGTTCCGCGCCCTCGAAATCGTTGACCAGCGTCACGCCGTCGATCTCCGGCGCCTGGACCGGCATGCGCGCCTCCCAAAGCAGGTCGGTCTCCCGGGAGGGGCCTTCCACGAGCACCGTGACCTCGTGCCCGATCCACCGGCGGATCCTTCTCCGCGCAATCTTGCGCTGCACCGCCATGAGCCGCCGCCTGCGGTTGTAAATCTCTCGCGCCGCCACCTTGCCGTCCAGCTTGTAACTCCGGCTGGTGTCTTCGTCGGAGTAGGAAAAAACGCCCAGGTGATCGAACTCCGCGGCTTCGACAAACCGGCACAGTTCCTCGAAGTGCCGCTCCGTTTCACCCGGAAACCCCACGATCATGCTGGTCCGGATCGCCACGCCGGGAATCGTGCGCCGGATACGCTCAATCAGCTTCAGGAACGCATCGCCCGACGAGCCCCGCTTCATACGCCCCAGGATCTCGCGGCTGGCGTGCTGCAACGGCATATCGATATACTTCACCAGCGAATCGTTCCGCGCGAGCGTGTCCAGCAGTTTCGGCGTCACTTTGTTCGGATAGGCGTACAGAAACCGGATCCACCTGGCGCGCGGCGTCTCGATCCGCGCCAGGCGTTCGAGCAGCATAGCCAGCCCGTCCCGCAGCCCCAGATCCTCTCCGTAGCAAGTCGTATCCTGCCCGACCAGGTTGATTTCGCGCACGCCCTGCTTAAACAGACGTTCGGCCTCCGCCACCACGGACTCGAAACGGCGGCTGCGAAACTTACCCCGGAACTGCGGAATGACGCAGAAGGAGCAGGGGTGGTCGCACCCTTCGGCGATCTTGATGTAAGCGTAATGCCGGGGCGTCGAGAGGACTCTCGGCGTCAGGTCGTGGTACAGAAACGGAGCCGCGGCCCCATCCGGTCCGGGCCCGCCTTCGCACGCCTCGACAATCCCGGGCAGTTCGTTGGTGCCGACCACGGCATCCACTTCCGGGATATTTCGCCGGATCTCGTCACGATACCGCTCCACCAGGCAACCCGCCACAATCAACCGCTGCGCGCGGCCGGTTTTCTTGTACTCCGCCATCTCGAGGATGGTGTCCACGGATTCCTGCCGGGCGGGGCCGATGAAGCTGCATGTGTTGACCACCAGCACGTCGGCATCGGCGGGTTGAGACGTCAACTCGTGTCCGCGGGCCGCCAGCTCGCCCATCATGACTTCGCTGTCCACCAGGTTCTTCGGACAGCCCAGACTGACAAATCCTACCTTCAAGTTAGTGGATCCGGGGAGAAGAATTGAGCAATCGCCTTCTTTTCAGGATACCAGATCCTCCCCAAACACCTGGGCGCGGAAGACGAACAGCCTGGTAGAGGGGTCGGCGTAGATCTTCGCGCTGGTGCCCGCCTTGCGCGCCAGAGCGGACAGGAATTGCTGGGCATCCCAGTTTCGGCCCTCGGCAACCTGGGGCAACAACAACCCGCGGTAGTAGCCCGACTCGAGGTACCCGCCGTGGATCTTGATTCGAAACTGTTCGGGCCCGGTGATCCGCTTCATGGGGGAGAGAACGGAAATCTCGATAGCGATGTGTCCTTCCTCCCCGCTGAGCGGCTCAAAACGAACGTCGTCGAGCGCGGCCGAGAGGGTCATCTCCGGAACGGTCGAATAGAGGTCGCTGCCGGCGCTCTTGCATCCCACACAACCGCGCAGTTCGCCGTTGCGGTGCAGGGTGACGAAAACGCCGGCGCGGCGCGCGAGGCCGGGAGTCCGCCGCTCCGGATACACGGCGCGCCGCTCACCGGTGGCGAGCAGGCGGTCCAGAGTGCGCCGGGCGCTTTCTACCAGCAGGCGCTGGTCTTCCCGGGTCAGATGGAACGATTCAGCCGGAAAATAGCCCAGCGCCGCGTAGCTGACCGAATGCTCGAAATCGCCCGTAATCTCACCCGAGGTCTGATAGTCCAGCGTCTCCTGGAAGACCTCCTCGGCGGGCACGGCAGCCATGATCTCCAGCAACAGGGCAATGGGGGCCGCGCCGCACACGTTCGAACCCGTCTTCCGCAGTTCCTCCAGGAACAGCTCAGGCTTCAGGCTGCTGGCGGCCTCGATCACGGCATGATCCAGCTTGTGCAGGTTGTCGGAAACCCGGCTGTCCGGGGGAAACGGTTGAAAGTAAAAGTCGCGGCCGTAGTGGGTAAAATCGGAGCTGGCCAAAAACACGGTTCCGGGACCTGCCAACTGGGCCAGCCGGCGGGCGACTTTCCGCCGCACCGGCGCATCCAGACGCCCCACGTACACCGGGGTAATCCGAGCCTGAGGCGCCGCACGTTGCACCAGCGGCAGTTGGATCTCGACGGAATGATCGCACAAGGAGCGCTCGGGCGCCCTCTGAAACGTGTCGCCCGACAACTCCTCGACCGTTCGCCGGTCGATGGGGACGTCTCCCAGGGGGGTGGCGATCGCGTCCACCTCCGGAATGGAGACCCCGGCCGGCCCTCCACGGTGGGAAAAGCCGAGGATGATGACTCGCTCCGGGTGCTGCGCTTCCAGGCAGCGGTACGCCGCAGCCGCCACGCCGCCCGAGTACACAAGACCCGCGTGCGGGACGACGAAGCCCAGCCCGTTGGGCAGCAGGTAGGGCCCGGTGCGCTCTTCGGATTGTTCGAAGAGTTCGTCCAACTGTCTTTTCAACTCGGCCGCGTCACTGGTATACCAGGTGCCGCTGTACGGGGAAGTATGGACTGTCGCCATAGCCTGTGCGCTGCCTAACCGCACCGTTTCGATATCAACAGATCCGTTTCGCCGGCAGGACGGGGCGAACTCTTCCAGATGCCGGGGATCGCTGTTCCGCAATCCGGACACCGGCCGCTATCCCCCAGCCGGTCGCGCACGACATGAAAGCCGGCTCGTTCCACCAACGTGGCGCCGCAGCCGTGGCACAGGGTGTTCTCCCGTGTCCCGAGCCCGCGCAGATTGCCGGCGTACACATACCGCAATCCGGCGGCGTTACCGATATCCGCCGCCCGCAACAAGGTGCTGAGGGGAGTGTTTTCCGGCCCCAGCATCTTATAGTCCTTATGGAACGCGGTCACGTGCCACGGAATGTCCGGGGAGATGCCGGCCAGGAAAGAGGCAATCGCCTTTAACTCCTCGTCCGAATCGTTGAAACCGGGCACCACCAGAGTCACCACTTCCAACCAGAAACCCATCGCGTGGATCCGCCGGATGGAGTCCAGGATGGGCTGGAGCCTGCCACCGAGCTGGCGATAGCTCCGGTCACTGAAACTCTTCAGATCCACCTTGTACAGGTCAAGCCACGGGCGCAGGTAGTCGAGCACCTCCGGAGTTGCATTGCCGTTGGAAACGAAACCGGTCATCAGCCCGGCTTTGCGCGCTTCCCGGAACACCGCCACGGCCCACTCGGCGGTAATCAGAGGCTCGTTATAGGTGCTCACCACCACCTGAGCACGCGCCTTCAGGGCAGCCCCGATCAACTGCTCCGGTTCGGCCGGAATGAAGTCCAGGCTCGAGCGAAAGTCGCGCAATGCCTGGGAGGTCACCCAGTTCTGGCAGTAGCCGCAGTGCAGATCGCAGCCCAGCATCCCGAAACTCAGGGCCCGGGCTCCGGGAAGCACATGGAAGAAGGGCTTTTTTTCGATCGGGTCTACCTGGACTCCACTAACGTAACCCCATGGCGCGTAGAGCTTGCCTGCGCGGTTGAACCGCACCTTGCATACGCCGGCAAACCCGGCCGGGATCGGGCAACGGTGGCCGCAGGCAAAGCACCGGACCCGGTTCCCGTCGATGATTTCGTATAGATCGGCTTCGCGGCTCCGGGAGGCGAGCTGCTCGGAAAGCGTCTTCACCGCTGTGTCTGGAGACGCCGTATGAGTGGCCCTCCACCTGTCATTGTAAACCCGTCCGGGGAAGGCTAAGCCTCCGGGCGGGGTTTGAGCAGGCGTTCGATCACCTTGGCCAGCATGCTCGGGCTGTATGGCTTCTGCAAGAACTCGATCTGGGCCGGATCGCGAACCGGTATCTGGCTGATGTCGAAGGGATATCCACTGGAAAGCACGAGGCGAAGCGCCGGATTCATCTCCAGCATGCGGCCCGCCAGTTCCTGGCCCGACATGTCCGGCATGCGCATGTCCAGCACTACCACCGAGAAGTCCGCGGCCTGGCTCTCGAACCTGGCCCAGGCCTCGGGCGCGCTCGAGCAGGCGGTCACTTCATACCCCAGCCGGCCCAGGTAACCCTCCAGCAGACTGAGCAGGCACACCTCATCGTCTGCCAGCAGGATCTTGGTCAGCGGTCGCACCTCTCTACCACAGGGCGAGCGGTATGTCGCCCGGCGCGAATGCAATCCCGGCGCTGACGCGATACATGACCCGGTCGTAATTGGATCCGCCCGCCACCAGCCTGCCGATATTGTACTGGCGCCCGTCGACGCGAATGTTGAGGTGCAAGGCGCGCATCAACTGATAGGTGGCGCCCGCGCCGCCGTGGTACCCGCGATACTTGCCCAGGGTCAGGGCGAGACTTCGGTACGAACTGTAGCCTCCGTCGAACCCGAAGTTCCACTTCCGTAGTCCCGTGTACCGGTAGGCCACGTCCACGGTTTCCGAAACCGATGTCAGGTAAAGGCCGTTGCCCGGGGAAATTCCCCGCGCATAACTGAACTCCAACGACGCGCGGCGGAAACTCCGCGTCAGCCGGGCCTCCACGTCCGGGACGTAATTCAGCCGGTGCACCGCTTGAATGCCGACCGACTGCCCGATAATGGCGGCAATCGCCGGATCCAGCTCCACGCGGGCCGCACCCAGTGTCTCCACCCGCGCGCCGCCCGCTTTCAGGCGCCACTCCCAGAAACGGCCGATGCGCACCGAGTGGAGAATGCCCACCGAGTGGACGTCGCTGGCGCCGAAGCTTTTGGTGAAACTGTAATGGTTGAAGTTGTAGCTAACCCCAACCGTGCCGTGCCGGCTGTACCGGTAGGCCACGTCCCCGCGGGCGCGGCCCCCCGTCAAGCCGTAAAATGCGTTCGACCGGAACCGCACCAGAAACTGATCCCCTCCCAGATTAAAAGAGAGGCGCGCGCTCTTCTGGTAGGTCAGGTCGGCCATGCTGCTCAAATAATTGACCCGGGCGTCGAAGAGTTGGTCCCGGGGCACGTTGGCGAACAGGGGATCCACCAGCCAGTAGGCGTTGCTGAAACCGAAACCGCGCGTGAACGTGCCCGCGGCCTCGCGCAGCATGAATGTGGTGTGACGCGTGGCCTGATGGCTCACGCTGAGGTCGAGGGTCTGGTCCGTGCCGTCGTAATAGCTGTGGGGCGAATAGTGCCGGTACTTGCCGCGGTAATCTAATCCCACCACCGTGCGCTTCCAACTCTTGTAGCCGTAGACGCCGGCCTCCGCCTCGCCGCCGAACGAATCGACGGTCGAAATCTCGCCGTTGGGCCCCACCGAAACGGCGGCCAGCCCGGTGTCATAAATGCCGTTCAGCGACAGAAACGGGCGGAACTTAATGGTCTCACTCCGGCTGGTGACGCTGGGCCCGGTGCCGCGGCTCAGCACCGCTGGACCCGTGTACTCCGACTCTGCCGGTTCGGCCGCCACCTCGGCCTCCTGCGCGGACAAAACGAATGTCAGGCCCACAAGAAATAGGGGTGTCCAGATCCTCAAAATTAACGCCTCCAAACCCGTTATCGGCTGATTGCGGCAGGCGCATTAAGGGCTTTGCCTCGTACGCCCTCCGTGCGTGCGACCTTTGCAGTCTGACGCTTAGCGGCAGCGCCTGTCAAGCCCACCCGGGCGTATTCCGTTGCGTTACTATCGCGGTATGCGGTTCCATACCGAGTATCTCACTCTGCGGACGCCCAAACACCGCGACTACGTGAATATTACGCCTCAGGTGGAGGAGGCCCTGCGAAAGAGCGGCATCCAGGAGGGTATGATCCTGGTTTCGGCCATGCACATCACCGCCGGCGTCTGGGTCAACGACGCCGAGGACGGCCTCATCGCCGACATCGACGAGTGGCTCGAGAAGCTCGCCCCGTTTCGCCGCGACTACCGCCACCACCAGACCGGCGAATCGAATGGCGATTCGCACTTGAAAAGTCTGCTGGTGCACCACCAGGTGGTAGTGCCCGTCACCAAAGGCAAGCTCGATTTCGGCCCCTGGCAGCAGATCTACTACGCCGAGTTCGACGGACAGCGCTCGAAGCGCGTCATTATCAAAGTAATGGGCGAGTGAGCGGGGGAAACGCTCCCGCCCGGAAAGGCGTCCAGGACCACATGCCTCGCCATTTTCCGTGCTTCATTGCGCTGGCTCTGGCTGCTGCGGCGGCCGAGTTGCCGGTCAGACAGGTCGTTCTCTACAAACACGGCGTGGGTTACTTCGAGCGCGCCGGGCAACTGGCCGCCGGTGAATCGGCCCGCCTCGATTTCAAAGCCTCGGAGATGAACGACGTGCTCAAGTCGCTTACCGTCGAGGAGAAGGGGGGCGGCAGGATCACTGCCATCCGGTACGACGCGGCCGAGCCGTTTGAGCAGCGCCAGGCCGGCTTCCCCTTCCGCATCGTGGACGGCCAGGCGCTCAGCGCCATTCTGGACCAACTGAAAGGCGCGCGGGTCGAGTTGAAACTCGGAGTGGACACCGTGGCGGGAACCATCGTTACCGCCCGCGTCCTGCCCGGCGACGACAAGCGCACGGAACGCGAGCAGTTGAACCTTCTGCTTGATTCCGGCGACATCCGCATCTTCGACCTGGGCGCAATTACCTCGGTGCGCTTCGCCGACCCGAAGCTCCAGAATCAGTTCCGCGAGTACCTGGCGGCGCTGAGCGGCTCGCGCTCGAAGGAAAGACGCAGCCTGTACATTGACTCCAGCGACGCGAAAACGCGCGATATCGTGGTCAACTACGTAATCCCGTCGCCGGTCTGGAAGTCCAGCTACCGGTTGATCTTCGACTCCGGCCCGCAGGCCACCCTGGAGGGCTGGGCGATCGTCGACAACACCACCGGCGAGGACTGGACCAAAGTGCAACTGGCGCTGGTGTCGGGACGGCCCATCTCGTTTATCAGCCACCTCTACGAACCTCGCTATGTCAGCCGCCCCACGGCCTCCCTGCCCGAGGACCAGTCCCAAGCGCCGGTGGTCCACTCCGGCGCAATTGAAGAGGCAACGGCGCTGAAGCCGATGGCCGGTTTGCCCGGCGGCGCCGTCGGCGGCATGCTGCGCGAGGCCGCCGCACCCGCACCGCGCGCCAAGGTGGACGCAGCCAATGCCGCCGACCGCTTTCTCCGCACCGGTGTGGCCAGTTCCGTGGCCCAGACCGCCGCTACCCGCGAACTGGGCGAGTTGTTCGAGTACCGCATCCCCACGCCGGTCACCGTGCGTAAAGGCGAGTCGGCCATGCTGCCCTTCCTCCAGCAGAAACTCGAGGCTCGCAAGCTGCTCATTTATTCGGATCAGTCCCGGCCCAATCCCCTGAACTCCGCCGAGATCACCAACAGCACCGGCAAGACGCTGGATGGCGGCCCCATCACCGTATTCGAAAGCGGGGCTTACGGCGGCGAGGCCCTGATGGAGACCCTCAAAGCCGGCGATAAACGCCTGATCAGCTACGGGGTGGATCTGGGCTCCCGCATCACCACCCAGTTTGAGTCGCGCGCCGAGGTGACGCGCGAGGTGCACATGCGCCGGGGTGTGCTGACGACCCGCACCGCTGCCGAGGAAATCAAGGTCTACACCATCCGCAATGTGGATCGGAAAGCCAAGACCCTGATCATTGAGCACCCGGTGCGCCCCGGCTACCGGCTGGTCGATCAGAAACCCTGGGAGACCACGGCTTCGGCCTACCGCTTCGAGGTCAATCTCGCCCCCGGCGCCACAGAGAAGTTCCCGGTTCGCGAAGAGCGCGAATATGAGAGCACCTATGCGGTGACGAACCTCACGCCGGATGTGCTGCTGGCCTATACCCGGAACAAGGCCCTCAGCGACGCCGCCCGCAAGCAGATGGAGCGGATGGCGGACCAGAAGCGCCTGATTGCCGAGACCGACTCCCAGATCCGGCTGGCGGAAAGCGAGATGGACGCCCTGGCGAAGGACCAGGAGCGCACTCGCCAGAACATCGAAAGTCTGAACCGGGTGAGCGGGCAGCAGGCCCAGGTACAGGAGTACGCGCGCCGCCTGGCCGCCCAGGAGAGCCGCCTGGCCGCCCTGCGCGACCGCTCAGCCGACCTCCAGAAGAAGCGTGACGCGCTCCAACAGGAACTCAACCTCATGATCGAAAAGGCGGAATTCTGAGCGATGCGGCTGGCCGGGAGATAGGGTAATCTACTGGGTGGGAGGTACGCGGTAAACATGGACAAGCCCCATCATCCCAATGTTGTCCGTACCTGGAAAGTCGAGCGCATCAGGCCCGCGCGGCCACGACTCGTGGAATCCCGGCCATGTCCGGCGCCACTTCCACCTCGCGCCAGGCCCCGCCCAACATCTCCACAACGCGGTCCCGGCTCTGGTAACCCAGTTCCATGACCAGCCAGCCGCCCGGGCGCAGCGTCCGGGCGGCGCCGGCAATCAGCCGCTCGTAGATTTCCAGTCCCGAGGGGCCCGCGAAGAGCGCCACGGGCGGTTCGTAATCCCGAACCTCGCGCTGAAGCGCCTGGCGCTCGCTGTGGGAGACATACGGCGGGTTTGACGCCACCAGGTCCACCGAGTGGTCTGCTACGGCGGCCAGCAGATCGCAGGCCACGAATGTCACCGCCGCCCGGAGGTGTTTTGCATTTTCCGCGGCCACCCGCAGGGCGGGCAGCGAGATGTCCGTGCCCAGCACCATCGCAGCACACTCCAGGGCCAGGGTAACCGCGATCGCCCCGGAACCGCAGCCTACATCGACAATCCGCCGCGCGGCGGGGGCCACCCGGAGCGCGGTCTCCACCACCAGCTCCGTCTCCGGGCGCGGAATCAGCACGTCGGGCGTCACCCGGAACTCACGTCCGTAGAACTCCTGCCGCCCGGTGATGTATTGGGTGGGCTTGCCGTTCAGGCGCTCGTGGAGATAGCGCCCGTAATGGATCCATTCGATTTCGGTCAGCTCGTGTTCGGGGTGGCTGTACAGGTAGCTGCGCTCGCGGCCCAACGCGTGGCATAGTAGCACCTCGGCGGTAAGCCGTGGGGCGGCGATGGCTGCCTCCTCGAGCAGCCTGGCGCCCTGCTGCAATGCGGTGTGCGCGTTCAGGCGGTGCCGGCCTCTTCGGTGAGCTTTTTGGTGCGGTAGTAGGTCGTGAGCGCCTCCACGATAGGGTCCAGGCGCCCGTCCATTACCTGGTCGAGCTGGTGCAGGGTCAGTCCGATGCGGTGGTCGGTCACGCGGTTCTGGGGGAAGTTGTAGGTCCGGATCTTCTCGCTGCGGTCGCCGGTCCCCACCATGCTGCGGCGCTCGGCGCCAAGCTGGGCCTGGCGCTTTTCGAGTTCCATCTCGTACAACCTCGAGCGCAGAACCCGCATCGCTTTGGCGCGATTCTTGATCTGCGACTTTTCGTCCTGGCACGACACCACCAGGCCGGTCGGCAGGTGGGTGATCCGCACGGCCGAATAGGTCGTGTTCACCGACTGCCCGCCCGGCCCCGAGGAGCAGAACGTGTCGATGCGAATGTCCTTGGGGTCGATCGCCACCTCGACTTCGTCGGCCTCCGGCAGCACGGCCACGGTGATCGCCGAGGTGTGGACCCGCCCCTGCTGTTCAGTCACCGGCACGCGCTGCACGCGGTGCACGCCGCTCTCATACTTCAGCTTGCTGTAGACCTGGCTGCCGCTGACCAGTGCGATCACTTCCTTCAGCCCGCCGACGGCGGATTCGCTCGCGGAGGTCACCTCGACCCTCCAGCCCTGGGCCTCCGCGTAGCGGGAATACATGCGGAAGGCTTCGGCCGCGAAGAGCGTGGCTTCATCACCCCCCGTGCCGGCGCGAATCTCGAGCACCACGTTCTTGTCGTCGTTCGGGTCCTTGGGCACGAGCAGGACCTTCAGGTCTTCTTCGATACGAGCCAGTTCGGGCTCCAGGCGGGCCACGTCGTCGGCAGCCATCTGACGCAGTTCCGGGTCGCTCTCGCCCAGCATGGCGCGGGAATCTTCCAGGTCGCGGCGGACCTTCTTCCATTCGCGGTACTTGGCCACCACTTCGGAGAGATCGCTGTGAGCCTTGGCGGCTTTGCGATACCGGTCCCCGTCGCCGATCACTTCCGGGTCGGCAAGCTGCCGGGTCAACTCCTCGAAGCGCAGCTCGGTCTGATCGAGTTTATCGGTAAACTGCATGAGTGTCTGTCAGGAGATGACCATCTGCCCGCCCTGCGCCTGCTCGAGCGCCATGGCGTGTTCCAGCGCGCAAATCGCCACCGAGGTTTGTTCGTCTGAAGGCGGCTGGGTGGTGATGCGCTGGAGCCACAGGCCGGGCGCGGCGAGCACCGCCAGGAATCCGCGGCGCTTGGCGGCGAAGCGGATCATCTCGTAGCTGAGCCCCGCGATCAGCGGCAACAGGGCCAGCCGGCAGGCGAACTTCGCCGCAAAGCCATCAAAGGGAATGAAGGCGTAAATCACCATGGAGAACACCATCACCACCAGCAGAAAACTGGTCCCGCAGCGCGGATGGAAAGTGGTGAAACGGCGGGCGTTTTCCACCGTCACCGGCTGGCCCGATTCGAAGTTGAACACGACCCTGTGCTCGGCGCCATGGTATTCAAACACCCGCCGTATCTCCTTCCAGCGCGAGATCAGAAACAGGAACCCGAGGAAGATCAGGATGCGCAGCACCCCATCGGCGATATTGAAGGCGAAGTGGCCCTCCAGCGCAGGGAACGACTTTCCCAGCCAGGTCACCACGTACAGAGGGACGAACTTGTAGAGGAAGATGAAGAATGCCAGCGAGAAAATCACGTTTAGGGTGAGTGCCCAGGAGGTGAGCTGCTCGGTCCTGCCGCCCTTATCGGACTCCGGCAACACGGCGTTGGCCGAGAACTTCAGCGCGCGGACGCCCAGCGACATGGCTTGTCCCAGGGTGCCCAGGCCCCGTATCACCGGCACGCCCCAGATCCTGTGCTTCTCCGAAGGCCGCTGAATCGGCTTTTCCTCGAACACAATCTGTCCGTCCGGCTTGCGCACGGCGACGCAGTAGCTATGCGGGGCGCGCATCATCACGCCTTCCACCACGGCCTGCCCGCCGACCAGGATCTCTTCCCCGCTTTCCAGCACCGGCATCAACTGCAAGCGCCCGGCAAAGCGCAGAAACGTGCGAATGGTCACGGCGGAGTTTGCTCCTCTTCTTCCAATTATAAGTGACTGGAGCCGGCTGCCGCTCGCGCCAGGCGAGCCATCGCAGGCTAGCCGCGAGCCGCCACCGCCAAGGCGATGGCGGGCGGCGCCTTGGGCCGGGGAGCGGGGCTGGACTGAGCGCGCCGGCGGCCGGCTGCGGCCGGCCGGGAGACGCCACGCGCCGCGCGGCTCCGGGAGGTGATGCGCGCCTTGCCGCTGGCCGGCCGGCGCGCGGAAACCGCGCGCGCCGAAGGCGCTTTCTCAGGACGGTAAGCCGCCGGTATCACCAGCATATCCCCCACCACGGGCGTCACCGATTCCAGGCGATTCACGGAAGCGATGGAACTGGGCGCGGCGCCATAGCGCTTGCCAATGGTGGCCAGCGTCTCGCCCTGCTCCACCCGGTGCATGCGCCAGGAGGCCCGGCGGTCGGGGGGAATATTCCGGAGCGCCGCCACCAGCGTGTTGGCCGTTCCCCGCGGCACGCGCAACGTGTAGCCCGCGGGGGCGATGCCCTTGAGCAGGCTGGGATTCAACTCCCGCAACTCATAAAGCGGGCTGTTGGTCAAATCCGCCACCAGGGCCAGATGAGTGGGCGAATCCATCTCCACGGTGTCGTACCGGAGCGGAGGCGCCGGCGTCACCTGGTCCAGGCCGTAGGCCGCGCTGTTCTTGCTCATGATGGTCATGGCCAGGATGACGGGAACGTAATTCGTGGTTTCGAGCGGCAAAACCCTCCGGCTTCGCAGTTCCCAGAAATCCGCGTAGCCGGTGCGCTCGACGGCTTTCTCCACCGTGCCCGGGCCGCAATTGTAGGCGGCGATCGCCAGGTACCAGTCCCCGAACTTTGCGTACAGGTCGCGCAAATGACGCGCGGCCGCCCGGGTCGCCTTTTCCGGATCGAGCCGGTCATCGGTGTAGGGTGTCTGGAGCAGGCCGTACTCACGTCCCCGCCATCCCAGGAACTGCCACATGCCCGCGGCTTTCTTGCGGGAGAGCGCGCGGGGCATGAAACCCGACTCGGCCTGGGCCAGGTGAATCAACTCCTGGGGAACCCCCTCCTCATCCAGCACACGCTGGATCAGGGGGCGATAGCGCCCGGCGCGTTCCAAACCGGCCAGCATGGTCTTGCGGCCCCGCCCGGTGAAGTAGTTGATGTAGCCGAGCACGGCATCGTTGAAGGATAGCGGCAACTGGGAAACCGTGGCCAGAACCTGGCTTTGGACCTTGTCCTTGAGGTTCGGATCCACCGGGAAGGTCATCTGGAGGAGGTCGTCGAGGGGCGATTTCTCGAAGCCCGGTTCATCCACGTTGGCCATCGCGCCAAGCCCGGCCAGGTCGTAGCGATGGATTGCTTCCACCATCTCGTCGAACTTTCGCTCGTAAGCCTGGCGGTCGGTGGCGGACTGGGAGGCGCTCAGCATGATCTCGATCGCACGGTCGAAATCCGCACGGGCCTGATCCATCCTGCCGGCCTGATAGTTGCGGCGGCCCCGCTGGTAAGCGTCGTCTGCCTGCTGGAGAAGGGAATCGGAGTTGGCGGGCAGTTTCGGCTGGCGGGTGAGGAACCCGGGCAACTCTTTCAGGTACAGGCTGGGCTGCACGCGGGGCGGTTCAGCCACATCCGCTGCGCTTGAGGCCACGGGAGCGGCAGCCGGGGGAAGCAACGACATCTGAAATTTCTGCCGGCCGGCAATTCCGCAGCCGGCCACGGCCAGACAGGCAATCGGCAAAAGGCTTAGAAAAAATCTCGTGCGATAGGCCATTCAACACCTCAAGAAGCCGTAGATCTTTCTCCACAACTCCGCAGACGCCCTACGAATCGCAAAACAAAGGTCTTACTCTACAACAGGCCGGATGGGAGGGTCAAGCCCGCATCCCGGGCGGCCATCCCGGCCTGGACTACTCTTCTTCCTCTTCCTCGCCCGCCCGAGCGGCCTTGGCGGCCGCGATGATCTTCTCGGCCTGTTGCTGCGGGACGAAGTCATAATGGTCGAACTCCATGGTGAACGAAGCCCGGCCTTGAGTCATCGAAGTCAAATCATTCTGATAGTTTAGCATCTCGGCCATGGGTACCTGGGCGCGGAGAATCTGGGTATTGCCGCGGGTCTCCATGCCGGCGATGCGCCCGCGCCGCCCGTTCAGGTCGCCCATCAGGTCGCCGGCATACTCGACCGGAGCCTGGATCTCCACGTTCATGATGGGCTCAAGCAGGGCCGGCTTGGCCTCCTGCATGGCGGCCTTGAAGGCTTTGCGGGCAGCCAGCTTGAAGGAAAGTTCCGAGGAGTCTACGTCGTGATAGGAGCCGTCGTAGAGCACCACCCGGAAGTCCACCATCGGGTAGCCGGCCAGGTACCCGTGTTCGGCGGCCTCGAGAATGCCCTTTTCCACCGCCGGGATGTAGTTTTTCGGGATGGCGCCGCCGAAGATCTCGTTGACGAACTCGAACTTGGCGCCGCGCGGCAGCGGTTCCATCCGGATCCAGCAATCGCCGAACTGCCCGTGGCCGCCGGTCTGTTTCTTGTGGCGCCCCTGGACGTCGGCGGTGCCGCGAATGGTCTCGCGATACGGGATTTTGGGCGCTTTCAGGCTGACCTCGACCCCATAGCGCTTCTTGAGACGGCTGACCACGACCTCGACGTGCTGCTGGCCGCTGCCGGCCAGGAGAAACTCCTTGGTCTGGGGATCGCGATAGAAGCGCAACGACTGATCCTCCTCGAGGATGCGCTGCACCGCGTTGCCCATCCGGTCCTCATCCTGCCGGGAATTGGCCTGAATCGCGAAGGCGATGGAGGGCTCCGGCAACTGGACTGGCGGATAGGCGATGGGGGAGGACTTGTCGGCCAGCGTGTCGCCGGTGAGGGTGTCCTTGAGCTTGGCAACCGCCCCGATGTCGCCGGCGTACAACTCCGTTACCGGCACGATGGTTTTGCCCATCGGGCACCCGATGTGCGCCAGGCGCTCCGTTCCGCCGCGCTGCACGTTGAGCAGGCTGGCGTCGTTCTTCAGCACCCCCGAGTAGACCTTGAAATAGGTGATCCGGCCCGCGAAGGGGTCGGCGCTGGTCTTGAAGACGAAGGCCGAAACCGGCTCGGATGAGGAGACCTCGCGGGAGACCTCGGCGCCATTCAGCTTTCCTTGCCGGGGGCCGCGCTCGTTGGGGGCGGGGAAGTTCTCGACAATGAAATCGAGCAGCACATCGGACCCGGCGTTGTGCAGCGCGCTCGAACATAACACGGGGAACAACTTCAATTCCAGCACGGCCTTGCGCAGGCCGCTCAACAGGTGCTCCGGCTTGAGGGAGCCCTCCTCCAGAAATTCCTCCATGAGGGCGTCATCGCTCTCGGCAACCATTTCGACGAGGGCCTCGTGCGCCGCCGAGGCGGCTTCGGCGAACTGGGCCGGGATCTCTTCCGGCTTGCCGCTGCCATCGCCGTCCGGGACGTAGGAAAAGGCTTTCATCCGAACCAGGTCGATGACGCCGCGGTAGTCCCGCTCCGAGCCCAGCGGAAGCTGAACCGGCACCGCGGTGCGGCCGAAATTGGAGTGAATGCTTTCGAGAGCCCGGTCGAAACTGGCGCGTTCCCGGTCGAGCTTGTTCACCACCAGGGCGCGCGGCAACTTGTAGTGATTGCAGAACTCCCAGGTTTTCTCGGTCTGGACTTCGACGCCCGCCACGCCGTCCACCACGACCAGGGCGGCATCCGCGGCGACCAGGGCGGCACGGGTGTCATTGATGAAGATGTTGTAACCGGGGGTGTCGAGCAGGTTGATCTTGCACTTCTTCCACTCGGCGAAGGCAAGGCCGGTGGAAATCGTGATCCGGCGCTGGATCTCCTCGTCGTCAAAGTCGGTAATCGTATTGCCTTCATCGACGCGAGTGAGCCGGTTGGTGGCGCCGGTCGTATAGAGGAGTCCGGAGACAAGGCTGGTTTTGCCGGAATCGCCGTGGCCCACCACGCCCACGTTGCGTATGTCCTTGGTTTCGTACGTCTTCACTTCAGATCACTCCTTGAAAGTGGGGTGCCCCGGCCGGGCATAGAACGCCTCCCCGCTTGGCACATCCGTAGGGATCAAACAGGGATGGTAACACACCCACCCCGGTATTGGCCCCGGCTGCGGGGCCTAGCGTCCGACCAGGCCCTCCACCGGGCTGCTGGCCGAAGCGTACAGCCGTTTCGGCATCCGGCCGGCCAGGAACGCCAGGCGCCCGGCTTCGACGGCCAGCTTCATCGCCACGGCCATTTTTTCGGAGTCCTGCGCTTCGGCGATGGCGGTGTTCATGAGCACTCCGTCGAAGCCCAGTTCCATGGCGACCGCGGCATCGGAAGCCGTACCCACACCGGCATCCACGATCACCGGGACCTCGGTAATCATCTCGCGGAAAATGCGCAAGCTAACCGGGTTCTGGATGCCCATTCCGGAGCCGATCGGAGCGGCCAGCGGCATGACTGCGGCAGCGCCGGCCTCGATCAGGCGGCGGGCGTTTACCAGGTCGTCATTGGTGTAGGGCAGCACCACGAAACCCTCCTTCACCAGCACCCGGGTGGCTTCCAGCAGCCCGGCATTATCCGGGAGCAAGGTCTTCTGGTCGCCGATCACCTCCAGCTTGATCCAGTTCGAAAGGCCCACTTCGCGCGCCAGCCGCGCGGTCCGGACCGCCTCGTCGGCGGTGTAGCATCCGGCGGTGTTGGGGAGAATGAAGATCTTGGAGCGGTCGATGAAGTCCAGCAGCGATTCCTTCGATTTATCGGTCAGATTCACGCGCCGTACCGCCACAGTGACCATTTCGGTCCCGCTCGCCTGGTGGCAGCGGGCCATCTCGGGAAAGCTGCGGTACTTTCCCGTGCCCACAATCAGGCGCGAATGGAATTCACGATCCGCAATCTTCAATTTGTCCATAGACCTACTATTCTAACGCGCTCCGGTAGGAGAAAAGCCCGATTGCGGCGGCTGCCGGACTCGCCTAGACTTGAGGTTCGGCGCCTCCAGCCACAGGCAATATCGATGACCCGCTGCCTCGCTTGTAACAGCCTGCTCACACGGGGTGAGGAAACCTGCGCCCAATGCGGCGCCCGGGCGCTGGTGAAGCAAACCCGGCTTCCGCAGATGATTTCGCGCGCGGCCACGCTCCTGTTCTATCTTTCTCTGGGAATGATGCTGGTCTCCCTGTTTCTCCCGGCGGGGGTCAGCTTCATCAAGGGCTTTCTGCTGACGGTGGCGCTGCTGTTTCTGCGGCGCTCGGCCCAGGACTGGGCTGAGAAGTCGGCGGCGAGGCAGTAGGATCCGGCGTAATGCGCGCTGGGGCGGCGGCTACCGCTGCACGGTCAGGAACACGTTGCCCTGGGCCGGGAATCCAGCGACTTCGACGACGACTGCGGCGTCACCGTCGGGAAGCGCCTCTGGGATCTTGACGTTGAACTGGTACAGGCCCGGGGCGCTCAGTCCCGCCCAGCCCACATACGCCGGGACGCCGCCGATGGTCACCCGCACTGGATTGGCCAGAGGGGCGGGCTGGGTGATCACCCGTCCCGCCGGCAGGGGCGGATTAGTCGGCCCAAAACCAGTCCCGTAAAAAACCACCATCTCCCCCGGCTTGGCCGGCGTCGTCGATCCCGGATAGAGGCCCGGTTTGCCCACCAGGCCATAGCCAGCGGCGTGCTGCGCCGCGGCGTAGCGGCGGTTCTCGCGATCGAACAAAAACAGGCCCGGCGCAAGCGGCTGCAACACGGCCGATGCGGTGGTGGAACCTTGGGCGGTCGTCACCTGCACCTGCACAGGCCCCACGGCGTCGTCCGCCGGCGCCTGCACATTGAGCTGGGTGGGGCTGATGTAAGATATCGCCGCGGCCTTGCCGTTGATCGTGACGCGCACCCCATCCAGTTGGACCGGCAGGACCCCGTTGACGATCTCCTCGTTGCGCCACGTACGCGCCGTGGCGGCGAGGTTGACGCCGAAGATCGAGATCCAGGACGCGGCCGCGATGCCGGGCTGGAAGCTCGCGCCATTGACCACCGAAGTGATGACCATTGCGCTTGCCGCGCCCGCCTGGGATATGGTGACGCTCTGGCCGCTCACCGTAACCGTTCCGGTGCGGGAAACCGGACTGCTGTTGCCGCCCACGCTGAGGGTAACACTTCCGTTTCCGCTTCCTTGGGCGCCCCCGGTGATAGTAATCCATTCCGCGTTGCTCGCCGCTTGCCAGGCGCAACCGGCCGGGGCCGTGACGGTGAGGGTCACGTTTCCTCCGTTGGCCGGCATATTTACCGAGTCCGGCGAGACCGCAACGGTGCATACCCCGGCGGCAGTCGCAAACGTGATGCTGGCCGAATTCGAGAAGCGTGCTCCGAAAGAGTCGCTCTGGGCGGCAAGCTGCAAGGCGAATGTCCCAATGGAGGTCGGGGCGGTGATCGGCCATGTTCTTGTGGTCGACCCGCCCGCCGGAATCATGCCGAAGTCCTGCGAGAAACTGCTCGTGCTGCCGGCGAAACCCAGCGAGCCCTGCACGGACAGGGCCGGCAGATCGCCGCGGTTCGCGATCGTGCATGGCAGAGAGAACCGGGCGCCCGGCGCAACCGTGGCCGGGGCATTGCAGGACAGGTTGAGCAACGGCCCCGTGGCGGCCTGGAAACCCGCTTCCGAAAACGCCAGCCCAAAGCTTTCCGGAGACCGGCAGGAGCCGTCTGACCAGTGGGTGACATTCACCACCAGCGGACCGTAGAGCGTTGCGTAGGCCTTCTCCACGTTGTCGATTAATGACGCCGAGGAACTGAGCAGCGCGCCCGAAGAAGCGTCGTAGAGGGAAAGATCCAGATCGGAGAGGCAGCCGGCTGTCCATGCTGGATTGACAGTCCGGTTCCAAGTCAGGGTGGAATAAAACAGGCCGTGCGCCTGTCCTTTGTAAAGCCACACCCGGCCGGCGGATAGAGTTGAGGTAATGGCGTTGTTGCGCTGGGTGAACGCGCGGGCGAGATTGGCATAGCCCCAACCCCAATCCTGTCTCCAGGTGAGCGAGTCAGTGGTGTTCAACAGCAGGGCTTTGATGGCCAGCGGCCATCCCGCCCAGGCCTCGTGCAGCAACGCCGCCGACCCGGCGATGTGCGGCGCCGCCATGCTCGTGCCCGACCTAGAAACAAAATTGTCATTTAGTCCCAATACACCCCCATCCCAGTTGTATGCGGCGGACCTGACATTTGTGCCGGGCGCTGCGATGTCCGGCTTACGTCTCCCTGCGTTTGTTGGACCCCTGCTGCTTGAAAAGTGGATTGAATCGTCAGAGCGATCCACGGTCCCGTTATGATCCACATTTGCGACGCAGATGATGTTGTATCCGATGCCTGGCGACCCGAGGCTAGATGGCAGCGGTCCATCATTCCCTGCGGAAACGGAGATGGTCAGGCCGTAGGTGTCGGCAAAGTAGTCGAAGCGCCTTGCCATGTAATCGTCGTCGGCATTGGCCTGTGCCCCGTAGCTGTAGTTGAACACCTTCACCTGGGGAGCTTGCCGGACGGCCCAGTCCAGGGCAGCGAAGACATCGCTACTGTTAGACCCGCCGCCGTCCGGCTGGCACTGGCCGCTCTTCTCGTCCCACCGGCCCTTGTGGCCGATCTTCAGGTTGTACAGCGCCCACAACCTTGGAGCCACGCCCCGATACTCGGACCAGATTCCGGGAGAGCCGCGGCTGGCCACGATCCCCGCGACATGCGTGCCGTGGCCGTGTTTATCCTCCGGCGAGGCAGCATCGTCGTCAAAGCACCGATCCAGTTTGCCATTGTCCAGGAACACCTTACTCACGATGTTCAAACCCGAAAAGGCCGGGTGGTTGGTCCTGACCCCAGTGTCCATGACGGCGACCGACTCGCTGGTCCCGGTGTAACCGGCGCTCCAGAACACGGGCGCCCCCAAACTGGGAACACTTACGGCCAACTGGGCGGACTGCTCTTCGACCAGACTGATTTCGGCGACAGCGGGGTGCGCAGCCAGGGCGTCGATCGCCGCGGCCGGCGTTTCCGCGGCCAGCATGTTGATAGCCGTGTAACGGCGGATGTTCCGCGCACCGAGGCGCGTGAGGAGAGCGGCCACCTGATCCTGCTCGGGCCGGATCAGCGCTTCGATTTCCCGAAAGGCCGCCTGGCGCACATCGAGCATCTCCCGTTCGAGTTCCCCGCGGGCCAGCGAAAGCTGGGCCTCGGAAGGCAGAATCTGCCGGGAGAGCTCGGCGTAGCGGCCCTCCAGCACCTGCAACCGGAGGCGGGCCGGTCCTTCGTAACGGTCCAGAACCTGGCGGTGCGGCTGGTCCCGCAAGACGATAAAGACCGGCGCCGTCCGGGCGCCGGCCCGCACCAGTTCCTGAACCTTGCTGTCGACGACCCCGGCGCCTCCCGCCGGCAGTAAGCCCTGGCGGCTGGGCTTCTTCACGGCCGGCGCGCCGATGGGGATTTCGGCTGGCTCCTGACCGGCCGCGGCCACCGCAATCAGCGCCAAAGCTGAAACCCACTTGCGCATGGCAGACTTCCTCCGCAAAAGTACAGTTTCAACCCGCGGATAAAGCTGCGCAAGACCCTCAGATGCGGGGTTTGGCGTCCCCAGGGGGATTCGAACCCCCGTTACCGCCGTGAAAGGGCGATGTCCTAGGCCGGGCTAGACGATGGGGACTCCTCAGGCGAGGACGTTCAGAACAACATTCTTACTGTACCCATTCCCCTCCGGGCCCGTCAACCGGACGGCGCGCGGTGTCGCGCGGTGTTGGCCCGGTGCGGCGGGTGATTTTTTCGCTTCGCCTCTTGCCTCCAAATGAAAAAAGGGTATGCTAGTGTTTGTCCCGTTCCGGATAGAACAGGAGGCATAAAGAATGTTTGGCGGTCAGAAACTCAGCCCCAGGGATGACGACGAGTTGGACGATCTGGCGGACTACGACGAGGAGCCCGCCGATCTCACCGCGCGTCTGGACGATTACAACGACGACGATGAAGAGGAATTGAAGGAAGACGAAGAAGCGGTAGCGAAGCAGGAGAAGCCGGCGCCCGCCGCCGCTGCGGCTCCACCCCCCGCCGAAGCGCCCGCAGCGCCGGCGGTTCCGCCCCCTGCCGAAACACCCGCGGCCGGCGCCGGACAAGCTCCTCCCGAACAGGAGCCCGCCGAGCGTGCTCCAGCCAGGAAAACCGTGAAAAAAGCCATGAAGCAAGCCCCCGCGAAGAAAGCCGTCGAGAAGGCGGCGACGAAGGTTGCAGCGAAGCAGGTTGCGGTGAAAAAGGCGCCCGTGAAGGCCGTCAAGAAGGCCGCGCCCAAGAAAGCCGCACCCAAGAAGGCCGTCAAGAAGGCTGCGCCCAAGAAGGCCGCGCCCAAGAAGGCCGTTAAGAAGGCTGCACCCAAGAAAGCCGCACCCAAGAAGGCCGCGAAAAAGGCTGTCAGGAAGGCGGCGCGCAAGCGCTGATTTGAGCCTGCCGGTGCGGGCCGCTCCGGCGGTCCGTGCCTGGTTTGGTGTCTACTGGTTGACCACCCGGCGGCAGCGCTCGAACAGGCCGAGGAGAGCTTCAGCGTACTCTTCCGGGGTGCGCGAAGTCGGCTTGCCGGAGAAGCCCGCCGTTCCACCGGACTTCCCGTAACCCGTGGTGACGGCGATGAACTTCATCAAGTCGAGCGCGATGTCGTCCTTGCTGCGCTGCGCGCCGGTGGGCGCTCCGTTCTCGGGCTTCCCTCGATCTACCACCGGGATTACCGGCTCGTCGGACATAGCTGGCGACTCCTCCGCGTTAAGATAGGAACTAAACTATAGATTACTTCATTTCCCGATGCCGCTCACCGCTCGCCGGCATATCAAGAAAATGCGCGGAGGCGCCCAGGCGCATCTGCTCGAAGCCGACGACGGCAACTTTTACGTAGTCAAATTCCTGAACAATCCCCAGCACCGGCGCATCCTGGTCAATGAGATGATCGCGGCGGTTTTCCTGCGCTACTTGCAGATCTCCTGCCCGGATTACGCCATCGTCCGCGTCACCCGGGAGTTCCTGCGCGAAAACCCCGAGGCCGGCCTCCAACTCGGCCGTTCCACCGTGCCTCCGGCCGAAGGCTGGCACTTCGGATCCCGCTACCCCGGCGACCCCTCCAAGCTCGCCGTCTACGATTTCATTCCCGACGCTCTGTTGCAAGCCGTCGGCAATGCCACGGATTTCCTGGGCGTTCTGGTCTTCGACAAGTGGACGGCAAACTCGGACGGCAGGCAGGCCGTCTTCTTTCGCGCCCGCCTCAGAGAATGGGTGGCCGGGGCTGCCGGACATCCATCCCGGCTCGGTTTCGTCGCCAGCATGATCGACCACGGCTTCGCTTTCAACGGTCCCTACTGGGACTTTCCGGAGTCCCCCATTCAAGGCCTCTATCACCGCAAGCTCGTCTACCAGAGTGTCTCGTCGCTCGACGACTTCCAGCCCTGGCTGGACCAGGTGGTGCACTTCCCGGAAGCGGTGGTCGACCAGGCTTTACGGCAGGTTCCGCCCGAGTGGCTGGAGGGCGACGAGAGTCAGCTCGAGTCCCTGCTCGAGCGGTTGCTGCGCCGCCGCAAGCGGGTGCCCGAGTTGATCAAGGACTGCCGCCGCGCCAACTCGAGCCCTTTCCCGAACTGGAGATAGCTTCCCGGTTTAGAATGAGAAGTTCATGCTGCATCGCTATATTCTGCACAACGGGCAGATCCGTGAGGCTTCCGAGAAACTGCTCTCCGCCGGCCAGGTCGGTTTGCTTTCCGGCTGGGGCATTTTCACTACGGTGAAAGTGATCGAGGGCGTGCTGTTCGCTTTCGAACGGCATTGGGCCCGTATGTCGCGCGATGCCGCGCACCTGCACGTGCCCATGCCGGATGACAGAGAGCGGATCCGGGCGCAGTTGCTGGAACTGGTCGGGGCCAACCATGCGGCCAACGCCACCATGCGCATTGCCGTGGTGCGCAACAGGGGAGGCATGTGGGAACTCCCCGGCCCCGGCCGCGAATTCGATTTCATCGCGCTCACGGCGGACCGGAAGGACTGGGGTTCGGCCGTAAAGTTGCGCTACGTGCCCCAGGGGCGGCACGCAGCCTCGCCTTTCGCCGGCACGAAGGTGCTCTCCTGGGCCTTCAATCTGACCTGGCTCGAGCAGGCCCAGCAGGATGGTTTCGACGAGGTGATTCTGCTCAATGAACGCGGAGAGGTGGCCGAGTGCACCTCGGCGAACATTTTCGCCGCTTCCGGCAACCAGATCTGGACCCCGCCGCTCGGCTCCGGCTGTCTGCCCGGAGTTACTCGCGAAGTGCTGTTGTCGGAGTGCCGCATCCCGGGTTTCACCCTCGGCGAGCGCACGCTTTTCCCCGCCGATCTCGAGCGGGCCGAAGAGGTTTTCATTACTTCGACAACCCGCGATCTGTTGACCGTCAAGACCATCGAGAACCGCCAGGTCGGTTCCGGCGCAACCCGGGTGCGGGATGCCGCCCAAGCGGCCTTTTCGGTGTGCGTGCGGCGCTATATACAGGAACACAGGAGGCTCCAGGACGCCGTCGATGTCCCTTAGCTGTCCGAAGTGTGGGAGCCGCGATCTGAGGTTCTCCCGGACGCGCGGCACTCTCGAGCGGTTGAAGAAGATTGTGGGCATCCGGCCGTTCCGCTGCCGTGACTGCCATACCCGCTTCATCGCCCGGTGGTGGAGTCTTTCGGACCTGGCCTACGCCCGCTGCCCGAAGTGCTGGCGGATGGATCTAAGCCGCTGGGACGAGAAGCACTTCCACCCGCCCCGTTACATGCGCCTGGCGGTCAAAGCCGGGGCGAACCCGTACCGTTGCGAGTACTGCCGCTTCAATTTCGTAAGTTTCCGCCGGCGTAAGGAACGGTTCAGCTTTCATCGCTGGTCGAAGATCCGGGAACAAGCCGGGCAGCCGGAACAGCCGGTCCCTGCCGAAACGGCTGGCAAGCCTGAAGCCGCGCCCAAGGCGCCGGCCGGGAAACCAATGCCCGCCCCCGCGGTCCGAACCGGGCCCGCCAGCCCGCCGGACGCGCCGGATCAGGCGCCCGCCACGGCCGCGGAAGCCATTGCCTGGAGGAAAGCGGCCGAAGAGAGGCGGCGGGGGTCGTCCTGATTTCAGGGCCGGCGCGAGAGCCGCACTGAGATCTCCTTCGGGGACGCCTGATCGACGCCGACTCCGGGCGGCAAGTCGAATACCCGCGAATCGACGCGCAGAGTGATCCAACCTTCCTTGGCGCCGCTCAGATCGAACCGCGCCACCACCCGCCCCAGACCCACCGAGTCCATGATCCAGCCATTACCGCGCAGTTGCACGTCCAGCCGGTCGGCCGATTGCCGGGTCACCTGCATGCCCGCGGGCACGTTGCGAAACTCCACCGGCACCGACAGCATGCGCACGGTGGTGGTGGTGGGCAGAAACGACATTCCCCAAAACAGCGCGGCCAAACCGATGGCTGCGAACTTGAATCCCAGGTGGGCCGCAAAAAGGCTTCGCAAGCGTTTGCCCAGGCTGACCGGCGCCCGGCTCTGAAGGCGCCGCAGCGACTCGGCCAATTCGGCGGCGGTGGTTACCACCCTTGCCGTGCGGCCCTCCACCAGGGTCACTTCCCGCCGTTCCTCGGAGACGGCCACCACCAGCGCGTCGGTGCGCTCGGCCAGACCCAGCGCTGCCCGGTGGCGGGTGCCGTAGTAGGCGGGAATGCCGCTGCGTTCCGTGAGCGGCAGCACAACCCCGGCGCGGGCAATCCGTCCCTGGTCCACGATCACGGCCCCGTCATGCAGCGGAGAGGCCTTCTGGAAGATCGCCACCAGCAGTTCCGCGGAGGGCTCCGCGTCCACGGCGGCGCCGCCCTCCAGCAACTCGGAGATCGAATCCCGGCGCACGATCACAATCAACGCGCCCAGGCCGGAGCGCGCCAACTGGAAGGCCGCGTCGGAGACCGCGT
>Ga0272446_1000757_pt1 | contig 49213 bp, 50 predicted proteins | sample YNPCB0061_FD_194587 | JGI IMG/M metagenome (GOLD analysis project Ga0272446, IMG submission 194587) | Hot spring microbial mat communities from Yellowstone National Park, WY, United States - YNP-CB-006-1 | ecosystem: Environmental > Aquatic > Thermal springs > Hot (42-90C) > Sediment | place...
CACGAGCTGTTTCAACTTGTCTTTGAAGTTGTGCTAAGTTTTTTGAGAATGCGAAAGTTTACGCCGTCGTAACGCTCTATGGCTGGCAGCGCGCGGGCTTCAAGGCGTTTGCGTGCTGAACAAGCAAGAATGAGCAGTCGAGGCATAGTGGCAGTGCGGTTGAAGATTGCCAAAACTATAAACCTCGATAAGCATCTTTGCGATGCCGGATGTGTTCAATGGTAATCAGTTTGGTCGCTACACGCACTTCATAGATGACGCGATAATCGCCGACACGGACGCGATACAAATTTTCCGAGCCGACTAACTTTCGATGCCCAACAGGGAAAGGATTTTGAGCAAGCGACTCAATCACTCCAACCATTTTTGGTATTTCGGTAGATGAAATTTGGCGAAGCTCTTTTTCTGCCGCACGTTTCCACTCAATCGTGAAGGTATCCATCGCGTTTGAGGGATTGCTTTACTTCTTCCATAGTGACCGTCGGTTCATCTTTGCGCTCGGCGATAACGGCAAGGTCGTGTAAATCTTCCAGTAGTTCCTCATATTCTTCTATCGGAAGAATCACGGCGATACGCTTCCCGTTTTCGTCTGTAATATATTGGTTGTTCATTGTTTCAACTTATCGCTTGTGTTGATGCTTTGCTTGCTTGCGGTTGTTGGTTCGGCAAGTGCGTTCAAATATACTTTGCCCAAGTTGATAAAAATTGAATAAGCACGTTCAAATCGTGTGGGAAGTTCTGCTCACGTTGGAGTTTTTTGAGAATGCGAAAGTTTACGCCGTCGTAACGCTCTATGGCGGGCAACGCACTTCTGTCAAGGCGTTTGCGTGCTGAACAAGCAAGAATAAGTAATCGGGGCATAGCAGCTGTGTGGCTATCATTTCAAGTGTGAGGAAAATACGAAGAGTTTTCAGTGTGCGAAATAAGCAATGGCGCCGAAGGAGGCGAAGAGCAAAAGCGCAAGTAAAATTGTCATATCGCTCAGCCAGCGTCCCGCATCGGGCAGCCCATCATGATACGAGCTTGCGATAAACATCACCGCCACATTGTTCGAGAGCAAAAAATACGTCGCCTGCGGCAAGACATCGAGATATGTTGCTAAAAAAAGTCCGAGCGCCGATACAGAACTCGACACAATGAGAAAGACTTTCGTGCGATAGAGCGTAAAGGTGTTGGCAATCGTTTTGATGCCAGAGAGCACATCGCCGTGACGGTCTCTGATGTCCCACATCACCTCGATAAAAAAGGCGCATGTGAAAATATACAGCCAACAAATCCACGCTTTGAGCGCAATTGGTTCGCCTGCAAAGACAAGCGGCAAAAAAATCATTGCGGTTGCCCAGTCTGTCGGCGGCACAAGGTTCTTGACAATGTAAATGTCTTTCAGGCGCCGCGCGCCGCCAAGCATTTTAGAAAGCACTTCGGGAAAACACTTCTGATTGTATAAAAACCCAACCAGCTCGATAAACAGCGTGAGCAGAAATGCCGACAGCCCATAAGCGATTGATATTACAAGGCAGATGAGCGACAGGGCGTAGAAAAAAATGTAGGTAATCGCAACGGAATTTTTTTGCGCAAGGCGTAAATTATCGGGCTGATTGTAAGCGTCTTCAACGCCGTCGGTTAGTCGGTTGTATTGATAAATCGAGAGCGTTACGAGAAAGACGACGAGAACAGTCTGCCATAGAATCGGAATGCCAAAAAAAATTGACCATGCACCAGCACCCAACGCCGATAGCACAGACAGATGAAGTTTGTTTCGAAACGCATACTGAACCAGCGCTTTCATTGGCATATCCTACGGTTTTTTCGGCGGCGAGTGCGCATCAAAATACGCCAAAAACGTTTCTCCGAAGATTCAAGTTTTTTACTATGTTACGGCATTCATCTCTGCCAAATCACGACGCAACACGATTTCATGACCGCTATGTCGAAACGACCAATACTTATACTCTCTATACTAACTCAGGAACGCCCCGACGATACGGACACGATTACCGATGAGCCGTATAAAGTCGTCTTGTTCAACGACAACTATCACACGTTCGAGGAAGTTATCAACCAAATTATGAAAGCCACGCGATGCGGACGCGACAAAGCTGAAATGCACACATGGGAAGTGCATAACAAAGGCAAGTCCATCGTCCATGATGGCGACTTGGAAGACTGTTTGCGCGTTAGCTCGATTCTTGAAGAAATCAACTTAAAGACCGAAATTCAAACCAGTTGAAATTTTTGCAGTAACTCCTTTCAACAGGACGACGAATGGGATTGATGTCGAGCATAGAAGACTATTTTATTTACGCGCCGCGCAAGCCGCTCATCACCACGCCTGCTGAACATGGCTTTAACTACGAGAGCGTCCAGCTACACACCAGCGACGGCATTCGGCTACACGGCTGGTTCTTGCCGAAAGACAACGCCCGCGCAACTGTGCTGCTCTGCCACGGCAATGCAGGCAACGTCTCCTATCAATTTGACCAGATAGAACTCTTCCGAAAACTCAATCTGAGCGTCTTGACTTTTGACTATCGCGGCTTCGGCCAGAGCGATGGCAAACCCTGCGAAGACGGGCTCTACCGTGATGGCGACGCCGCTTGGCGCTATTTGGTCGAGACTAAACACATTGCGCCTGAACATATCATTATTTTCGGACACTCGCTTGGCGGCAGCGTGGCGGCGTGGCTTGGCAAGGAGGTATGTGCGGGCGCGATGATTTTACAGTCGACCTTTACAACGATGAAACAAATTGCCAAATGTGTGTATCCATATTTCCCTCTGCGCAAACTTATGCGCTCACGCTATGATACGCTCGCCAATGTTTCGCAGGCAAAGTCTCCCGTCTTAGTCATTCACAGCCCTGATGACGAGGTGATTCCATTTAAGCATGGCAAAGACATCTTTGAAGCCGCAAAGCCGCCAAAAGAATTTCTGCAGATTTGTTATGGACATAACGACGGCGCGCGCCGTAGCCCGAACTACGTTGAAGGCGTCAAAGCGTTCTTGGACAAATACCTCCCGCCCCCTGTGTCATAGATAGAGTTTGTGCAGATAACTATCCACCTCTGCCGACACGTCAAAAATCTTTTTTTGATTTGCTTTTCTAAACATCGTTTAGTAAATTTGTGTCGAAAACTAAACAACGTTCATAATCTCGAGAACATCTTAACATGGGCATTGCAGAGCGGAAGGCGCGAGAGAAAGAAGAAATGCGGCAGCGCATTTTAGAGGCGGCAATGAGCCTCTTCATCGCCGAAGGCTACGAGAATGTGTCCATTCGTCAAATCGCCGACAAAATCGAATACAGCCCTGCAACGATTTACCTATACTTCAAAGATAAAGAAGCGTTATTCTGCGACATACAAGAAGCCGGATTCAAGGAACTGTGCCGCCGACAGGAAGCACTGCGTGTGGTTCAAGACCCGATGGAGCGGCTCAACGCACACGGCAGGGCTTATATCCGCTTCGCTATTGAAAACCCACATTACTACGACCTGATGTTTCTCAGCAATATGCCAATGGTCTGGGACAGCCAGCTCGAGGGTTCAAGTTGGGGCATGCGTTCCTTTAACTATCTCAAAAGCGACGTGCAAGCCTGTATTGAGGCGGGCGTGTTTAAGCCGGTCGATGTGATGCTTGCCTCAATGGCGCTGTGGTCGCTGGTTCACGGCATTTCATCGTTCATCATCACGCACCGATGGGATATGATTCCGAAAGAACATCTTGAAAACTATGCGTTTGACATCCTGCAATTAGGCGTTGTAGGCATGAAACAGCCTTAAAAATTTTTACCTGTTTGATAAACATTGTTCATAATTGTAACATGTTTCAAAAATGACCGCAGAACTGCTTTTTTCCGTCGCTAATTTGCTTGCGCTGGCAAGCTGGATTGCTATGGCGATTCTGCCAAGATGGCACGCTACACCGAACATTATCGTCGTCGCCGCAATACTGCTGCTATCGATGTTGTATTTATTTCTCATCGTCTTGTTTTTCGGACAGGCGGACGGCGGGTTTGGCACGCTGGCGCAAGTGAAGCGGCTCTTTGCCAACGACTTCGCTGCGCTTGCTGGGTGGGTGCATTACCTCGCGTTTGATTTGTTCATCGGTCGATGGATGCTGCTCGATTCACAACGCGTCGACCTCTCGCACTGGTTGATGCTGCCGTGCTTGGCGCTGACGTTCTTGTTCGGTCCGATTGGGCTGCTGATGTATGTGATACTCAAACTCATTTTAACACAACAGCTTTTTTAAACTTCTAACGCCGACAATGCTATGCTGACCGCACTCCAACTTTCGCTGTCATCTCCTATGCCAATCGTTGCGCATCTCCTCGAGCGCAACGCATTGCTTGCCTATACGGGCTTGGCTCACCTTGCGCTGTTTTTCATTGCCCTGATTTTGTCGCAACTCGATGCGCGTGAAGTTCTGGGACTCAATGTGTGGATTAAGCCGATGAAGTTCATGCTCTCGATTTGGATTTATACATGGACAATGGCGTGGCTGCTCGAGTTCTTGCCCAAAGAAAAAACATCGATCATCAGTTGGACGATTGGGGCAACGATGTGGATTGAAACCATTTTGCTCGTGATGCAGGCGGCGCGAGGCGTGCCGTCTCATTTCAATGTCTTTACAGGCGCGTTCAATGCTGCGGTGTTCGGCGTTATGGGTGTTGCTATTTTCATCAACACAATAGCAGTTGGCTACGCCACGATGTTGTTTTTCACGGAAGATGTGCCGCTTTCCGAGAGCATGATTTGGGCGATTCGTCTCGGACTGATTCTCTTCATCGTGGCGGGCGTTGAGGGCGGATTTATGGCGCGACAGCTCTCGCACAGCGTCGGCGTTCCCGATGGCGGCGACGGCTTGCCGTTTCTCAATTGGAGCGTCAAAGGGGGCGACTTACGGGTGGCGCATTTTATCGGCATGCACGCACTTCAACTCTTGCCGCTTCTGGCGCTGGTCGTTGATAAACTTTCTCCTAACGGAAAAATTTATGTCATTTCGGCAGCGATACTCTACGCAGCAGCGACGCTGTTCGTCTTTGCGCAAGCGTTGATGAGACAGCCGCTTATTTCACGATAACTTTATCTGGTCGTTTTACTCAAACTTGAAAGTAATTGGAGGCATTATGAAACTTCTCATTACACTTTCGGCATTTTTTGTAGGCGTTACAACGACGCTCTTTGCGCAATCTGTTGACTCGACGGCACTGCACGGGCTGACGGGCGTTATCGAAGGCGAAATTATTGACAAGAATACAAAGCAAGAAATCATCGGCGCGAAGATCGAGCTTATCGGCACAGCTATCGGCACAGTCAGCGACCTGACAGGACGGTTTCGGCTCGATAAGCTGGCGCCGCGAACATACCAACTCAAAATCACTGCGCCCGACTACAAACCGCTCATCAAATCCGATGTAGCCGTTGGCACGGCGCAAAGCGTGAAACTAACGCTGGAATTGCTCATCGACGGCGCGTCAGCGTCGGAAATCACTGTGTCGGCGACGACATTCTTCATTAAGTCGGACGAATTCAAACTCAGCACAAATACGCTCTCGCAAGAAGAGATTCGGCGCGCGCCTGGGTCGGTCGAAGATGTCAGCCGCATGGTCTTGGCCATGCCCGGCGTAGCAACGAGCAGCGACCAGCGTAACGATATTGTCGCGCGCGGTGGCAGCCCAGTAGAAAATTTCACGATGGTCGATGGCGTAGAAGTGCCGAACATCAATCACTTTGCTGCCCAAGGCGCAGCAGGCGGTGCTATCGGCGTCTTGAATGTCGACTTTTTACAAGATGTTACGTTCAGCGCAGGGGGCTTCGGCGTTAAGTATGGCGATCGGCTCTCGAGTGTGATGGACATCAAATACCGCGACGGCGACAAAAATCGGTTCAGAGGGAAATTTGATTTGGGATTCGCTGGGGCGGGCTTCGTTATCGAGGCGCCGATTCAACCCGGAAAAAGCGCGTTTATGCTGTCGGCTCGAAAAAGCTACCTCGATTTGATTCTGGGCGCGACGGGCTTGACCGCCGTTCCGAATTATTCCAATGTTAATTTGAAGGCGACGCTCGAAGCTACGCCCGAACACCGATTCTCGCTCATTGGCATTGGCGGCATTGACGACATTCGCTTTACAGGCGCCACCCACACAGATGCTCCAGACCTTGACAACATCACGAACAATGGCTGGCAGTACACGCTTGGGATCTCGCATAAGTGGCTCGCCGGAGAGAAAACCTTTATTCAGACGACGGTATCGAACAATCGCTATCGTTACTTTACCGATGTTGATTCGGCGGGCATGCGCAGCTTCCGCAATAGCTCGTTCGAGGGCGAGTATGTCTTACGCTCCGACCTCTCGCATCGCTTTTCGCCGACCGATGTCTCCGAACTCGGCGTTACCGCGCGGCTGATTGACAACGGCAACGACATTTTCATCAAAGAAAGCTTCAATGGTGCGGGCAATTTGCGACCCGAAGTCAATTACAGCCGAACTGCGCAAGCCTACAAATTCGGTGCGTATCTGCAACACACCAAGCTCTTTTTCGACCGATTGAGCCTAACGGCGGGACTTCGATTCGATTATTTCAGCTATCTGAACAACAGCGGCGTTTTTTCGCCGCGCCTCTCGGCAAGCCTCGATGTGTTGCCGAATCTCAAACTCAACGCTGCCGTCGGGCTGTATCATCAGGCGCCGCCGATGGTTTGGCTTCTGTCGTTTCCGCAAAATCGGGACTTGCAATTTCTGCGCACGCGCCAACTCGTCGGCGGGCTGGAGTGGTATCCGTCGGAAGATTTGAAAGTCACGTTCGAGGTTTTCGATAAAGACTATCGGGACTACGCCACAAGCGTTGCGCTGCCACAACTGTCTTACGGGAATGCGGGGGCGGGCTTCGTAGCATTTGGGCTCGAGGAACTCGTTTCCGAAAGTTTCGGCTATGCGCGCGGCGTCGAGATTTTTTTACAGAAAAAACTCACCAGCAATTTCTACGCGATTGCCAACTACTCCTTCTCGCGCATTGAATTTGCCGGGCGCGACGGCGTCTTGCGACCAAGCACGTTTGATTTTCGGCACATCATTACGGCAATTCTCGGCTATAAGTTCTCCGACGATTTTGAACTCTCGGTCAAGTGGCGGTTTGTGGGCAGTCAGCCGACATCGCCAACTAACCTCCCTGCATCGCGGGCGTTAGGACAGTTGATTGTTGATTTCAACAATTTCAACGGCGACCGCCTACCTGAGTATCATCGTTTGGATATTCGGCTGGATAAACGCTTTTTCTTTACGGGCTGGAACATTGTAACCTTCATTGACATTCAGAATGCGTATGCACGGCAGAATGTCGAGCGACTGATTTGGAATGAGCGCAAACAGGATGTCGACCGTGTGCTGCAATTTGGTTTTTTGCCCGTTGGCGGCGTCAAAGTTGAATTCTAAATCGAGCAGGATTTTATGATAACGCCCGCAATGCGCAAGGCTCTTTTACTACCATTCAAAGTGCCGCACATCGAGCGTTTTGCCACGCGACCGAAGTTCTTGACATGCCTTAATGCCAAGGTCTAAATGGCTGCGCGTGTATTCGGCAAAGACATGGTTCGCCGACGATTTGGTTTTGATGCCCTCTTTGGTCAGCGGCAAATCGCTCACCAGCATCAACGCGCCGATGGCGACCTTGACCGCAAAGCCCGTGATGAAGAGCGTCGCACATTCCATATCAATCGAGATGGCACGCTCTTCAATCAGTTCGCGGCGAAATGCCTCGTCAAATTCCCAAAACCGATAATCCGTTGTGTGAATCACGCCTGTGCGATAAGTGTAGCCGTTTTCGACTAAGACTTGGGAAATGATTTTTTGAATGTTGAATGTGGGCAGCGCCGGAACGCGGCTTGGCATATAGTGGCTCGATGCGCCATCATCGCGAATAGCCGCAATCGGCAAAATGAACTCGCCAATTTTAGAGCGTTTGTTCAAGCCGCCGCAAAGCCCCAACATAATGACGCCTTTGGGTTTGGGCTTGCGATATGAGAGCAAATCCATCACGAGTGCGGCAGTCGGACTGCCGATTTTATAGTCAATGAGCGACATATCTTCGTCTGGCACATTGACGGTTTGAAACCCTGAGCCAGCAATAATCGGCGCGGCGAACCTTTCTGAAAATTCTTTGATGTAGCGCGTGAAGTTCGTCAGCAAGATATAGTTCCCAATTTCATTTGCAGAGCAGCCTGTGTAGCGCTCCAACATATCTAAGCCGATGCTTTCTTTCATGGCACGCGGCGGCATTGGAATCTCCAGTGGTTCGTTTTTTTCGGGTCTCATGACTGTTTTGATTGTGGTCGTGAATGAATTTTCTTACTTTCCAACATTGACCTTTATCAACACTGCAACTTAACGCCTAATTTTCTCGATGCAAAAATACGATGCGCTCTCCTCAACACTTTCTGCCAATGCGCCGCCAAGCGTTTCTGCCAAACAACCTCCTGCGCTTTACTTGCTCTTCTTTACCGAAATGTGGGAGCGGTTTAGTTATTACGGCATGCGCGCGCTGCTTGTGCTGTATATGACGTCGCAACTCAAATACGATGATGTCAAAGCGAACCTTGTCTATGGGGCCTATACCGCGTGCGTGTATGCGATGCCTCTCTTGGGCGGCTTTCTTGCCGACCGATTGCTCGGCTACCGCAAAGCTGTCATGCTCGGCGGACTTGTGATGATGCTCGGACATTTTGTTTTAGCCATTCCTTCCAACTCCACGTTTTTCGTTGGGCTGGCGTGTCTTGTCTGCGGCAATGGGTTCTTTAAGCCCAACATCTCGACGATGGTCGGCAAACTCTATGAACAAGGCGACCCGCGACGGGATTCGGGATTTTCATTTTTCTACATGGGCATCAACATCGGCGCGTTCTTTGGCAGTTTGCTCTGCGGTTTCTTGGGACAAAAAGTCGATTGGCACTTGGGCTTCGGGCTTGCGGGCGTGTTTATGTTGCTGGGCATTGTTACCTTCACGGTTTGGCAAGCGCGCTTGGGCGATGTCGGCTTGCCGCCTGAACCTGACACTCTCTCGTCGCCTTCGCCCATCGGACTTCGTTGGGAGACCGCCATTTATCTGGGGGCGTTTCTTTCCATTCCGATTTTCGTCTATCTCATCAGCAGCTACGAGGTCATGAACTACATTATGACGCCGCTCTGTATTTCAGCCTTTGGGTATTTGCTGTTTGTGGCGTTCCGCGAAGGCGGCGAGGCGGGCGGGCGCTTGCTCGTCGCCGTGATTCTGATTTTCTCGTCAGCGCTCTTTTGGGCGTTTTTCGAACAAGGCGGCGGCTCGCTCAATCTTTTCGCCAACCGCAATGTTGATATGAATTTCTTCGGCACAGAACTCTCGTCGGCAGCCGTCAATAACGCACTTAATCCCTTTTTCGTCATTGTCTTCAGCGCTGCCTTCGCCTCGATTTGGCTGTGGCTTGCGTCTCGCAACATTGAGCCAACATCACCTGTGAAGTTCGCGTTAGGATTTTTGCAGTTGGGCTTGGGCTTTTATGTGTTCGTTATCGGCGGCAAACTCGCGGGCGAGAGCGGCATGGTGAACTTAGCATTCTTGGCGTTAGGCTATGTCTTTATCTCGACGGGTGAGTTGTGCCTCTCGCCGATTGGACTTTCGGCAGTAACGAAACTCTCGCCAGCGCGCATGACCGGAATGGTTATGGGCGCGTGGTTTTTGGCGTCCGCCTTTGGACAATACCTCGCAGGCATCATTGGCACATGGATGGCAATTCCGCACGACTCGGGCGCAGGCGCATTAAAGCCTATTGAGTCGTTAGCCATTTATTCGGGCGTGTTCGAGAAAATTACCCTTGTATGTATTGGTGCAGCGGTGGTGCTGTTTCTACTCGTGCCGTTTATGAACAAGCAAATGCACGGCGTCAAGTAAATAATTCTGTTAGGAAGTTTTGGGAGCGTCGGCGGTGTCGATGCCATAGCGTTTGCGAATTTCCCATAAGGCTTTGGCTGAAATGCCAAGTGTTTTTGCGGCATCAGCATAGTTGGAACTTTGCTTCAAGACCGCTTGAATGTATGCAAGTTTGACCTCTTCAAGCGTTTTTCCCATAGGAATTGAGAAGTCTGCGCCAGCGGTGGCGACGGGCGCTGTGGGCGCGTGCGGCAAGGTCAGCATCAATTGTTGCGGCTGGACATCGCTGCCAGCAGGCGTAAAGATGACGGCGCGCTCAATCACGTTTCGAAGTTCGCGCACATTGCCTTTCCATGTGTGGCGCAGCAGCGCCGTCTTGGCTTCGGGCGAAATGCCAGTAACGCCCTTGTTCATTTCGCGCGAAAACTGCTGCACAAACCGCTCTGCAATCAGCACAATGTCTTCGCCAAGCTCCCGAAGCGGCGGCATAAAGAGCGAGACCACATTGATTCTGAAAAACAAATCTTCTCGAAACTTTTGGTCAGCGACCTTTTGCTCCAAGCTGGCATTTGTTGCGCAGATGAGCCGCACATTAGAGTAAATCGGTTGGCTGCCGCCGAGCCGACGAAACGTGCGCGTCTCCAACACCGAGAGCAATTTCGATTGCACGAGCATTGATGTCGAATCAATTTCATCGAGAAAAATCGTGCCGCCGTCAGCAACTTCAAACAGTCCTTTTTTCTGGGATTTTGCGTCTGTGAATGCGCCCGGTTCATATCCAAACAGTTCAGCTTCGAGCAAATTTTCGGGCAGCGCCGCACAGTTGATTTCCACAAACTGTCCTTTTTGCTCGCGTGGCGAGAGCCGATGAATAAGCCGCGCCACAATGGTTTTTCCCGTGCCGGTTTCACCGCGAATCAGCACCGTCGAGTCAATGGCTGCCATTTGCTGAATCATGCTGCGAAGCGACTGGATTGAGACGCTGTTGCCGATAAGCTCAATGGTATCTTGTTGACGAACTTTCTTTTTCAGCTGCTCGACTTCCGACTTGTATCTCTGGCTTTCTTCTTTGAGCGTTGTGCGTTCAATCGCACGCGACATCAGCGTTTTCAACACGGTAAAGTTCGCCGACGCCGTCGCGCCGTTGAGATTTTTTTCCATGTAATGAAACGCGCCGCCTTTCAGCGCCTCGACCGCCGCCTCAATGCTGCCATAGCCCGTGAGAACAATTACTGGCAGCGCAGGATACTCTTGCTTGATGGTTGCCAGAAGTTCCAGCCCGTTGATGTCGGGCATTGCGTAGTCGGTGAGCACCAGCGCGGGCTGCTCCCGCTCTAACTGCAAGAGACATGCGGCGGCGTCGTTGAATGTTTTGATGTCGTAATCTTTCGATAGGACTTTATCGAGCAACAGGCGAAAACTCGGGTCGTCATCGACCACGAAAACCAATGGTTTCATACTTGGTGATAATGAGGCAACCGCACACGCGGCAATCAACTGAGGCGTAAGTTAAAGCGCTGCGCGAAGTTTACCATATCCTTTTCGACGACTCTCGCGCAGCGCCCGAGTGTTAGGCTCAGCGGCGGGCATCAGGCGGCAATCGTTTTGGCGGATAGATTAGCGCGACGCGGCGGCACAAAGGGCTGCGGCGCATAGGGTTCAGGCTCGAGGACTTGTTTCGGTAAGCGGCGACTAACGGTGGTGTTCGGCAAAAGCCGCACTTCTTTCTCGTATAGAAACCGCAGAAATTCTGTATCGATGCCAAGCATACGGCGTATTTTGCCCAACGGCTCAGAGAGCAATCGACGAAAATCGACGTCGTAGATTTCCGAACAGGCAGAGAGCTTGCCTGCTTCAATCCCCAGTTCAAACACTCGACACTCTTGCGCCGTGAACCGATAAATTTTCGGATACAAGAACCGCGCAGCGAATTTGAACACGGCGCGTTGAAAACGACTAATGGTTTTGCTTGTTCCCATCGTAAATCCAATGACGAAGGCTTCATCTTGCGCGAGCAAGCCTCGACCGAGCAAAATGTGAACGCAATCGTGCGCGAATAAGTCGATCGCACCGGTCAGCGCCAATGGGCTGCGCGGGTTTTCTAAGAGCTGCACCAGCCAGTTGATTTGCTCTTGCGCAAGCCCCGGCAAGGTGGCATACACGCTACCCAGCGTGTCCGCGTCATTGTCCAATCCCGGATTCCACTCTGTCCACTCCATTGCGTTTGTAGGTTTAATTTTTAAGGCACTATGCAGTTTGAATGTGTCTTACATAACGCCCATAAGTTATTCGCCTACCTTTATCTCGTCAACCCAACGAAGTATTTTTTGCGCAATCGAGACGATTTTTTCGAAAAAATGGCGATTTTATTCAAAAAAGCAGCATTTTTATGCATAATTTTGGCGACATCAAGCAAATTTTGGCTTGCCCTTGCTTGGCGCGCACGACGCGAGTGCATAAAAAACCGTGCCTTATTTTTTTAGGAGAAAATGCGTTTTTTGTAAAAAGAGTAAGGTTCTTGTGGAAATATTCCTATCCATCGGGTGCGAGAGATGGCGCTGTCGGACATAGCGGGTTCAGCCTTTCAGCGTCGGTCGCTGGGCTGTCGATTAAATGTCGTCCAGTTTTCCTAACGAAGTAAGTCTTCTAAACTGGTGGCTTTATCGGTTTTTTCGTCGCGGTATTTAATAATGACAGGCGTATAGATGGAAAGTCCGTGCGATTCGGCGAAGCTGTTTTTAATCGGTCGGGAGCCGGCGACGACCACTGCGCCTTTTGGAATCACGAGCGGTTGCTCGGCGGTCTTGCGCAAGATGCGCTCGTTGACGATGTCGTAGACGGGCGTCGAGCCGTTGAGAATGACGCCCGTGCCGATGACCGCTTTTTCCTCGATGATTGTGCCTTCGTAGATGCCGCAGTTGCCGCCAATCATCACGCCGTCTTCAACAATGACGGGCAGCGCGCCGATCGGTTCAAGCACGCCGCCAAGTTGTGACGCAGCAGAGAGGTGAACGTTCTTTCCGACTTGAGCGCAACTGCCGACGAGCGCGTGCGAATCGACCATCGTTCCTGCATCGATATACGCACCAACGTTGATATAAGCCGGCGGCATCACGACGACCGATGGAGCCAGATATGCACCGTCTCGAACTGTTGTGCCGCCTGGCACAATCCGAATTTTCTCCGCTTCCGAGAACGTGCGCGCGGGATATGTGTCTTTATCGACAAATGAAAACGGCTCGGCTGACATTTTTTTCAATTGTCCTAATCGAAAGCCGAGTAAGATGCCTTGCTTTACCCAATGATTAACTGTCCAAACGCCGCCTTGTTTTTCCGCCGAGCGAATCGTGCCAGAGTTGAGCATGTATTTGAACTCGATGAAAACACTGCGAGCCATCTCGTGCGCTTGCAGGTCTTCCGTCGACAGTTTTGAGAGCGTTTCTATGTGTTCGCGTAAGAGCATATTCATAGATAAATTGACAGTGGTTTTTTCAATGTGCTTAAATCAACTTGTTAGGCATGTTTTCGGGTTCGGTCTTAGAGCGCGCTGTATTCTTGCGTGATGTCTTCGCCTGTGCGAGCGCGGAAAAATCGAAAATCGTCGCTCCGCAGCGTGTCGTCGGCTTTGATATTGACAAAGACCAAGTGCTGCAAAAACCATTTGAGTTGCGGTTTCATCTCTTCTTTCATCATCGGCTCAAGCACAGTTGGGCTGAGACGCAGCTCGAGACGGCTAAACGGGCGTTTGGTTTGAATCGCGTATTTTCGAAGCCACCGCTCAATTTGGTGCATTGTCGTGCGCTGCGTTTGAATCACGCCTGTGCCGCCGCACGCTGGACACTCGTCGCCCATCCGTTGCATCAGGCTCGGGCGAATGCGCTCGCGCGTAATTTGCATAATGCCAAAATCGGACATTGGCAAGACGTTAGATTTGGCACGGTCTCGGCGCAGTTCGCTTTTCATCGTTTCCAACACTTTTCGTGCATTGCGTTCATCGAGCAAGTCGATGAAATCGACGACGATGATGCCGCCGATGTCGCGCATGCGTAATTGCCGCGCAATTTCTTTCGCGGCTTCCAAGTTTGTGCGCAATGAATTTTCTTCTTGCTCGCGCTTGGCAGCGTATCGACCGCTATTGACATCAATGACCACCATGGCCTCAGTATGCTCGATAATCAAATAGCCCCCCGATTTCAGCCAGACTTTGCGCGAGAAAATCGATTCGACGTCTTTGGCAATGCCGTAGCTTTCGAAGAGCGGCAATCGCCCTTTGTAGAGTTGGATTTTCTTTTCCATCTCTGGTGCCGCCCAGCGCACATAGGCGAGCGCTTCACGGTGAATTTGCGGCGAGTTGGTTACAATCTCTGTAACATCTTCCGTTAAAAAATCGCGCATCGCCGACGCCGTAATTGTATCTTCTTTGAAAATGAGCTTGGGCGGCTTGGCCGTCTTGACCGCCTCTTCAATTTGCTTCCACTTGTTGAGCAGAATTTCAAGGTCAGTTTTCAGCGACACTTCATCTTGCTCTTCGGCGACGGTGCGCACAATCGCGCCAAATGTTTTCGGCAACATCGAGCGCACGATGGTTTTTAGACGTTTGCGTTCACGGCGGTTCATAATGCGCTTCGATACAGCGATATGTCCTTCACCAAACGGCAAGAGCACCATGAACCGTCCAGCAATCGTAATATCCGAGGTGAGCCGCGAGCCTTTTGTGCCAATCGGTTCTTTGATGACCTGCACCAACAGACTGTCGTTTGGTTTTAACTTGCCAGCAATCATTTGGGTGTAAGATTGCCGCTTTTCGCGTCGTGCATCGGCTTTGGTCTCTGCTGTCGTTGCGGCTTGTCCGTTGGCGACGGGCGGCATAGGCGCCGCACGCGGCGGTTGCGGACGTGTATTGTCGGTTTGTGTCGGCGCCTCGTCGTCCTCGACATCGTCCTCGTCTTCTTCGTCAAAGTCTTCGTTCACCATTGAGCGATAATCTTCGCCCGTTGTGCCTACATCGGAGAAGTGCAAAAATCCGTCCGATGCCTGACCGATGTCGACAAAAGCCGCTTGCAAGCCCTCGACGACTTTTTGCACACGACCCAGATAAATATCGCCGACGGAGCGCGAACTGTCGGGACGCTCCACGAGCAGTTCCGCTAAACGACTGTCCTCGACAATGGCGACTTGAATCTCGTCGCCAAATTGATTCATTATCAACTGCTTTTTCATAGAGTAAAAGTGAAATAACTAAGCGCGTTCAACTCATCGATTGAATTGACACATTGATTACATCCTGCGGGAGCTGAACAGGTGAATTTACTCCAATTCATTGGGCAAAAACAAAAAGGCTGCCGACACCGACAGCCTTGAACGCGCTTTCCCAATTTCTATGCCTGATACGCATCGCGCACTTTGAACAGCACATATAGCCATATTAAACTAAAAACCACGCTCAAAATTTGTATGCTTATCACCGATGCCAGAATACTGAGCAGCTGTGCGTAGTATTCGTTTACCCAGCCTGCGCGCGTGCGCTTGAACAGTCCGGGCAATGCAATGATGGTGAATACCACCGACGCAATGCCGATGACGAGCGCAAGCAGCGACTGAATGCCCGCCAGTCCCGCAAAGGCAAAGAGCGCGCCGCCCAGCGCAAGCAACGCCAATAGTGCAGGCAACGTCAAAATGAGCAGCACCAGCGTTACAATCGGGACGTATTTAACGAATCCCTCTTTGACCGATGGTGGCAATTCAGGCAACTGCGCCGCAATCGGCTCGAGTTCTTGTTCGAGAATGGCTTTTGACATAATTCTACTTGGTTTGATGTTGAAAAAGAAATGTGCTTGTTGAACCGAGTTCATTCGTGAAACTCTTTGAGCGTTTCACGAATGAGTTTCACGCCGTGTTCGGCTTCGCTAAGCATGAGCGTAAGCGGCGGACGAAAGCGTGCTGACCGCTCTCCACATCCGAGTATGATAAGTCCGTTGCGCTGAACTTTCTCAATGAATGTGTTTCGTGTCTCTTTGCTTGGCAGGTCAAACGCGCACATCAAACCGCGTCCGCGCACATTGGACACGAGCGTTGGAAATTCTTCCGCGAGGTCTTGCAGCTGTGCAAGGAAAGCAGCGCCGACGACTTTTGCATTCTCGACTAAGGCATCTTGCTCGATGATTTCCAGAATTTTTTTTACGCGCAGCATATCGACCAGATTACCTCCCCAAGTGGAATTGATGCGGCTTGGCAAGCGAAACACGTTGTCTTCAATTTCATCAATGCGTTCCGAACTCATAAAGCCGCAGACTTGCGTTTTCTTACCAAAGGCAATCATATCGGGCAAACAGAGCCGTCCGCCGTTGGCGACACAGTTGTTGCCATTGCACGCATTGCCGTCTGGCGTCTGGCATAGGGTGCCTGTGTTCAGCAGTTGTTCCGCCGCCCAAAGCGTTCCTGTCAGCCCAATGCCGGTTTGCACTTCATCGAAAATGAGCATGGCGTCGTTTTCAAGCGTGAGCAGGCGCAGAGCTTTGAGAAATTCGGGACGGAAATGGTTGTCGCCGCCTTCGCCTTGGATTGGCTCAATGACGACCGCCGCCACGTCGTCTTTGTGGTCGAGAAATGTTTGTTTGAGTTTGCCTAACGCTTCGGCTTCGACGCGCAGGACATCGGCAAGTCGTGCCTCGGTGAGCGGAAATGTAAGTTTCGGATTTGGCAGTCGCGTCCAATTGAACTTTGGGAAGTAATCCGTTTTACGCGGGTCGGTATTGGTGAGCGAGAGCGTGTAGCCGCTTCGTCCGTGAAATGCCTCTTGGAAATAAACGACGTGGTGTCCGCGCTCGGCGGTGTATCCTTTTTTAAAATTTTTCCGCACCTTCCAATCAAACGCAGCTTTGAGCGCATTCTCAACGCCGAGCGTGCCGCCCGAAATAAAAAACGCATGGCGCATTTCTTTCGGCATTGCCAATCGCCGGAAGGTCTCAACGAACTCTGCCATTTCAACGGAGTAGATGTCGGAATTGGACGGATTGACGACGGCAGCGTAAAGGAGTTTATTGAGAAATGCCTTGTCGCTCCAAAATTTTGGGTGATTTGCACCAATAGGCGCAGAGGCAACGAAGGTGAAGAAGTCTAAGACAAACCGCTGCGACTTTGCGTCGTAGAGTTGCGCCCCACGGCTCTGCTCCAAATCCAACACCATATCGAGCCCGTCGACCATAATCGTTTGGGCGAGCGTTTCGTGGACGAGTTCAGGCGATAGAGATACGCGCGACGATAACACTTGGCTCATTACTTCCTCCTCGTGAACGTTTCATTGAAACACAACAAGTGCGCTGGCTTTTAAAATACACTCTTTCTCCGCCTTGTCAAACGATGTAACCATTCGATAAAATTGTAGGAGTGTGGTGAAAGGATTATTTTCAGCTCGATGCTTTTTCAACTTGATTCACTTTTATCATGTTCAACTTTATTTTTTCTGCGTTGTTTCTGCTGGCTCCGCCGAGCGGCGCGCCGGGCGAGCAGCCAAACCCGCTGGTGCAACTTGTGCCGATGATCTTGATTATCGTCGTGTTCTACTTTTTTATGATTCGTCCGCAACAGCAAAAACAAAAAGAACGCGAGAAGGCGCTCGACGCCTTGAAGAAAGGCGATAAGATTGTAACGATTGGCGGCTTGCACGGGCGCATTTCAGGCATTGATAATGAAAAGAAGACCGTCGAGGTCGAAGTCGCTAACGGCTTGAAATTAAAATTTGACCGCACAGCGATTGCCAGCGTCGAGAAGAGCGAAGGCAAATCCGAAACCGCCGAGAAATTAGAAGCGACCGCTTAACGCCAGTGCGCCGCCGGTTTCTTGTCATCAACTTTTCGGACGGCACGACTGTCTGACTATACCGCAAGGGCGACAAACGCTGACCAACTTTGGTATTTTCAACTTCTTAACATAAGCGTATGCACCGACGTGACTTTCTGAAACTCACTGGTTTGGGACTCGGCGCCATGATGTTGCCGACCATTGGCGTGGTTCATCCAGCCTCGATTGATGCAGCAGTGATGGACACGGCAGACAAAAAGAAACTTGCTGACATTGCGCTCAATGCGGCAAACGCCAAAGGCGCAACCTACTGTGATGTCCGCATCGGGCGATACCTGAATCAGTATGTGTTCGCGCGCGAGAACAAAGTGCAGAATGTCGTCGATACGCTCTCGATGGGCGTCGGCATTCGCGTCATTGCCAATGGCACTTGGGGCTTTGCCTCAACCGACGACCTTTCGTCCGATAGTGTCGCTAAAGCCGCCGCAGAAGCCGTTGCGATTGCCAAAGCCAACGCCGTCTATCAAACCGAACCCGTCAAACTTGCACCGCAGCAGGGCGTCGGCGAACAAACATGGAAAACGCCGATTGAAAAAAATGCCTTCAACATTCCCATTAAAGACAAAGCCGATTTGCTCTTGGCGGCAAATGCGGCGGCGATGAAAAACGGCGCGACTTATATCAACTCTGTTCTCTTTTTCGTCAACGAACAAAAGTATTTCGCGTCGAGCGATGGCTCTTACATCGACCAAGATATTCATCGGATATGGCCGACGTTTCAAGCCACCGTCATTGATTCAAAAAGTGGCAAGTTTCAGAACCGACAATCGCTTTCTGCGCCAATGGGTATGGGGTATGAATACCTCGACGGCAAAGCGTCGGAAAAAATGAAAGGCGAAACGACCGTCTATCGCAACAGCTACGATATGATTGAAGACGCCGCCAACGCAGGCAAAGAAGGCAAACGAAAACTCACCGCAAAATCTGTCGCGGCGGGTAAGTATGACTTGGTGCTCGACCCGTCGCACCTTTGGCTCACGATTCACGAATCGGTCGGACATCCAACCGAGCTTGACCGCGTCTTGGGCTACGAAGCTAACTACGCGGGAACGAGTTTCGCCACGCTCGATAAGTGGAAATCAAAATCGTTCAAATACGGCTCGCCGATTGTAACGCTCTTCGCCGATAAGTTGCAGCCGCACTCGCTTGGCGCGGTCGGCTATGACGATGAGGGCGTGCCGACCAAACGGTGGGATTTAATCAAGGACGGCATTCTGGTCAATTATCAAGCAATTCGCGACCAAGTGCAGCTCATCGACCAACAAGAGTCGCACGGCTGTTGCTACGCGCAAAGTTGGGCTGATGTGCAGTTTCAACGCATGCCGAATGTCTCGCTTGCCGCAGGCTCGAAGCCACTGACGCCGATGGACATGATTAAAGACGTCGAAAAAGGCATTTACATCATCGGCGACGGTTCGTATTCCATTGACCAACAGCGTTACAATTTTCAATTCGGTGGGCAGTTGTTCTACGAAATCAAGAACGGCAAAATCGTTGGGATGCTCAAAGATGTGGCGTATCAATCCAACACACAAGAATTTTGGAACTCGTGCGTGGCGATTTGTGATGAGCGCGACTATCGATTGGGAGGCAGTTTCTTCGATGGCAAAGGTCAGCCCGGACAAGTCAGCGCGGTCTCGCACGGCAGCGCCACGGCGCGCTTTAACGGCGTTACAGTCATCAATACCGACCGAAAAATCTAATTCTCAATTCCAATGGCCATTTTAACTGAAGCAGAAGCCAAACGCATTTTGGAGAAAGCACTGTCGTTTTCCAAAGCAGATGAGTGCGAGGCTAATTTGAGCGGCATCAAAAGCGGCAACATTCGCTACGCACGAAATACGATTACGACCAGCGGCTCTCAGCAAAGTGTTTCTCTTGTCATTCAATCGTCATTCGGCAAGCGCGTTGGCTCGGCTACCACCAACGACCTGACGGATGCGGGGATTGAAAGAGCCGTGCGCCGCGCCGAAGAGTTGGCCACGCTTGCCCCCGAAAATCCAGAGTTTGTCAAAAATCTCGGCAAGCAAACGTATCTGACGTCAACAACGCACTTTGAATCGACGGCGAACATCACAGCGGCGTATCGCGCCAAAGTGGCAGCAGCGGGTATTGAGCCGTGTAAGAAAAACGGCAATTTGACGGCGGCAGGATTTTTTCAGAGCAGCGAGCGCTTTCAAGCGATGGCGAATACATCGGGCGCCGCAGCGTATCAAGTCTCAAGCGATATTGAGTTTAATCTGACGGTGCGCAGCAACGATGGCACAGGTTCAGGGTATGTGTATCGAGACGTCAATGACGCCGAGAAATTCGACGCCGTGCTTGCCTCGCAAATCGCGATTGACAAAGCGCTTCAATCGCGTGAGCCAAAAGCAATTGAGCCGGGCAAATACACCGTCATTCTCGAACCCTCTGCACTTGTTTCCGACGAGGGACTACTCAACCAGTTAATTTTCAGCATGGACGCACGCCAAGCCGACGAAGGCAGAAGTTTTCTCTCCAAAAAAGGCGGCAAGACGAAACTCGGCGAAAAGATGTTCGATGAGCGCGTTACAATTTATTCCGACCCGCAACATCCCGATGTGCCGGCTCAAACATGGAGCAGCGATGGCAGACCGCAAGAAAAAACCATGTGGATTGAAAACGGCGTTGTGAAGAACCTCTTTTACTCACGCTATTGGGCAGAGAAAAAAAATGTCAAAGCCGTGCCGCCTCCCGCCAACTTCATTATGCAAGGCGGCGACGCCTCGATTGAAGACCTGATTAAAGATACCAAACGCGGCGTTTTAGTCTCGCGCCTATGGTATATCCGTGAAGTCGACCCACAAACCTTGCTCTACACAGGGCTGACGCGCGACGGCACATTCTTTATCGAGAACGGCAAAATTAAGCACCCTGTAAAAAATCTGCGCTTCAACGAAAGTCCCGTGATTATGCTCAACAACATTGAGGCGCTGGGCAAACCGCAGCGAATGCTTGGCAACCTCGTGCCGCCGATGAAAGTCCGAGACTTCACCTTTACAAGTTTGTCGGACGCAGTGTAATCTGCATTCGGAGTGAGGGGATATGATGACCGTTCAACGAACCAACTCGGCACAGAGATGAAGATAACTCGACGAGACTTTTTGAAATGGACAAGCGGCGCTGTTTCTTTGCTCTCGCCTCTGGCGAATGCGATGGCTTTGGCGTTCGAGCGTCGACGAAAAGATTTTACATTCACGCGCCTGCAATACGCATCGGGCAATTGGGACACCGACCAACGCATGCCGTTCAACCTGCTTAATTCGCTCATCGAGTACACCACTATTGAAGTCGATACGCGGGAGAAAATCGTCTCGCTTGATAGTCCCGCGCTATTCGGCTCGCCGTTTTGTTATTTGAGCGGACACAAGCTCGTGCAGTTCACCGCCAGAGAGCGCGATAATTTTGAAAAGTATGTGCGCAATGGCGGGTTCGTTTTTGTTGACGATTGTAACCACGACATCGACGGTCTCTTCGCCAAATCTTTTGAAGCGCAACTGGCGGCGATATTCGGGCAAACCTCGCTCAAAAAAATTCCCAATACGCATCGGCTCTACCAATCGTTTTTCAAGTTCGAGAACGGTCCGCCGACAACCGCCTTCGAACTCAATGGCTGGGGCGACGACCTTGTTCACGATTATCTCAAAGCCGTCGAGATTAAGGGGCGTATCGGAATTTTATACAGCAACAAAGACTACGGTTGTGAGTGGGATTACGATTTTCGCAACAAGCGCTGGCTCGCCGAAGACAATACCAAGTTTGGTGTCAACATCATTCTTTATGCCATGACGGCATAGAACAGACGCGCAGCGATATTTTTTAATCAATGACACATACAGCAGAACTCACCGAAGCCGATGTCGAGCGGCTCTTAGAAAAACTTGCCGCACTTCGACGTGAAGTCCAAAAGGTCATCGTCGGGCAGCACGACACGATTGAGCAGTTGCTTACCACGTTCGTTGCTGGCGGACACTGTCTTTTGGAGGGTGTGCCGGGACTTGCCAAAACGTTGATGATTCGCACCCTTGCCGATGCCGTCACCTTGCAGTTCCGACGCATTCAGTTCACGCCCGACCTAATGCCGACCGACATCATCGGCACGGAAATTCTGGAAGAAGACCACGCGACGGGCAAGCGCTTTTTCAAATTCAACAAAGGTGCGATTTTCTCGAACATCGTTCTTGCCGATGAAATCAACCGCACGCCGCCGAAAACCCAAGCCGCCCTGCTCGAGGCGATGCAAGAATTTGAAGTAACCCAAGGCGGCGTTACGCATAAGCTCGACCGACCGTTTTTCGTTTTGGCAACACAAAATCCGATTGAACAAGCAGGCACCTATCCCTTGCCCGAAGCACAGCTCGACCGCTTTCTGCTCTACATCAAAATCGGCTACCCGACCGAAGCCGAAGAGATTCAAGTTCTCGCCAATACAACAGGCAGCAAGAAAACTCGAGTCGAGCCGGTCATCGCGGCAGAAGACATTTTGAGTCTACAAAAAATCGTTAGGGATGTACCCATTAGCGAGCCGCTTGTTCGATACGCTGCGCAGTTGGTTCGCGCCACTCGTCCGGCAACATCTACCGTGCCATTTGTCAAAGAATGGGTTGGCTGGGGCGCCGGACCGAGGGCAGGACAAGCGATGATTCTGACCGCAAAAGCGCGCGCGCTGCTCAATGGGCGATTCGCTGTAACGCTTGACGACATTCGCGCTATGGCATTTCCCGTTCTTCGGCATCGAGTCATTGTGAACTTCAAAGCCGAAGCTGAAGCAGTCACGTCCGACGCGGTTACCAGAGAACTTATCGCCAAATTGCCCGAACCGCAAAGCCCACTTGCCTAAGGAGATGCTTGATTTTGTGTCGCGAAAACCCTACATTGGCACTATGAACACGCATGCACCGACATCTTTTGCGCCCCTCGCTACGCTGAACCAAACGACGCCGTTTGGCTTCTTTGGCTATTTCTACTTCTACTTTACGCCGATAGCGGTCGGGACGTGTTGAAAAAGTTCTCAAAAATTTATCAACCGAATCCCGACCGCGCGTCGGGATTTTTATTTTACAACCATTATCAAGAGGCACAAATGAAAGTAGCAATTCAAGGCGTAGCTGGTTCATTTCACGACATTGCCGCGCGTCGGTTCTTCGAAACAGCCGATGCGCCACTTCAACTTTTGGAATGCGAGACCTTTGAGCAGCTCGCCGACGCGGTCGATTCCAAGCGCGCCGACGCGGGCATGATGGCGATTGAGAACACACTCGCGGGCAGTATTCTGCCGAACTATGCGCTCATTCAAACCTATAATCTCTCTGTTATCGGCGAAACTTATTTGCAAATTCGGCACAACTTGCTTGCCCTGCGCGGTCAAACGATTGACGACATCCAGACCGTTGAGGCGCACCCAATGGCGATTCTTCAATGCTCGGAATTTTTGAACAGGCATCCGCACATCCGCGTCGTTGAAGCCTTCGATACGGCCGGCGTCGCCAAAAAAATCAGCGCGGAAAAGCGGCGCGGCGTGGCGGCGATTGCTGGATACACGGCGGCGGAACTGTACGACTTGGAGATTCTAGCCGAGCGCTTGGAAAATAATCCGAAAAACTTCACGCGCTTTCTTGCCGTCTCGCGCACGCCGAACCCGATTGACGACTTGTGCAACAAAGCCTCCGTCTCGTTTCGAGTCTCACACGCGCGCGGCAGTCTGGCAGATGCGCTACTGTCGCTTAAACAGCATCATATCAACCTGACGAAAATTCAATCGCTGCCTGTTTTGGGCATGCCCTACGAATACACGATTCACTTGGATATGACTTGGGAAGAACTGCCCGATTACCACGCCGCACTTAGAGACCTTGCCGAGAGAACCTTTGAGTTGCGCGTGTTCGGAACATATCAAGCGGGCGAAAAAAATATGGAAGCCTTAGGGCGCGCCCGCGAATTGCCGAAACCCAAACCGCACCTTCAACCGACGACGATTCACATCGATGCCTTACCTTGGCAAGCGTGGATTGCCGCGCCGCCGCGCCCAATTGCAAAAGACTATATCATCATTGCCGGACCGTGCAGCGCAGAAACCGAGAAGCAAACAGTGGAGGCAGCGATGCAAATTTCATCGTTAGGGTGCGTCAATGTGTTGCGGGTGGGCATTTGGAAGCCGCGCACGCGCGCTGGCGGGTTCGAAGGCGCAGGCGTCGAGGGACTCAAATGGCTTCAACGCGCCAAAGCCGCAACGGGCATGATGACGGCAGTGGAGGTCGCCAATGCACAACATGTCGAGGACTGTTTGCGGCACGGCGTTGATATTGTTTGGATTGGCGCACGCACAACGGGCAATCCGTTTTCCGTGCAGGAAATCGCTGACGCAGTCAAAGGCACAACGCTTGGCGTGATGGTCAAAAATCCCATCAGCCCCGATTTAGAACTTTGGATTGGCGCCTTTGAACGCTTGGCGCTGGCGGGCGTTCGAAAACTTGTCGCTATTCATCGCGGTTTTGCCACAGGCGAAAAATCCGACCTGCGCAATGCGCCCACGTGGTCAATCCCGATGCAATTTCGGGAACGCTTGCCGCAGGTGCCGCTCATCTGCGACCCAAGCCACATTTGCGGACGGCGCGACAAACTCGCGTCGGTTGCTCAAAAGAGCCTCGATTTGGGCGCTGGCGGATTGATGATAGAATCTCACCCAACGCCCGATGAGGCTTGGACGGACGCCAAACAGCAACTCACGCCGCGCGCGCTTGGCGACCTCTTAAACGCGCTCTCGTGGCAAGCCCAACAAGACGACGCACTCTCGAACAGCGACCTCAATCGCTTGGAAACTTTGCGCGGCGCGATAGACCGAGTCGATGAAGAATTTTTGGAACTCTTGGCGGCGCGGCTCAACCTTGTGCGCGACATCGGCGAATACAAACGGCGCCATCAACTCGATGTCTTGCAGCCGGCGCGCTGGAAAGAAGTCATGGAACGCCGACTTTCGCTCGGCGGAAAACTGCGGCTCGATGCGGCATTCGTTGCGGAAATGTTTGAACGACTGCACGGCGAATCGCTCAAAACACAAATGGCGATTGTCTCGTCGGAGACGCTCGACGGTCAAATGGTAGCGGCGAAATGACAGACGACTTGTTTAAGACTGTCGGCGTTGTTGGCTACGGTCGCTTCGGAAAACTTCTTGTTCAAGAACTCCGCCGCGAGTTCGATGTCGCCGTGTATGATGCACATGCCGACATCGAGTTGATTGACGGTCAAGCCTCACTTGCTAACGCTGCATCGCGCGACGCGGTCTTTTTCGCTGTGCCGATTGCCGCATTTGAAACCGCCGTCAAAAACGCCGTGCCGCACTTCAAAGACGGCGCGCTGGTCATGGACGTCTGCTCGGTTAAGCTGCACCCTGAACGCGTGCTGGCGCGCCTCTTGCCGAAAGGCGTCTATGCGTTGCCGCTGCACCCGATGTTCGGACCCGATTCGGCGAAAGACGGCTGGCGCGACTTGCCCTTGGTTCTTTGTCCAAACGCGGACGAGAGCGACCCGTATCGACAGCGTGTGGCGTTTTGGCGAAATTACTTCTCGAAGGAAAAAGGCTGCCGCGTGGTTGAACTGACGCCCGAAGCACATGACCGCATCACGGCGCGGAGTTTATGCTTGACGCAGCTTTTAGGTCGGGCGTTGGGCAATATGAATATCGCCGCATCGGAGATTGACGCGCAAAGTTTCCGACACTTGTTGGCAATGAAAACGATTTCTTACAACGATTCAATGGAGTTGCTTTTGGACTTGCATCGGTTCAACCCGTTTGCCGCCGACGTGCGCGAGCAGTTGCGCCATGAATTAAACCGTTTGGAAACTGTCATTCAGAACAGGGAGGAATAAGGAACTTTTGACGCGCTTGAGACGCGAGAGCGTCTGGCACGATGTAATTATTTTCCACCTAAGAGCAGAACGCCCGCCGCCACGAACAGCAAATTCAGCAGGGCGAGCGGCAGAAGCGATTTCCAGCCCAAGTTCATCAGTTGGCTGTATTTGAAGCGCGGCACGCTCCAGCGCACCCAAATAAAAACGAAAATCATCAATACCGTTTTCGCAGCAAACGCGCCAACTTGAACGAACCAAGGCGCCTCAGACCAGAACGGCACTTGATAGCCGCCCAAGAACAGCGTTACAATGACCATTGAAGCGACAATCATATTGGCGTATTCAGCGAGGAAGAACATCGCGAATTTCATCGCGCCAAATTCGGTGTTGTAGCCGCCGACGAGTTCTTGTTCGGCTTCGGGCAAATCAAACGGCGCACGGTTACACTCCGCAAACGCTGCAACCGTAAAACACACAAAGCCCAGAAAATTTCTAAAGCAATTCCAATAGAGCGGATTTGCCGTTTGCGACTCGACGATGTTCGTCATATTCAGCGAATCGGCCAGCACAATGACGCTCACGACCGATAAACCCATCGCCAATTCATAGCTAATCATCTGTGCTGATGAGCGCAGCCCGCCCAAGAGCGAGTATTTGTTGTTCGACGCCCAGCCCGCAATCGTTAGCCCATAGACGCCGAGCGAGGTAATCGCCAAGATATACAGCATTCCGACATTGACATCGGCAATTGCAATGCCATTTGCAAACGGCACAACAGCGACAGTCGTCATTGCTGCGAAGAGCGAAATCATCGGCGCAAGCACATGGTAAAACCGATTGGCGGACGACGGCACGACGTCTTCTTTGAACAAGAGTTTCATCACGTCGGCAAAGGGTTGCAGCAGTCCAAACGGTCCAACTCGATTCGGTCCGACCCGATGCTGAATGAACGCCGCCACGCGCCGCTCCGACCAAACAGTCAAGACGACGGACAAAATAATCACGGTAATCATCACAACACCTAACGCCACACGGTGGGCGAGCTCCATTGCGAGAAAGAAAACAGCCAGATACTGCATAGCAACCCAGATGGTAAATTACCACGAAGATACACAAATCGTGCGCAGTGGAAAAAATATGCCTTTTGTGTGAGCAGCGTATTCTGACTTGGAACTTAGCACGTCAATGCGTATGTTAGGTCAATTGTTGCAACGCGGTTATATGCTGCGCAAAGAGTAAAAATACCAAGTCTCTCGGAATTTTTTGTGTAGCCTTATGGCATCTAGCGGCTGATGCTGACCAATCCATAGGGTAAGTAACAGTTCTGGCACAGCACATTTAGAAGTAAAACATTTCCCGAATGATGACGACAGTATCTTTTGCTCTGCCTAAGGTGGCCTCCTCTATCTTTCGCAGTGCGTTCTCCATGACTTCACACAGAAGTGTCAAGTTGCTGCTTGGAACTTCTGTGTTGCTACATCTGGCGGAATTCTTCATCTGCAGTTTTTTCTTTACTCAAGCCTCAGCCCCATTTTTTGTTGCTCCAACTGCTACTCTCATCGATGGCAAAGAAAGTTTCCTCTATGCCTACTCGATTACTCGACAGTATGGATTTTTCACGGTTCAACTCTCGCTGCTGGCTTTGTTTGCTGCCACCAATCCGCCGCTTTATCAACACGCTGTTCGTATTCTTGCGCTTGCGCGGTTGGCAATGGCAGGGTTCGGACTGTATGCCTTTGCGCAAGGCAATCTAACGCTGTTTCAACTGATGCCGTCGTTTCTGAGCAATGTTGGGCTTGCAGCGCTGCTCTTGCGCCATTGTCCAACTGAGCGACTGCCTCTCACGGTTGTTCAAGACTTAAACGGAGTGTCCGATAAATACACGCTTGGAATAAAGCTAACGCCCAGTGTTCAGCGACGCTTGCTCCAAGCATTGTGCATCATTGCGGGCGGACTTTGGATGCTGTGGGGACTTGGCTCGACGGTGTTTTGGGAAATTGGCGTCGCCAATATCAGCAGCGACAGAGCAGCAGAACTGAATTTGCTGAACGCGATGCAAGCAAATCATATTGTTAGGAATCAGCAGGGACTGTTGCTCTTCAGCATTGGCGCAGCGACAGCACTTGGCGCATATTTTCCAATGTCGCATGTGCGGCTATTGGAGTTTGTAATGGCACAGCAAGTGATTAACGCCACCAGTGCCGTAGTTGAACTGATGTTTGGGGCAATTTTTCTGCCGCAGTTTCTGACCGTGTTCAGTGCGCAAGTCGTTACCTATTTGGTTGTCTATATGCTGTATCCGACAGCGACTGCGGTGGGCGACTCTGTGGAACTTATGGCAGAGGAGAAGAGATGAGACGAGCAGAGTCAGAAGCAGAGTCCGTTGCATTGCGCCGACGGAGGCAGGTGGTTCAAGCCTGTTTTGTGTTTATCAATTTAGTCTTGCTGGATACGCGGTTGCCAAGTTTCGCATGGGCATTTATCGGCGGGGTGTTTTGGCTGGCGGTAATTATTATCACAATCACCAACGGCCCGATTGTATGCAGTTGGGTATGCTGGCTTGGCGCGGCGCAAGATTGGGCTGAACCGCTTGCCAACCGACGTGTGAAACTAAATCCAAACTTCTGGCGCGGGTTCACGCTTGCCGTTGCCGTGTTGTGGGCGCCATTTTCTTGGCTCGTCCGTCCCGACACGATGCACTCGCTCGTTGCGCCGTTTGGGTTTGATTACACCCATCTTGACGCACATATTTTGCAAGCCGCGTTTTTTATCGCAGTTGGGGCGTCAGTCACGGTGTTGGGCAAGCGCGGCGCGTGTGTGTATTTCTGTCCGCTGCTGATGGTGGCAAGAGTCGCTCGCATGAAAAATTGGTTTGAATCAATGCGGTTGCACAAACGCTTCGGCAAAGCATTGATTATTCATCAGCAGCCTGTGTCGCGAGGGTAGAGTTTTCTTTGTTCTTTCCATTACAAACATTCACTTAAACTATCAGGAGGTAAATTCATGAATAGCAGCACCAAAATCAAATTGCTCTCAGGGCTGATGTGGCTTCTGGCCGCGTGGGAACTCTCAAATGCGCTCGGTTCAACGATATTTTTGAACTGGGGCGCGGCGCTCTATGGCTGGGAAAACTACATCAACAACGCGCAATCCACCATCGTCTTTCATCAGTACGGCATGGTATTGTATGTGCTGGCAGTCGCTTACGCCATCATCGCCACCGATGTCGTCAAATATGAAAAACTCTTGTGGGTTGTTGTTGTCGAGCAAATCGTCGGCGCGATCACCTCGACCGTGGAAGTCTTGACGGCTCAGCAAATCATCAGTTGGGGGAACTTTGCGATGGTGCATACGCCGCAAGGCATTATCATTGCGCTCTTGTGGTTCCTGCGCCCGTCTGCGCCGCAGTCAGGCAATGCCGAAGCCGTTCCTGCCGCAAACTAATCCCCGCGCGAGTTAAGCGACAGGCAATGCCGAAAGCCCGATGCGTTCATCGGGCTTTTCCTTTTTTGAGCCACTTTACTTCGAATTAAAATCGACCAAATCGACTTTCTCGGTTTCCAAATTCATTCTTGAAACGACCGCGCCTTTTTTACCTTGCTATCACAAACGCTGATAAAAACCCATTGGTGTTGAAGTCTTTTGCAGTTTTGTCAATTTGTAACGATGTAAGGAGTAAGAAGTATGTCCGCACTCATTGAATCCGCCGCGCAAACAGCCACATACAAAGCCATTGACGGCAACGAAGCCGTTGCGCATGTCGCCTATCGCGCCAGCGAGGTCATCGCCATTTATCCGATTACGCCCGCCTCCTCAATGGGCGAGCTTGCCGACGAATGGGCAAGCCATCATCAACCGAATTTATGGGGAACTGTTCCCAGCGTCGTCGAGATGCAGTCCGAAGGCGGCGCAGCCGGCGCCGTTCATGGCGCGCTTCAAACCGGCGCGCTCACGACGACCTTTACTGCATCGCAAGGGTTGCTCTTGATGATTCCGAATATGTATAAAATCGCGGGCGAACTGACGCCGTTTGTGCTGCACGTTGCCGCCCGCTCGCTCGCCGCGCAAGCGCTCTCGATTTTCGGCGACCACAGCGATGTGATGTCGGCGCGTTCGACCGGCTTTGCGATGCTTTGTTCTGCGTCGGTGCAGGAAGCGCACGATTTTGCGTTGATTTCGCACGCCTCGACGCTCGGCGCGCGCGTGCCGTTTATGCACTTCTTCGACGGCTTTCGCACATCGCACGAAATCGATAAAATTCAGATGCTCTCTGATGCTCAAATGCTGGCATTGCTGCACCCCGATTTGATTGCCGCGCATCGCGCCCGTCGACTCGCGCCTGAGCATCCAGTCATTCGCGGCACAGCGCAAAACCCTGATGTGTATTTCCAAGCCCGTGAACGCGCCAATCCGTATTACATCGGCGCGATTGACGTTGTTCAAACCATGATGGCGCGCTTCGCCAAATTAACGGGTAGAGCGTATCGCTTGTTCGATTACTACGGCGCAGAGGACGCCGAGCGCGTGATTGTTACAATGGGGTCAAGCGCCGTTACCGTGAAAGAAACAGTCGATTACCTCAATGCGCGCGGCGAAAAATTGGGCGTTTTGTCGGTGCGGCTGTTCCGTCCGTTTAGCCTCACGCATTTCATTCAAGCCCTGCCGCCCACGGTGAAATCTATCGCCGTGCTTGACCGCACAAAAGAAGCGGGCGCGGCGGGCGAACCGCTTTATCTTGACGTGATTACCGCGCTTGTCGAAGGCATCGCGTTGCCCGAATCGCCGCTTCGCGCAATGCCGAAAGTCGTTGGCGGTCGATACGGCTTGTCGTCCAAAGAATTTACGCCCGCGATGGTCAAAGCGGTGTTCGACAATCTCAACGCGCCGTCGCCGAAAAATCATTTCACGGTCGGCATTACCGACGACATCACGCACAGCAGCCTTGAAGTTGAAGAGCATTTTTCAATCGAGCCTGAATCGGTGGTGCGCGCCGTCTTTTACGGGCTTGGCTCGGACGGCACGGTGGGCGCAAATAAAAACTCCATTAAAATCATTGCCGAGAACACCTCGCATTATGCGCAAGGCTATTTCGTGTATGATTCAAAAAAATCCGGCTCGATGACCATCTCGCATTTGCGGTTTGGCGAAGAGCCAATTCACGCGCCATATCTGATTCAGGAAGCGAACTTTTTGGCGTGTCATCAATGGCAGTTTATCGAGCGTTACGATATGCTCAAATTGCTGGCTCCGGGCGGCGTCTTTTTGCTCAATTCGCCTCACGGCGCAGCCGAGGTTTGGGCGAAACTGCCGCGCAAGGTTCAAGAGGAACTCATTGAAAAGAAAGCCAAGTTTTTCGTGATTGACGCTTACCGCGTTGCCCGCGACAACGGCATGACAGGACGCATCAACACCGTCATGCAAACATGCTTTTTCGCCATTTCGGGCGCGTTGCCAAAGGACGAGGCTATCGAGCAGATAAAAAATTCAATCCGCAAAACATACGGCAAGAAGGGCGCGGAAGTGGTTGCGAAAAATATCGCCGCCGTTGATGACACGCTGGCGCATCTCTACGAAGTCAGCGTGCCAGCCGAAGCCAGCAGCACGATTGAAATGAAGTCGCCTGTTACGGACGACGCGCCCGTGTTTGTCGCCGAAGTTTTGGGGAAAATTATTCTGGGCGAAGGCGACTCGATTCCCGTCAGCCAATTGCCCGCCGACGGCACCTTTCCGATTGGCACAGCGCAATACGAGAAGCGCAATTTGGCGCAGGAGATTCCGACGTGGGATTTTGATTTATGTATTCAATGCGGCAAGTGCGCGATGATTTGTCCGCACGCGGCGATTCGCATCAAGGCTTACGAGCCAAGCGTGCTTGCAAGCGCGCCGCCAACATTCAAATCAACGCAAGGCAAAGACCGCTCGTGGCAAGGCTTGAACTACACGATTCAAGTGGCGGCGGAAGATTGCACGGGCTGCTCGCTCTGCGTCGATATTTGTCCCGCCAAAAGCAAAACAGACGAATCGCACAAAGCGCTCGATATGACGCCGCAAGCGCCGTTGCGCGACCAAGAAAAGGCGAACTGGGAATTTTTCCTCTCAATTCCCGAATACGACCGACGCCGCATCAATGTAACGGCGATTAAGCAACAGCAATTGCAACAACCGCTCTTTGAGTTTTCAGGCGCGTGCGCTGGCTGCGGCGAAACGCCGTATTTGAAACTGCTTACGCAGCTCTTCGGCGACCGTGCGCTCGTCGCCAATGCAACGGGTTGCTCCTCGATTTTCGGCGGCAATCTGCCCACCACGCCTTGGTCAAAAAATAAAGATGGCTTCGGCGCGGCTTGGGCAAATTCGCTCTTTGAAGACAATGCCGAGTTCGGCTTCGGCTTCCGCGTCTCGATTGATAAACAGCGCGAGTATGCGATTGAACTCTTGAAACGGCTTGCCGCCTACATCGGAGATGATTTTGCCGCCAGCATTATCAATGCGACGCAAAAAACCGAAGCGGACATTTACGACCAGCGCGAGCGCGTTGAGATTTTGAAATCCAAACTCGCGGAATTGAACTTGACGGAAGCGCGTGAACTTGAAGGCGTCGCAGATATGCTCGTCAAAAAATCCGTTTGGATTGTCGGCGGCGACGGCTGGGCTTACGACATCGGCTACGGCGGACTCGACCATGTGCTTGCAAGCGGCAAGAACGTCAATATCCTCGTTTTAGACACGGAAGTCTATTCCAATACGGGCGGACAAGCCTCGAAATCCACGCCGCGCGGCGCGATAGCCAAATTTGCCGCTGGCGGAAAAGCCACGCGCAAAAAAGATTTAGGCTTGATGGCGATGATTTACGACAATGTCTATGTCGCCAGCGTGGCAATGGGCGCGCGCGACGAACAAACCTTGCGAGCATTTTTGGAAGCGGAGGCTTACGAGGGCGTCTCGCTTATCATTGCGTATTCGCACTGCATCGCGCACGGCATCGAGATGTCGGAATCGTTGCATCACCAGAAAGCAATGGTTGAATCGGGCGAATGGCTTTTGTATCGCTACAATCCTGAGCTGATTGCCAAAGGCGAAAATCCGCTCAAGCTCGACAGCAAAGCGCCGAAGATTGCCGTGAAAGACTTTTTGCAGCTGGAAAATCGATTCAAGCAGTTGGAGAAAACGCATCCCGACGAGGCGGCAAAACTATTCGCTGAAGCGCAGCACGACGCCACCACGCGCTACCACTTGTATGAATTTCTCGCCTCGCGGAAATTCGGCGCAACTGCTTAACGCCGTAAAAGCCCTGACGCCGTAAAAGCGCGAACCCTCCAAAAGAGGGTTCGCGTCGCATTTGCTTTTTGGTTATGGCACGGATGCCTTTGTTTGGCGCCTCAAATCCTCAACGGAATGAACTGCCGCTCTGAACAGGGCGAACAGGGCATATACGACCCAAGACGGTGGGCGTTTCCGTCGCTCCTATGATCCCTGCGTCTGCGTTAAGCCGTTACCGCGCTTCCGCCCTGCACCGTCTCCAGCTTTGCGCCATGCTTGCCAAGTTTTTTGTAATCGAGTCCCGCAAATGCCGGAACAGTTTTGGCAATTTCACTGAAAATTTCGCGCGCAGATGAATACGCCCAATCGGCGCCGAGTTCTCTGGCTAAGTCGACCAAAATTTCCCAACTTGGTTTGGCGTCGACTTTGTTTTCGTCGGTATGCCACTTATCGAACTGCGTGCCGTGCTTGTCCAATCGAGACAATGCCATTTCTTTCATCAACTCTCGATTTTGATGTTTCAAGGCTTTTGCAGGGCGAGCAAGCTGGACGACACCGTCGAAATTGACATAGCTGCCGATGAGTTCGGCGAAGGTCGCTGCGGGCAACACCACATCTGCCTTTGCCGTGGCATCGCTGTTGTGATAGGGCAATACAATGAGCGCGTCTAACTTCAGCAGGGTATCGAGCGAGAGAAATTTTTCAATGTCGTCTTCAACGACAATCACGCATTTGATAGCGCCGATTAAAATGCCTTCGGCAAGGTCTTGAACACCTGCACCGTTGTCCTTTGGTTCAATTCCTAAAAGACGACAGCCCAGACGGTTTGGGGTTTTGTCGGCGCGAATCAGCAAGTTGTCGTCCTCACCTTTGAAATGCTCAATGAAATCGAGGCTTGGCGTTCCAATCACATCAAACGCAAGTTTCTTCGTTAGGTAATTTGCTTCGAGGCTTGCTTTAGCGGACGTGAGGACGAACACCTCTTCGGGCTTGTAACGCTTGATGCGGTTAGCAGCATAGGCAATCGCGGTTTTCCAATCGGTCTTTTCCGGTTTGTCGTATTCTTTGATGCTTGCGCCGCTGGCTCGGTTCTCATTTATCCAACGGAAGTTCAAGCGGTCGTCATCAGCAATGAAGTATCCGTTGACGAGCGGGTTGTATCGCGCGGTTATGCGCATCACTTTGTTATCACGCACCCACAGTTGGATATTAGAGCAGCGGGCATCGTTGACGGAAATCGTGTCGGTCGCAGACATTTCCCACACGCGGGCTTTGAATCGATGGTCGGTCGAGGTCAGTGCGCCAACGGGACAAATATCAATGATGTTCATCGCGTAGGCATTTTCGTCGAGCGTTTTCGGGTCGGCGGGATTGGGATAGTTGTTCCAGCCGCGTTGCACAATCTCCAAGTCGTGCGTTTTGGTGTATTCATCAAAGAAGCGCACGCAGCGTGTGCAATTGATACAGCGCTCGCCGTCGAACGTAATTTTCTCGCCCCACGCAACGCGCTTTGGTTTATGGACTTTCTCGAATTCGTAGCGCGAACCTTCGGGTCCGTATTTGTAGGTCGTTTGTTGCAACGGACATTCGCCGGCTTGGTCGCAGGTCGGGCAGTCGAGCGGGTGATTGATAAGAATAAACTCCAAGACGCCTTTTTGCGCATCTTTCACCATCTGCGACGTGTGGTGCGTTTTGACATGCATGCCGTCGGAAATCTCGGTTGAGCATGCCGTCATCGGTTTTGGAATCCAAGCAATGACAGGCTTCTGTTGGTCATCAAGCACCGGTTGCTTTGTGGCAGGGTCGATTTTCGGCGTGCCAACCTCTACCAGGCACATTCTGCAATTGCCTGCAACAGAGAGCGCTGGGTGATAACAAAACCGTGGAATGTCGGCCTGCTCTATCCCGCCGCAGTTGATGCCGTCAGCAATTTGAATTATCGTTTGTTTTGGTTTCGCATCGTATTCTTTTCCATCAATGAAAATTTTAGGCATATCGGTTACTGCTACGTTTGGTTAAAAGAGTCGCTTAAAATTGACAGTTATTTACTATTCAAGTTATCGATTGGCATCTGTTCTGATTCGGATGTCGGTCAGTGTAATTTGCAATCCCCAGCCTTGCGGTCCTAAGGTGCTTTGATTGGTCGCGCTGTTTCCCGATGCTTCGCCCGTAAAGCGAACCTGCAAACTGTCCACTTGGAATTCCGATGCGAGATTGGAAGGTTCGTAGCGCACCGCAGTATTCTGGCTGACAATGCCGAAGAACACGCCCGTGCTGCCCGTTACGCGCAACACAATGCCATTATCCGTAACAGTTTCTCGAAACGATGTGCCGACACTGCAACATTGCAGTGCCGCTGCTATGACGATGAAAACCGCAATGCGTTTCATTCCACGTGTGGTCTTGTTTGCTTTATTGTTGTTTTCTTTGAAGCCTCAGAATTTACGCAATCCACATCGCTCAATCAATTGCCGAGTTCCATTCACAGTCGGGATAAGCGGCAACGGCGCGGGCAACGTAGCGCGAAAGTTTGTCGGATAATCTTGATAAACTGTTTGTTTCCAAAAAGCCGTTTTTTTCTTCCGTGTCTTCCAGTTGTCGTTTGAAATCGGCTTTCAACTTTTCATCTAAAATGAGCAAGAGCGATTCCTGCAAGAGCTCTTTATCGTCTTGCGCAACGCTGCGTTTTAAGTTAATAGAGACGCGGGCAACATAGACACTTGGAAGATATTTCGTCTCCGCCTCGAATCGAGCGCGTTTCCAAGCGTGCGCGGTTTTTGTGTAAATCTGAACTTCTTTCACGTCTCGGCTTTAGTCGGTGGTTCTTTGGTCGTCCCTCACTTCGTTCCGTAAATCATAATGTAGAAGCCCGCCCAGGTGGCGAACCATTTTTGGTTCAGGTCGTTGAGCCATTTCGGAAAGCGTCGGCGTAGGGTATCGCACGTTTGAAATCGCACATGCTTGAACTTGGAAAACATCTCTTGAAGCTCTTTACGTGAGTAGGCTTTACCGAGCGGATTGTGTTTGCCGTCGTAGATGCGCACCCATTCGTCGTAGCCCCAGAGTTTGCCTTTGGTCAAGCCATACAAAAAATACGCGGGCACGCCGAGCCACACATGGAGCGAGTGCTTATGGTAGAGCATAATTACGATTTCACCGTTGGGCTTCAAAACGCGGTGAATTTCATCAATGGCTTTTTGCGTGTTTGGCGTGTGGTGCAATACACCGAAGGAATACACGACATCAAACGAATTGTCGTCGAAGGGCAAATTTTCCGCGTCCGCCGTGCGAAAATTTCCTTGAACGCCGTAAAGTTGAAATCGTTTCTCGGCAAGCGCGACGCTTTCTTCGGTCAAATCGACGCCCGTCGTGATTGCACCGTTGCGGGCAAACTGCAGTGTATCTGTGCCAAGTCCGCAGCCGACTTCCAACAGTGTTTTTCCCTTGAACGCATCGAACTTACACAGCGCGTGCATAAAGGGTTGGTTCTCGTAACGGAATCGCTCTACTTCGTCGTAGAAGGCTTTGCTGCCGCGCTCCATCTCGGTGAATTGTGTGCCGCATGGATTTGCGTTCCAATAGTCGTGAACGCCCGATTTCAGCGCGTCGGCGGGCGGCGATGTCGTAAGGTCGTTCATTGAGATGAAGTAAATGCGTTTGTTTTTCGTTTAAGCGATTCCAATTCCAGATACGTCTCGGTAACGATAAACAGGCTTGCAAGGATTTCAGCAAGCAGTTTCCAACAATCAACAAAGATAAACTGAATGGCGGAATAACGTTCGGTCTCGCCCGATTCATCAATCATAGTCGCTGCCCATTTGCCCGATAAAAAGAGCAGCGTTTTCAGAACGAGCCGATAGCGTTGGAGCCGTAGGACTTTTGTACCAATGGCAATATCGCCTTTGACGTCGCGCAGTCGCTTCAGCGTTGCTTTCGGCGTCGTCAAGTCTTTTTCGGAGAATGGCAACACGCTCGGCTGTTCCGACGCGCCTAAGGCGGCGAGAATGGTCGCCGCATCTCCCGACATTAAAAAAACGGTTAGCTTTTTCACAAGTTGCTTTTTAAGTTAAGTTGTCGCTGTCGAACCACTTCGTAGAGCATCACGCCTGCCGAGACGCTTGCGTTCAGCGATTCAGTTTTTCCGAACATTGGCAACCGCACGACCTCATCGCATGTTTCTTTGACCAATCGTCGCATTCCCTTGCCCTCTGAGCCAATCACGACCGCGACGTTCATCGTGTAATCAAATTCCGTGTAGTTCTTTCGTCCGTCGGAATCCGTGCCAACGACCCATACGTTGTTCTCTTTCAATCGGCGCAGGGTTTCGGCGAGATTGCCGACGCGGCAGAGCGTTGCATGAGACACCGCGCCCGCCGATGTTTTATGCACGGTCGAGTTAATCGGCGCCGAGCCATCTTTGGGAATTAAAACTGCTGTTGCGCCCGCGCATTCCGCCGTGCGAATAATCGCACCCATATTTTGTGGGTCTTCAATCGAATCGAGAACGACGAAAAAAAACGGGTTGCTATCGGGGGCACCGAGAATTTCGTCGAGGTCTCGAAACTTGATGTCGCTCGTCAGCGCGACAACGCCCTGATGTTTCGGCGTGTTGGCAATCTCGGCGAGTTTCTGATTGCTGGCTTTGCCGATGGCGATTTGATTGCGCTTGGCGGTAATGAGAATGTCCGTTAGTTTTTTATCGTCGGTGTTGAACTGAAAATAGACTTTCGCCACATCGTCGGGACGCGACTTCATGAGTTCCAACACAGCGTTTCTGCCATAGACGATTTGAGACATTTTCAAAAAAACAAACGATAATTTAGAGGTTCGCTTCAATCTTTTGGGTAAGCGCCGCCAGCATTTTTTTCACGCCGTGCAGTTCTTTGTCGAGCGTTTTGTACGTCGCAGCGGAAAGGTATTGCAAGTCGCATGAAAGCATCAATAGATATTCCGTCTCGACCGCCGCGCTTTCGGCTGCTTTGAGCAGGTCGACGAACTCCGTCGGTTTGTATTTCGCGCTGCCGACGGCAATGCGCGACGCAATTAAAGTTGACGCTTGACGCAAACGTTGTTTCACATCGTCGCCCGAAATTGGAAACGATTCCGTTGCGGCGTAAATCTTCAGCGTCAGCGCATGTGCCTTTTCCCAAACGGTAAGCTTTTTGAAATCCTGCATTGCTTGGCTTAATCAACATCTACGGGCGAATTGATGCGCAGCGTAACAGGCTTCGCCTGCGGAAAGACACCATCTTTGACAAATGGATTTGGAATCGGCGAAAAACTAAACTCGTTATGCTCGTTAATTGTCATCATTTCGTTGAGCGGAAAGTTTTGCCACGATGTGTCGCGGTAATCGAGCGGCTCGGACGCCACCACGAGCGCGTTTGGAAACATTGAACTCGACGATGTGTAATAGAGCGTCGCCGATTTGTCAATGGTTGTGTAGCGTGTAACCACAGTGGTCTTGCCATCGGTGAGTGCAAGGTTCAAAATCAGGTCGGAGCCATGCGTTGCTGCCAGCGTATTGAGACGCGCAATGGTTTCAAGCAGCGCTTCTGCCATCGTCAGCGTTGGATGTTGTTCGCGAATCGTGAGATACAAATAAAAAATGTGTTCGGAATCGGTCGTGCCTAAAATGTGCGAGTAGAATGGGTCGATGATGTATTGGCGAATTGCTCGCATCATTCCTTTTTTGAAATCGCTGACGATGCCATTGTGCATAAAAATTTGATTCTTCCATTGAAATGGGTGCGAGTTTGCTTGATGCACTAAGAGTCCGGGCGAGGCAGCGCGGACGTGCGCGAAGATGTTAGGCGACACAATCTTATCGGCGATACGCGCGATGTTGATATCGTGCCAAAAGGGTTTTTCGGATGTCATCACCGCTGGCTCTGGGTGAATGTCAAGGTTATACCATGCAAGCCCGTAGCCGTCGACGTTGATGGGCGTGATAATCATCTCGCGCGGTTGTCTGGATTGCTCGACGAGGTTATGCGGCGGCTCAAAAATGAGCTTCTTGAGCGTAATCGGCTGACCGCGATAAACGGCGAATCTGCACATATAAAAAGGCGTTTGGTTGCAAAAAACGTATTGTTATTCGTCAAAATTGCGTGGCGCGATGGCAAGCATTGTTACAACGCGCTTATGCACTACGTAAATCGCGCGGTAATTTCCAACGGCAATCTGGCGCAGCGAGCGGTCTTGCCGCAACACCTTTCCTGATGTTGGCGAGAGCGACAGGCGACCCACTGCGGCGTAAATCGCGTTCACGAGCGACTCGGCGTAGATGCTCGATGCACCGTCAAAGTGCTTGCCTAAGTCGCGCAAATCGGTCTGCGCTTGCAGCGTCCAAACAATCTCCATCATTTGCGCGTCATTTAAGCCAGCGGCTGAACAATTGTTTCACGCTCGCGTGTGTCGTTGTTCGACCTGCTTTGGCGTCGTTGAGACCGCGTTCCAATTTTTGTAACGTATAAATTTCGCGCATAATGTCCTCAAACGTCGCCGAGTCTTTCATTAATCGAATGGCTTTCAAGGCTTGCGCTTTCGGTGTCGATGATTTTGCCAACGCGGCGTTTTTTGTTCGTGGCATCGCACGATGGGTTGAATTGATTTCGAATCAAAAGAGAACGATACGAATAAACGATTTCGTCTGGCTGGTGCTAAACGGTCGCTAAGAACGTTCTGAAAATACGGCGAATTTGATTGCGGCGAAATTCATTTGTAACCGAAGTTTTTAAGTTGTCCGTCGTTTTCGCGCCAGTCTTGGCGGACTTTAACGAAGAGTTCCAAGAAGACCGGTCGTTGCAGAAAGTCCTCAATGTCGGCGCGCGCCGCTTCGCCCAGTTTCTTAATTGCCGCGCCACCTTTGCCAATCAGAATTGCTTTTTGCGATTCACGCTCGACAATGACTGCACATCGAATTACGTCTTTGCGCCCGTCAGTCTCGAACTGTTCTTTGAACTCCTCAACTTCGACTTCGGTCGAATACGGCACTTCGTCGCTGTAAAGCGTAAATATTTTTTCCCGCACGAGTTCGCTGACGAAAAATTTTTCAGGCGCGATGCTCAAAATGTCGGTCGGATACAGCGGCGCGTCGTTGGGCAAATAGGGTTTGAGCGCGTTGACGAGTTCCATCACATTTCGGTTTTTGAGCGCAGAGAGCGGCACGATTTCCTTGAAGTCAAATTCCTTCGAGAGCCTATCGAGCAAGACAATCAACTCGTTTTGTTTGAGCGTATCGATTTTGTTGACCGCAAGCAGCAACGGCTGTTTGGACGACGCAACGCGCTGAAAAGCCAAGTCGTCGGCAAGCAACCGCCGTTTGGCGTTGTAATGCGCGGCATCAATAATGAGCACGATGGCGTCGGCGTCGTCGCGGGCTTTGTCGGCAGCGTTAATCATTGCGTCGTGCAGTTTGTATTTTGGCTGCATAATGCCGGGCGTGTCGATGAAGACAATCTGGCACTCGTCGCTGGAGTAAATGCCCAAAATTTGTTTGCGCGTGGTTTGCGGCTTGCGCGTTACAATCGAGAGTTTTTCGCCTAAGAGCGCGTTGAGCAGCGTCGATTTTCCCGCGTTAGGTTCGCCGACAATGGTTACAAGTCCTGCGCTGAATTTTTTTTCAGTCATAGTTTATGATGCGATATGGCTGCCACGAAAGTTGTATCTTCCCGCATAAACAACCACGATGATGATAAGCGACGACAATCCACAGTGGAAACATCTTGACTTTGTTTTACTCGGCGCCATGCTGGTGCTGGTTTCCATTGGACTGACCGCGATTTATAGCGTCTCGCATGGCGCTGGCAATATGTCGAATTTTTACAAGCAAGTCTTGTGGTTCGGCGTTGGCTCCATTGCCGCGCTCATCGTGTATTTTTTGCCCTACCGAGCGTTTCACGATTGGGCGTATCCCGTCTACTTTGTTTCCATAGTTGCGCTTGCTGTTGTTTTAATTCTCGGCAAAAAAGTTGCCGGGTCGCTCAGTTGGATTAGCATCGCCGGCGCGAGCTTTCAGCCGTCTGAACTTACCAAATTTACCACGATTATCGCCCTCGCCCGATTTCTCTCCGACTGCTCGACCGATATTCGCACGCTCAAAGATTTTGGCATTGCTATCGGCATCGTGCTGCTGCCCGTTGCGCTCATTATGCTTCAGCCCGACACTGGCACGGCGCTTACCTATCTCACATTCATCGTGCCAATGATTGTGCTTGCCGGCTTTGAATTTTACTACATTTTAATCATCAGCGTGCCGCTTGCATTCGCGTTGGTCGGATTCATCAACTTGTATGGCTTGGCAGCGATTGCAGTTGCCAGTCTGCTCGTGTTTATTGGCATGCAGCGCACGCTTTGGCTCTCGATTGTCGCGCTCGGAAGTGGCGTCTTTTTCGGCATTATGACGAATATCTACGCGGTGCGCGTTTTGAAACCACATCAATTAAAACGCATCAAAACGTTCATCGACCCAATGTCCGACCCGCAGGGCGCAGGCTACAACGCACTGCAAGCGAAAGTCGCTATTGGAAGCGGCGGGTTGTTCGGCAAAGGATTTCTGCAAGGCACACAAACGCAGTTGAGGTTCATTCCAGCGCAATGGACGGACTTTATCTTTTGTGTTATCGGCGAAGAGTTCGGATTCATCGGTTGCGCCATCGTGGTGCTTACATACCTGATACTTTTGTTGCGACTTATCAACATCGGCGCTATGGTGAAAAATAAATTCGCTTTGTTGGTCATTGCAGGCATTGTGTCGATTTTTCTGGGACACATCGTCGTCAATATCGGTATGACGATTGGGTTAATGCCCGTCATCGGTATTCCGCTTCCATTTCTTTCTTACGGCGGCTCAGCGTTGCTGGCGAACCTTTTGGCGGTTGCCGTCGCCATGAACATTTACCGCAACCGTCGAGACCTCTCGTTTTCATGAGTGTGCCAACCGAAGCATCTGTCGACCAGCGTCGCGCTGCGCTTTGGGCAATGGTGGTTCAAACGCTGATTGCAAGTTTAGCGCACATATTTGGGCGCACAGCGTCGCTCGACTTTCATCCACTCGTCTTGCCATTTCTTCGAATGTTGGGCGCCTCGACGATTTTCGCGGTCATATTTTTCTCGCGCGGCGGACTTGGCACGAAGCAACCCACCCGGCTCGAGTGGGTCAAGCTTGCTGCGCTTGCGTTCTCCGGCATAACGCTCAACCAAACGCTGTATCTCTCAAGCCTCAAATACACATCGTCCGCTAATGTAGCCTTGTTTTATGCAATGACGCCGCTCGCTGTGTTGGGCATATCCACGTTCATCACGAAGACAGAGCAGCCGAGAGGCGTCAGGTTACTTGGCGTTGGGCTTGCGGTGTCAGGCGCATTGATTGTGATTTTTGCGCGCGGCGGCCCATCAAGCAACACGATGCTGTTGGGAAACGCGCTCGCCGTCATTGCAGTGATGTGTTGGGCAATTTATCTCTCGTTTAGCCGAGTGGTGTTGGTCGGCTACGACAGTTTCCAAGCGACGGCGCTTCTGACCATGCTTGGCACGCTCATTTACTCGCCACTTGGATTTTATGAATTGAAAGAATTTGACGCCAGCGCGATTTCAGTGCAAGGGTGGTTTGGCTTGTTTTATATCGTTGTGTTTATGTCCGTAGCCATGTATGCGCTGCTTAATTTCGCGCTCAGCAAGTTGGAGTCGTCGCAGGTGTCAATTTTTATGAACGCGCAGCCAGTTTGCACCGCACTCTTCGCCGCGATTTTTTTTGGAGAATCCCTAACGATACATTTTGCTCTCGGCACAGCATTGGCGATTAGCGGAATTTTCTTGATGCAACGCCCGTCGTAGACACCGCTTTAGTCGCTGGTTTCTTGTTCGCTGTTCGGGTTGTGAATTTCATAGAGCTTAAAGTCATCGAGCCAAAGCATCAAAAAGCCGACGCCGAACTTGAAGAGATACCGCCAGTCTTCAGGGCTTGGAAATTTGCTCCACACATCGCTGCTTGGAAACAAATACCATTCGCTGCCCTCCCAAATTGCACTGACGATGAAGACATAGCCCGTGATTCGATACAGCGCATAGAGCGTATGATATTTCGTCTTGAACGCATGGAAAAATCGCTCTCGACGCGACGGTTTTTTTGGACTGGCGGTTCTTGCACTCTTTTTTGAATTTACACGCCGCTTGCCGCTTTGTTCACATACTTCCATTCATGCGGCAGCGAATCAGGTGCTTTGCAATGCTTTTCATACTCTTCGCGGAAGCGTGTAATGCTATGGCGAACAGGCCACATCGCGCCGTCTGCTAAGGCACAAATCGTTCTGCCCTCGACTTGCGAGCAAATTGAGAGAAGCAAATCGATGTCGCGCTTTTCGGCTTCGTTGCGTAGGAACTTGCCATAGATGTTTTCAACCCAACCCGTGCCCTCGCGGCAAGGCGTGCATTGTCCGCACGATTCGTGATGATAAAAGTGCGCAAGCCGTCCGATGGCTTCAACGATGTCGGTGTCTTCGTCCATGACGATAATGCCTGCTGTGCCGATGAGCGTGCCGGCTTTCTTCAAACTTTCGGCGTTCATGCCAATGCCTTCCGCCGCTTCGCCACGAATGATGGGCATTGATGCGCCGCCGGGAATAATCGCTTTAATTTTTTTGCCGCCGCGCACGCCGCCCGCATACTTGTAAATCAAATCGTTGATGAGCGTGCCGCTGGGGGCTTCATACACGCCCGGCTTATTGACGTGTCCCGAAATGCCGAAGAGCATCGGTCCCGGATGGTCAGGCGCGCCGATTTTGGAATAGGCTTCCGCGCCGATGTCAATGATAATCGGAATGTTGCAAATGGTCTCGACATTGTTAATGATGGTCGGCGAGCCCCACGCGCCAACGACGGCGGGAAACGGCGGCTTCAATCGCGGATACGCGCGCTTGCCTTCAATCGAGGAAATGAGCCCTGTCTCTTCGCCGCAGATGTAGGCACCCGCGCCTTTATGCACCACGAGTTTCAAGCTGAAGCCCGACCCCAGAATGTTCTCGCCGAGATAGCCTTTGGCGTAGGCTTCATCGACGGCTTTCTCGACCATTTCAATCCACTTGGCATATTCGCCGCGAATGTAGATGTAGCACGCATTGATGCCGCACGCGAAACTTGAAATGATGCAGCCCTCGATGAGTTGATGCGGATTTTGTTCGAAGATTTGCCGGTCTTTGAATGTGCCGGGTTCGGATTCATCGCCGTTAACCAAGAGGTAACGCGGCTTGCCTTCGGGTTTGGCAAGGAAACTCCATTTCAGTCCTGTGGGAAACCCTGCGCCGCCGCGTCCTTTAAGCCCTGATTTTTTCACTTCATTGACAATCTCGTCAGGCTTCATGGCAAAGGCTTTTTTGAGCATTTGGTAACCGCCGTGCGCTTCGTAGTCGGCGATGTCGCGCAGGTGTCCTTTGGGCGAAAGATAGCCCTTCAAAATCATCGGTGTGTAGTCGGTCATACTGCTTTACTCCAAGTTTTGGTGTGTATAAGATTCATTAAAAACTTCGTCCCACGAGAGCGTTTCAATCGTGGATTTTTTCTGCATCTCAAGTTCGGCTTCTTTTTTGGCTTGCTTGAAAGCTCTCTCCCACATTCCACAAATTACCTCATCTGTGATGCTCGGTTCATATTCTTGCGTTTTTGCAATTTCGTAGCGAGCATTCACAATCGAGACTGCCCAACTGACAGAACGGCGTTCAGGTTGCAACTTCCACTTGATAATGTGTTTCATCAAACGAACTAATTGACTATCCACTGCATTCCGTTCCGCTCTGCCCATTGCGCTCGCAAGTTCATTCAAACCTTCTTCAGCTTCATCAAGATTGCCTGCGTCCAACTCGTGCTGAATGGCTTTGACGGTTTCCAAGTGCGAGGTTGTTGCGAGTTCTTTCCAATTCTTTGGCATATGCTCATTGCGTTATCGAGTAATCGTCATTAAAAACTTCGTTCCACGAAAGCGTTTCAATCGTGGATTTTTTCTGCATGTCAAGTTCAGCGTCTTGGCGCGCATCGTTGAAGCACTCGTTCCAGATAGATTCAAGATAGGTGCGATTGAGGCTTGGCGAATCCCGCTGAATCCGTTTGATTTCGCGTCGTGCATTCAAAATTGTTTTTGCCCAACTGACCGACCGCTTTTCAGGTTGCGATTTCCATTTGATGACGTGCGCCATCAGAACAGTTAAGAAACTTTCCATTGCGCGTCGGTCGGAACGGCTCATTGCATCAATCAGCGTTTGCAATCCGACTTGGGCTTCGGCGATGTTGCCATTTTCTAACTCTTCCTTGACTGCTTCAGCCAGCAGAATCGGCGAATCGGTTGAAAGGTCTTCCCAATTTTTCATGGTTCTAAAGCGTAGTCATCATTAAAAACTTCGTCCCACGAAAGCGTTTCAATCGTGGATTTTTTCTGCATTTCAAGTTCGGCATTTTCACGGGCGCGCATCATACACTTTACCCACATTTCTTTAATTTTTTCATCGGTGATACTTGGGTTGTCCTCTTGATAATTTCGAATTTCGTGTCGCGCATTGCGAATCGTCATCACCCAGCTTATCGAGCGTTTTTCAGGTTGCGACTTCCACTTTATCACGTGCGTCATCAAACGAATGAGATGACTACGAACGGCGTGTCTATCACTTCGGGACAAGGCTTCTATGAGTTGGCTAATACCAAATTCGGCTTCGCTGTAATCGCCCGCTTCAAGCGCACGCTTGATAGCCACTGCCGTAAGGTAAGGCGATGAAGCGGCAAGGTCTTGCCAGTAGTCAAGTGTCGGTGAATGGTCATTCATACTTGGTCAGGTTATAGTCATCATTAAAAACTTCGTCCCACGAGAGCGTTTCAATCGTGGATTGTTTCTGCATTTCAAGTTCGGCTTCTTTTTTGGCTTGCTTGAAAGCTCTCGCCCACATGCCACGAATTACCTCATCCGTGATGCTCGGTTCGAATTCTTGCTCTTCCTCGATTTCGTAGCGCGCATTAGCGATAGAAACCGCCCAACTCACAGAACGGCGTTCAGGCTGCGATTTCCATTTGATAATATGCTTCATCAAGCGAATCAGTTGACTTTGAACAGAACGGCGGGCTTGCTTCGACATTGATTCGAGGAGAAACTCTAATCCTTCTTCGGCTTCATCAAGATTGCCGGCTTCCAACTCGCGCTGAATTTCTTTGACCGTTTCCAAGTGCGAGGTCGTTACGAGTTCTTTCCAATCGATTGCCATATAGACGCCTTAATCTTTACAATCCACGTTCCTTCAAAAACATTTTCAGTTTTTCAATCGTCAGGTTCTCGACATAATCGTAGTTGTTCACTTGCATCATAGGTGCGGTGCCGCAACTGCCCAGACATTCGGCTTCTTCGAGCGAGAGCAACCCGTCGGGCGTTACATCGCCATTGCCAATGTTGTAGGTTTTTTTGATGTAGTTGTAAATTTCGTAGCCGCCGCAAAGCATACAAGAGATGTTGGTGCATACTGCAAGGTGCGTTTTGCCCATTGGCTTCTTCCAATACATCGTGTAGAAACTCGCGACGCCTTGCACATCGGCGCGAGGCATTGGGATTGTATCGGCGACGAGGTTCATGGCTTCAATCGAGAGCCAGCCGAACTTTTCTTGCGCCAACCATAAGGCGCGCATGACGGCGGATTCTTTGGCGGGATAGCGTGCGACAAACTCGGCGATTTTCTGTTTGTCTTCTTCTGTAAAAACAATCGTTGAGGCGTCTTCGGCATGTAGCGCATGAAATTCCTGAACGCCCGTCGAGCCTTGCAAACTGTCGCCGTGCGAGCCGTCGCCGAAGCGCGACTGTTTTGTCCCGTGTCCGTTGTGTCCGTTAGCGTGGTGTCCGTTGGTGTTTGACATACTGCTGAATGATTTAAGTTAGAGACTACTTATCCGCTTCGCCCATTACGGGGTCGAGCGAGCCAATGACGACGACAACATCGGAAATCATGCCGCCCTCGACCATTTGTGGCAATGCTTGCAAGTTACAAAACGAGGGGCTGCGGATTTTGAGCCGCCATGGAAAGCCGCTTCCGTCGGATTGAATGTAAAATCCTAACTCGCCTTTCGGCGCTTCAATCGCATGATAGACTTCGCCTTTCGGCAGTTGCAAGCCTTCGTGCGTCATCATAAAATCGTGAATGAGCGCTTCCATTGAGTGGTAAATTTCGCCTTTCCATGCGTAGGCTTGTTTGGCGTTATCGATGCGCACATCGCCTTTGGGCAGTTGTTTCAACGCCTGTTCAATGATTTTCACGCTTTCTTCCATTTCGAGCATTCGAATCAAGTAGCGTGAGTAGCAGTCGCCGTTCTCCAAAACGGGCGTATTAAATTCAAATCGGTCGTAAATCATGTAGGGTTCAGCGCGGCGAATGTCGTGCGCTACGCCAGAGGCACGAAGGTTGGGTCCCGTTAGCCCAATCGCAATCGCGTCTTCCTTGCTGATGTAGCCAACCCCCTCGAGTCGCTCAATGAAAATGCGATTGCGGTCGACGAGCTTGCGCCAGTCCGAGAGTTTCTTCTTGAATTCTTTGAGCCAGTTTTTGATAAAATCAACGCACTCCTGAGAAATGTCCGACGCAACGCCGCCGATGCGACAGTGCGAAACCGTAAAACGCGCGCCGGTGAGCATATCAAACACGTCGTAAATTTCTTCGCGCTCTTGGAAGGTGTATAGAAAAATGGTTACCGCGCCGCTGTCCATCAACATTGAGCCAATCGAGAGCAAGTGCGATGAGATGCGCGCAATTTCGCAGGCAATCGTGCGAATGTATTGTGCGCGCTCTGGCACTTTGAAGTCGCCAAGTTTTTCAACTGCCAAACACAGCGCCGTGTTGTTCGAGTAGGGCGACATGTAATCGAGCCGGTCGCTGTAAGGCATCCACTCGTGGTAGGTTTTGTTCTCGGCAAGTTTTTCCATCGCGCGGTGCAGGTAGCCGAGTTCGGGAACGGCGGCAATGATGGTTTCGCCATCGAGTTTGAGCGCAACACGCAAGACGCCGTGCGTCGCTGGGTGCGACGGTCCCATGTTCAAGACCATCGTCGATTCCAACGGGTCGTCGTCATCAACCAACACGGTTGTGTCGCGGTCTTCAAGTGCTTGGTAAATTTTTTTGCGCTTCTCAAATCGCGTGGCTGTATCCAATTTCGGCTTTGCCAGCGATTCAACGCCGTCGATGAGTTCAACTTCGTGCTTCATATACTTCTGTAAGATGATGGTTAAAATTCACAATAGATACCCGCTTTCTAACCCATTGACGATGAGACTTACTTGACAAGCGTCATTTTCATGGTGCGCGCAAAACTGCCCGCTTGCACCTCACCAATTTCAAAGGTGCGTGGCCGTCTGGCGCCGATCACCACACTCAGGCTACACTCAAACGCTCCATCAAAGTCAATCTGTTTCAATCGATAGGAAATTTTGCCTCTGCGCTTTCGTCGAAATGGCTTCCAAGTCAGTAGAGACCGCGCAGCCCACGCACGCGTATTGATTTAGCGAGGCGTTACGTTATCTCATTGTAGATACTGCTGTCATCGTCATCCATGAAGTAATTTTTCTACATACTCCATTTGGGCTTAAAAACACTTCACGGTGCAACAGCTCTCGATTGCCGCGCACCGTGAAGTTACGTGATTCCCGTCGGTTTGCCGTCGTCGCTAAACTTTTTTTGTTAATCAGCGACCGCTACTCTGCTCGGTAAGATGGAAACACTTTAACGCTCTCGACCAAGCCTGATGGACTGCTAACTCTGACACGAAAAGGGAGGTTTTGACCCGATGCCAACGTTTTGACGGGTTCGCCGGAGAATGTGCCGTCGGATGTCAGCGCAAACGTGGAGACCTCTTGCACTTTACCGTCTTTGCCATAACCGACGGCAACAACTTTCGGAGAGATGCACGCGGCTTTGCCATTGCTTTGGTAAGTTCCTGTCGCTAAAAATGAATTCCCTTGTCGGTCGATTTTGACATCGTTCAACGCTGCTGAAAAGTTGATGTTTTTCGCGACGACGCCCGATGCAACGACCTTTTGCGAGGCGACCTTGCCTTTAATTTTAGACAAGTCGCGCACGCGGTTGAACGCGCCAGTCTCGCCAGCGGGAATGACATCGCGTTCTGCAAAGACAGCGTCATCTGCCATCACGCCTGCCTCACGTGCCGTGAACCGTTCAACGCCTAACGTTTTCGGGCTTGGCGAAGGTGGCGTTTTTTACCACAAATGTTGATGCGGAGAACCAAACTTTGATTAACCACAAATGTGTCTGCGGAGCACTGAACCGCCACTTTTGCCAAACCCGTGTTAG
>Ga0272446_1000758_pt1 | contig 49151 bp, 41 predicted proteins | sample YNPCB0061_FD_194587 | JGI IMG/M metagenome (GOLD analysis project Ga0272446, IMG submission 194587) | Hot spring microbial mat communities from Yellowstone National Park, WY, United States - YNP-CB-006-1 | ecosystem: Environmental > Aquatic > Thermal springs > Hot (42-90C) > Sediment | place...
AAAGTAGGAGGTATTTTCCAAAGTCAAGAGGAAATCAATGCTTGGACTGCCACTAAGCGAGATGGCAATAATGGAAATAACTTTAAGCCCGGAGATATGTACTTCGAGGATGTGCGCAGCGCACCAAAAGACCCCGGAAAAACATATAGCGATGAACCGGATAATGTAGTAAATGCTTTTGATAGAACTTATATAGGAAAAACTATTGCAGGATACTTCTATGGAATCAATCTAAGCGCCAACTGGAAAAATTTTGACTTATCTATATTCTTTCAAGGGATAGGAGATGTGCAGAAAATTAATGGAGAGCGCTGGGGAGGAGAGAGTATGAGTAGTACAGGAGTAAACCAATGGACTTCCGTATTGAACCGTTGGACGCCTCAAAATCCCTCTACTACTATGCCAAGAGCAGTACGCGGAGACCCAGCAGGGAATAACAGATTTTCAAATCGTTGGGTAGAAAACGCTGGATTTATGCGATTAAAAAATTTCCAATTAGGGTATAGCTTACCGAGAAGTCTGATGAGTAAAACAGGCGTAATAGACAGATGCAGGGTGTTTCTGAGCGGGACAAACGTATTTACACTGACCAGATGGACGGGCATAGACCCAGAAAACGACTTAGTGCCTCCTGCACGTGTTTTTACACTTGGTTTATCAGCAACTTTCTAACTAAAAATTATAAATCTATTGACATGGAATCTGGAATATTTATACTTCAAAATTCCAGATTCTTTATTCCAGGTTTTAAAAAATTAAAAACTTATGAGAAACTATAAAATTCTGTTTTTAGCTTTTGTGCTTTCTTTTGGTGTTTATACTGCCTGCAATGAAAGCCGTTTGGATTTGCAACCTCTCAATCCTACTGAGGCTTCTTTCTTCACAGAAGAAATCGATTTTGACCGTGCTGCTTTGGGCGTCTATGCGAAACTAACTGATTTTTACTGGTTTAATAATAATGATCCTATTCATGGGTTTTGGGACCTTCCCGGTGATGATGTTACCACTACGGGAACAGAACCTTTTGAAGTATTCTTTAGCTTACAGCCTGCTGAAGGTAGAATAAATACTTTTTACAGAACCGCTTATGTATTGGTGAATAGAGCTAACACATTATTGGACAAAATTAATACGGTGAGAGATGGCGTATATAAAACTCCAAGATTAAAGGAAATACATCGCGGAGAAGCTTTATTTTTAAGAGGCTATGCTTTCTTTTTACTGTTTAATCATTTTGGTACCTCTCCTGTGATTACTGAGCGTATCCAATCTACTGATAAGACTACTAATCCAAGTTCCAAAGATACCGAACTCTTAGACCAAGCCATCAAAGACTTTACTGAGGCGGCAAATCTACTCCCTGACCGTTGGGACACTGCCAACAGAGGTCGTGTTACTAAGAACTCCGCCAATGGATTTTTAGGTAAAGCCTTAGTTTTCAGAGGCTCTTATAAAAAATCGACAGCAGATTTTACAGCTGCTATTGCTGCTTTTAACAAGATTTCAGGAGTATCTTTGGTGGCAAATTTTGCAGATAATTTTGCTTTTGACCGAGAGAATAACGAAGAATCTCTATTTGAGTTTCAAGCCAGCCAGCCTGCTTTTGATAATGTATGGCTTTCCAATGATTTTGATAATAATGTAGGCTCTACGTCTGCTTACTGGGGGTGGTTTGAGAATCACTGGAGTTTATTTGGCAAACCTCATTATACCTCCACACAAAAACTAAGAGATGCATTTGAGGCAGGTGACCCGAGAAGAGATGTTACTATCAGAGGAAATGATATTAGGAAGTACGTAGCGCGTAATCAATACTCTCAATCTGGAGTGGGTTCGGTAAATAATCCGCGCATTTTGCGTTATGCTGATATACTTTTGCTCAAAGCAGAAGCAATATTAGAATCTGGTGGTTCTACATCAGAAGCCATAGGTTTGATTAACCAAGTACGCACCAGAGCAAGAGACATGAAACCTAACGGTACTGTTCCTGCTAACAGAAATGCAGCAGAAAGCGACCGCAATAGAATTATGCAATGGATTATGGACGAGCGGTTTATAGAATTGGCAGCAGAGGAAGGACATCGTTGGCTCGACTTGAAGCGTTGGCACGCCGCAGGAAAAATTAATTTAGCTAATTGGAATTTTAGTTCTGTTCGTGCAGATGCTAAATTTGATGTAAGCAAAAACTTGCTTTATCCTATTCCTTTGAACGAGATAGACTTGAATCCTAACGTAAAGCAAAACCCAGGTTATTAATTCTTTCACCTCTAATCATATCTACATTAGTTTTCATTCAATTTTGTTTGTTACAACAGCTATCCAAAAAGGTAGCTGTTGTTTTTTATAAATCTCCTAACTGAGGTCTAATGATGATTTCCTCTACCACAGATGAGGCAGACATAGCATAAGCAGTAAAAATAGCTTCTGCTACGTCCTCGGGCTTTACTAATCGCTCTGGACCTATCTGGTTCTCGTCCCAGCTGGAAGTAAGGGTAGCTCCCGGAAGTACGGCAGTAACTTTGATACCGTACTCTTTAAGCTCCTCGCGGAATAGTTTTGTCATGCCATATAAAGCAAATTTAGATACGCTATAACTCCCTCCATTAGGGAAAATTTTAATGCTTGCTACGGAGCAGATATTAAAAATATGTCCCTTTTGCCTTTCTATCATGCCTTCTACCAAGCCGCGAGTAAGGTGATAGGCACTATATACATTAGTACGCATCATAGATTCTAAGATACCCTCATCTTCTGTATGTAATTGACCTGCTATATAAAATCCTGTATTATTGATAATTGCCTCTACAGGCTCGTCAAAACTGCGAAGATAATTGACAAACATGTCTATGTCCCGCCTCTCAGACATATCTACTTCTAAATAATGAAGATTGACATTATACTTGGTTTCTATTTCGCTATGGAGTGCAATGAGTTGGCTTTTAGTGCGCGAACAGGTTGCTACATTGATACCTTGAGAAGCGAACTTCTCTACAATAGCCTTGCCTATTCCTTTGGTACCTCCTGTAACTACAATCATAATATATTTGTATGATTAAGATTTGTTATTGTAAATTTGTAAAAAAAAAATTAGTAAATCCAAAAGTTTAAAATAAATAATCATTCGTCTTGGAAAAAGTAAATCAACCCCAACCTAAAAAACAAAAAACATTGTTATTTATTACTGTGGCTTTTGTCGCTATAGTAGCCTATTTTACTATTGATATTATGTTACAAACCAATCCACCTTGGAAAAAGAAGAAAACAATTCCTACCGATTCTATTCCAAATGCACGTATTGATTCTATTTATTTTGCTGATTTCAAAGACTCCATCATTTATGCCTATCGTGTAGGTAAAAATGAAGTATTGAGTAAAATTGCAGAAAAATTCAATATGAGCATAGACTCTATAAAAGTTCTTAATCAGCTTGATAGCGACAGAATCATAGAAAATCAAAAACTCAAAGTACGCATTAGAGCCTTGCACAGAGTAAAACAAGGAGAAACAATAGAAAAAATTGCCAAACAATATGGTTTGCAAAGTCAGCAAATCATTCAAGCAAACAAAATCAAAAATCCTAAGCAACTTTGGGCAGACCAAGTACTTATTATTCCTGTGCCACGTAAAAATTGATTTTGGCTCAATTCAAATTTTTTATCAAAAATTCAATTTAATACTGTTATGGACATTATTCCTGCCATAGACATTATCAATGGGAAGTGTGTAAGGCTAACACAAGGAGATTTTAACCAACAGAAACAATACAATGAAAACCCTCTTGAAGTGGCTCAACTTTTCGAAAGTGTAGGGTTAAAACGCCTACATTTAGTTGATTTGGACGGAGCGAGGCAAAAAAAAATTATCAATCATAAGGTCTTAGAAAATATCGCCAAGCATACCAAACTAAAAATTGATTTTGGAGGAGGGGTACAATCAGACGATGACATCAAATTGGCTTTTGATAGCGGAGCGGCTCAGGTTACAGGAGGAAGCATTGCTATTCGCCAACCTAATTTGTTTGAAAAATGGCTACAACAGTACGGAGAGGAACGCATCATCTTAGGGGCAGATGTCAAAGACGGCAAAATAGCAATAAGTGGCTGGCAGGAAACTTCTGATATTTCTGTTACCTCCTTTATTCAAAGATATTGGCAAAAAGGCATAAAGTATGTCATTTGCACAGATGTAAACAAAGATGGTATGTTAGCAGGTGCTTCCGTAGAACTGTATCAACAACTTAGGCAAGATTTGCCTCATATTCATTTGATAGCGAGCGGAGGCGTGAGTAGCTTACAAGACCTGATAAATCTTAAAAATATGGGTATGCAAGGGGCTATTGTGGGAAAAGCTATTTATGAGTACAAAATTAATTTGGAAGAGTTAAAAATATTCATTAATTAGCATTTGAATCGGCTCATTTCCATCTGTAAATATGAAAAAAATACATTGCCTTATTATTTTTGCTTTATTGATTCCTATGATAGGTGTTCCTCAATCTGCGACCAGACTTTGGTATAAGCAAGCCGCTCAACATTTTGAGGAAACTTTGGTTTTAGGTAATGGAAAAATGGGGGCTTCGGTTTTTGGAGGAGTAGCTTCGGATAAAATCTACTTAAATGACATCACTCTTTGGTCAGGAGAGCCGGTCAATCCTAATATGAATCCAGAAGCGTACAAACACCTTCCTGCGATTAGAGAGGCGCTGAAGAATGAGAATTACAAATTGGCTGATGAACTCAATAAAAAGTTACAAGGCAAATTTTCAGAGTCTTATGCTCCTTTAGGAACAGTGTTTATCGATTTTACACATCAGGGGAATCCTAACAGTTATTATCGCGAACTCAACTTAGAAGAAGCAATTTCAAAAGTAACTTATGAAGTAAATGGCGTACAGTTTACTCGTGAATACATTATTTCTCACCCTGACCAAGTCATGCTCATTAGGCTGGCAAGTAGCAAAAAAGGAGCATTAGATTTTAGGGTAAAGTTTAGTAGTTTACTCAAAAGTAAACTTATCCTAAGAGATAAAACCTTGAAAGTCAAAGGTTATGCTCCTATTAAAGCCGAGCCTAATTACAGAGGAAATATACCCGATGCAGTAGTTTTTGAAGAAGGAAGAGGTACGCGCTTTACTACTTTAATCAAAATTCAGCACGTAGATGGAACAGCCGTTAGCACCGATAGTACTTTAAGATTAAAAGAGGGGACTGAAGCATTGATTTTTATTTCTATTGCCACAAGTTTTAACGGCTTTGACAAAAACCCTGCTACCGAAGGGGTAGATGACGAGGTGTTAGCAACAGGACAGATGGCAAAGGCTTTTAAAAAATCATTCAAGCAACTTAAAAAATCGCATCTACAAGATTATCAACAGTTTTACAAAAGAGTAACCCTTAGTTTAGGAAAAACCGAGGCACCTGATTTGCCTACTGATGAACGCCTCAAACGCTATTCTGAAGGCAAGGAGGATAAAAATTTGGAAGTGCTTTATTTTCAGTATGGTCGCTATCTACTCATCAGTAGCTCTCGCACTTTGGGCGTTCCTGCAAACTTGCAAGGCATTTGGAATCCTTACATTCGCCCTCCTTGGAGCAGTAACTACACCACTAACATCAATGTAGAAGAAAACTATTGGTTAGCGGAGAACACCAACCTTTCTGAAATGCACGCTCCACTTTTAAGTTTTATCAAAAATATAGCTCAAACAGGAAAAACTACAGCAAAAAATTTTTACGGCGTAAGCGGTTGGACAGCTTGCCACAACTCGGATATTTGGGCAATGAGCAATCCCGTAGGTGATTTTGGGAAAGGAGACCCTGTTTGGGCAAATTGGAATATGGGAGGTGCATGGCTTAGTACGCATTTGTGGGAGCATTACACCTTTACCCAAGACAAAAATTTTTTAAAAAATGAAGCCTACGAACTCATGCGAGGAGCGGCACAGTTCTGTTTGGAATGGTTGGTCGAAGATAAAAATGGGCATCTGATTACTTCGCCTTCTACCTCGCCAGAGAACCGCTATCGCACGCCCGAGGGCTATGAAGGAGCAACTCTGTACGGGGCTACCTCTGACTTAGCGATGATTAGAGAACTTTTTGACCAAACCATCAAGGCTTCTAAAATTTTGAATATTGATGCAGACTTTCGCTCCAAATTAGAGCAAGCCTTAGTACGCTTATACCCTTACCAAGTAGGGAAAAAAGGCAATTTGCAAGAATGGTATCATGACTGGGAAGACCAAGACCCCAAGCACCGCCATCAGTCGCACTTGTTTGGTTTATATCCTGCCCACCATATCAATCCTGAAAAAACTCCTGATTTAGCCGCCGCTTGTCGCAAAACCTTAGAAATCAAAGGAGATGAAACTACAGGCTGGTCAAAGGGTTGGCGAATTAACCTATGGGCAAGATTATGGGATGGAAATCGTGCTTACAAAATGTACCGCGAGTTACTCCAATACGTAGAACCTGATGGCATAAGACCTAAATATTCAGGCGGCGGCGGGACTTATCCCAACCTTTTTGATGCACATCCTCCCTTCCAAATAGACGGCAACTTCGGAGGCGCAGCAGCGGTAGCAGAGATGTTAGTGCAGTCCAGTGAAAACGAAATCCGCTTACTTCCTGCCTTACCTGATGCTTGGGAAAGTGGCTCAGTCAAAGGACTTTGTGCCAGAGGAGGTTTTGAGGTGAGTATAGAGTGGGAAAACCATAAACTTAAAAAAGTAAGTATTTTTGCAAAAAAAGGCGGAACTACTACGCTTATCTACGGCAACCAAAAAAAGCCTATTGTTCTCAAAGCAAATAAAAGCTTGGAGATAAGTTGGTGAGGCTCTGAAGATTTTGTTTTTAACTTTCTTATTAAAGAGAACTGACTTTGATAGTAGCGAGTCTTTGTTTTTACTTTTTTGTAAAAATAAACTTTTCTAATATACTCTTTTGATTTTCAGGAACTTTCATTAAGTTAGAAATAAGCCATCCTGTGTTATTCCCTATACGGTTGAAATTAGACACTTCAAAATACCAGTTTTTTATTTGTAAAAAATGAAACTTTACCTCTGCTACGGTTTCAAACCTCAACGTATTCTTTTTCATTTCATAAAAGAAAATGCTGAGCATGTCAGGCTGGTAACCTTTTTTGGTATAAAGTTCTATATCTTTGAGTGTTTCAAATGCCCTAATTAGGTTCATGAAATCTATCTCATGGCTTTGTGGGTGGAGAAATTTCTTACTTGCTCCTGTGGTATCGCCAAGAAAAAGGTTGTTAAATGCAGGGAAATAAACATTAGAAAGCACCCATTTACTTCCTAAACCTTCTTTTTGTAGTTCCAAAAAAAGAGTAACGATTTCAGGTTTGCCTAAATACATAAAATTGGCGCGAACTTCCGCAAACCATTTTCCTCCATGAAAATCTAAAAACTGTCCTGATTCTTTGGAGGTAACCTCTTGGATAAATTCATTTCGGAGATTAGTAGTAAGTGCTTGGTTATCATTATTAAACAAGAGATTAATATATCTTTTTCTCTGCTCGGTTTCACGATACATTTTATCTGTACTAAAATAGGGCTTCCCGTTTCTATCTTCCTCATTGTTAAAACGGCGGAAAAATTGACTCATCTGCTTAGTAGCCGCATAAAAAGGGGTTTCATCTCCTAAATAAGTGCCTAATTGTTGGGCATTGACTTTTGGATAAAAATTTAACAATATAAGCATTAAGAGTACAACAACTTTGGATATATCAAAATGAGCTATTAGGGTTATTTTCATACTTTTGATTATTTTCAGTATTAAACCACTTTGTCCAATTTTATACTTTATTGTACAAAAGCAAAAATGTAAACGTGATAAGTCCTGATGTAAATTTACAACAAACTGTGCAAAATTCGAGTATAAAATTTGATTTCATTGAAGTAGTTGTTATTCAGTGATGTAAGCCTCTGCTTCTATTTCTACTAAATACTCCTCGCCAATGAGTTCTGCTTTGACTAAGGTATTGACAGGCTGAATATCTTTAAACCTCGCTCCATGTGCTTTGGCTACGGCTTCCCAGTCCTCAATGTTGCGTATAAAAATACGTGTACGGATTACATCTTCTAACTTACTCCCTACGGATTGTAAGGCACCCTCGATTTTGTCTATGATAAAATGGGTTTGTGAGGTTGGGTCTTTACCTCCAATAACTTGCTTACCATGAGTAGCCGTCGTTCCAGAAACTACTATTCTGTTGCCCTGTTTGATAGCACGACAGTAACCCGCCAAGTCCTCCCAAACTGTCCCACTTAGCACTTGAATACGCCCATCTTTTCCTGTTTTGGTAGAGTAGGGGAGGGGGGAACCGTCCTCTATATGATGGCTTAAATCTCCCGAGGCAGTTAAAAAAGGAGGTTTTCTATATTCATCTCCACAATCTCCTGCAATTGGGTATAGGTTTTGTAGCGCAATTCCAATTTTTACTTTATCATTGTCAGATAAGGTATTCTCTATAATTCGCAAGTTAGATTGGATATGTTCGCTTTGGCTTGGTCTTGCCCCTATAATAACTGCTCCAACTGCTTCATGTTCTAAGATGTAAAGACTTGCTATGTTAGCTATATCTAAGGAGTTACTTTGTGCTACCTCATCTAACACTTGAAGTAACTTTTGAAATTTCGCCCAACCTCCTGATTGGTCTATAAAACGTTTGTACTTCATTTCTGACCAAGTAGAAAGTGTATCTATATGAGGTTCAGGTTTTCCTAACCATTTTTTACTCAAAAAACCTCCTGCTATTGTACCGAAAGCTAATATTTTTACTCCGTACTGTCTGCATAAACTTACCATACTTTGGTTGGCTCGCTGGTCTATGAGCGAAAAAGAAATTTGATTAGAAACGACTTGAATCCCACTATCCAGCACCATTTTCAAATGTGCAGTATCAAAGTTTGTCAATCCAAGTTCACTAATAAGTCCTTCTCGTCGAAGTTCTTGCAAATAAAATAAATGGTCTAACCAAACAGGGTTGGCATAGTTCCAAGCATGATACTGCAATAAGTCTAACTGCTCTACCTGTAACCTTTTTAATGAGGTTTGCACTGCTTCTCTTACCTCTTGCTTGCTAAACTTACCTAATTGTGGTACCCACTTTGTGAGGAGTTGTATCTGATTTTTAGGGATATATTTTTTATGTAAGATGCCCGCTATCAATTCTGCTGAGCCATAGTGGTCTGCCATATCAAAAGTGGTAAGACCTGCCTCTACATAAGGAATTAAAGCACGTGCCGCCTCATCTATATTTATAGCTTTGCCACCTCGCTCCATGTCGGCGACTTGCCATAAGCCTGTAATGATATTAGAAATAGAAAGATGAGGCGATAATGAACTGTTTTTCATATAGTTAGATAGTTTGACTTAAACAAAAAATGGAATGTAATCTGCCTACATTCCATACTTTTTTAATTTCCTTTTCCTATCTTGCTCTTAAAGTATTCATACGTAAGTTTTAATCCTTCTGCTCTATCTACCTTTGGTTCCCAACCCAGAATTTGTCTTGCTTTTGTAATATCAGGACAGCGCTGCTTGGGGTCATCTTGTGGGAGGGGATGATAGACCAATTTTTGTTTAGTCCCTGTCAATTTGATAATTTCTTCTCCAAACTCTTTGATAGTAATTTCGCTTGGATTGCCGATATTCATAGGTAAATGATAGTCAGACAATAGCAGTCTATAAATTCCTTCGATGAGGTCATCTACATAGCAAAAAGAACGCGTCTGACTTCCGTCGCCAAACACGGTTAAATCTTCTCCTCTTAATGCTTGAGCCATGAAAGCGGGAAGCACACGTCCATCGTCTAAACGCATACGAGGACCGTACGTATTAAAAATACGAACAATACGCGTTTCTAAATTGTGATAGGTATGGTAAGCCATAGTAATTGCTTCTTGGAAACGCTTAGCTTCATCATATACCCCTCGAGGACCTACTGAGTTTACATTACCCCAGTATTCCTCTGATTGAGGGTGTACATGAGGGTCTCCATAGACCTCTGAGGTAGAAGCAACCAAAATGCGAGCTTTCTTTTCTTTGGCAAGCCCTAATAGATTATGTGTGCCTAAAGAGCCGACTTTTAAGGTTTGTATAGGCATTTTGAGATAGTCTATGGGACTGGCAGGAGAAGCAAAGTGTAAGATGTAATCTACCTTGCCTGCAACATGAACAAATTTACTGACATCGTGATAATAAAATTCAAATTCTTTGAGTGGGAATAGATGCTCGATATTTTCTATGTTGCCTGTAAGCAAATTGTCCATGCCTATTACCTGATAACCCTCTTTGATAAATCTATCGCAAAGGTGAGAACCAAGAAATCCCGCCGCACCTGTGATAAGAACTCTTTTCATTAGTTTGTATTTTTGAAAGGCTGTTTGTTTTTATATCTTGCAAAATTAGAGATATTTTTAGAATGTCAATAACTTTTCCAACTTAGTTTTTGTTTAAGTCTTAAACAAAAACGCTAAGACCATGAAACATACAATATGCTCTTGCATTTTTCTGCTACTCGGTTTTTCTTCCTTTGCCCAATACCATCTCATTGGTGATGCCCAATACATGAATCCAGATTGTATTCAACTTACACCCGACATAGAGTATAGCGAAGGAATAGCTTATTACAAGACTAAACTCAACTTAGAAAACTACTTTCAGGTCGAGTTTGATATTTATTTAGGAGATAAAGACGAAGGGGCAGATGGAATTACTTTTGTGATTCATGATGATGAAAGACAGTTTGATGCGTATGGTACTTGGGGAGAGTGCATGGGCTACGGAAGATGGAGCAGAGATGTTTTTTATGGTACTTTTATCTATCCCTCTATTGCTGTTGAGTTTGATACTTACCAAAATTGGCGACAAAATGACCCTCCCTCTGACCATGTAGCCTATTTGGAAAATGGCACTAATTTTCATACAAGCTATTGGAATAATAAAGATGATGACTTTAACTTAGAAGATGACTACATGCACAATTTCAGATTCCGATGGGAGCCTGACCTCAAACAAATTAGTGTATATCTTGATGATAAGCTGGTATATAGAGGCATCAGAGATTTGATAAAAGATATTTTCAATGGACAAAAATACGTAATATGGGGATTTACTGCCTCTACAGGACGCAAGCATAACCTCCAATATTTTTGCCTAAGAACACTGACCTTGAATAAATAGTACTATTATAAATAAGATTTCAAAGTCTATATTTCTTCATATAACTCGTCTTTATCTAAGAATCCAAAATCTTCTATTTGTAGCGCAATCTTGTTGGCAAGTTGTTCGTGTGCCTTGCCCAATTCTTTTAGCTCGTCTGTTGCTATGTGATGTTCGGTCAGACAACGCCTGATTTGATACCACCCTACGTCCCACGTTTCAATTTTCCATTTGTAGGTTGCCATTTGGTGAAGATTTGCATAAAAGTATTGATAAACTACTTTGGCTTTTTCTACGACTTGCTTGGCATGGTCTGATAGGTCGTTTTGAGAAAGCCAATTAGCCACAAAGCGATTTTGGTCGTGTAGCATTTGCAGTTTAAAGTCTGGCTCTTTGATTTCCCACTCTTTGATTTCTTCAAGTAGGAAAGGAAAGAAGTTATTGGTAATTTGATAAATCCTTCCCAAATATTTTACGTTCTTTAAAGCCGTTGTTTGATTTGAATTTGAAAACAAACTCCAAACCACGCAATCGTTCAAAAACTCTTTGGTCGGCTCGGTATGCGGAATTAAAAATTGGTTTCTGTCATTGAGCCAAGTAGGTTTAGGTATTTTCCTGACTGCATGAAGCGTCAAGGCTTTTTCAAAATTTTCTTTGATGACCGTAAACGCGCCTGCACTTGCGTTTGGAGAAGAAAGTATAACAACATATTTAGTGTGCTGAAAGTCGTTTCCATTACTACAAATGGAGGCTAAAAAATCTGGTCTTGCGCGATGCCTTTTATCAATATTTTTTTGCTTTACTGTAATACCGTTGCTTAGCGGCGGAAGAATATAGTGTTTTGAGTTTTTAGGGCGTGGAAACCAATAGTTGAGAACATCTTTTTTGCCGATAAGTCGCAAGTGCTTAACACCAATAGTTTGAGTATCCTCATGGGCAATATCTATTTCTACGAAATTTTTTTCTCTTGGCTTTGACAAGTTCCAAATTAGAAAACCAATGGGATATTTGCCTGTTACTCCATGAAAGGTTGTTGATTTAAATAAAAAACCTTTCTCAAATTTGTAATTGAAAAACTTATCTCTATATTCAGTGCTATCGGGTGCATTTAAGTATTTTAATTTCGAGAACATTCCTAAATATGTGTTTGGCGGAAACTCGTGAACAATACGAAACATAAACTGTGCAAAAAGTTCACGTTTTACATGTCCTACGTTTTCCTTGTCCATAGCAATTTCAACTTTGGTTTTACTCACTCCTTTTTTGCTATCGCCTTTTGCGCCGCCAACTTGTGCAGTAGCAAAGGGTGGATTGATATAGACAATCCAAGTAATAGTAGGGTCGGCTAATTCCTCTCGTAGCTTTTGAGGGAGTTTCCAGTGAGGTTCAAAAGGTAATTTACCTTTATCAAAAATATATTCTACATCGTCGTTTAGGTAGTCATATTGAAAACAAGTTGCGCCTGGGAATACTTTTTTCAAATGCTCAGCTTCGCTTCTGTGCAGGGTTGACATATAGAGATATTGGTAGGCTTCGGCAGGCAAGTAGTATTCGAGGTTGCCCGTTCCAGCTGCCATATCCCAAATTCTATATTTGCCTGTTTTATACCAATTTTTTCCCAGCACTTCATTCCAATAGTGAATAGCTTTTTGGGCAAAAGGCAGAGGCGTATAAAACTCACCTTCAAATCTTCTTTGGCTTTCGTCTGTGAGTCGGTCAAGTTTTGCGTGAATACCTTTGATAGTTTCAACATCTTCTACATAGTCGTAAACACTCCAAAAATAGTCGTAGTCTTTCATCAAGACTTTTTGGGTTTGCGAGTTCTTATCTTCGAAAATAAAAACTACTCGGTTATTTTCTTTGTCAATGATTACTTTATCGCGTTGAATATTAGAAAGAAAATAAAAGGAAGGCTTGTAACCGTTTACGATGTAATGCCCAATAACAGACTTCCAATGCTCAAAAATGGCTTCAAAATTTTCTTCATTGATGACTTTTTTGTCGCCAAAGTCAAGCATCATTTGAGGATTTAAAGCATTATTAAGATTTTTCTTAAAGGCTTCAAATTCTTGTTTTTTGGTAATAGAATAAATATGAATTTTAGCGGTTTCGGGTTCTTTTACCAAATGGTCAATGAGTATGGGGTCTGGCTTGCTGGCTGGGCGTTCCCACTGATAAGCGTCATTGGTGTAATAAGTAATCCATTTGCGAGTTTCTGTTATAAGAGCTTCATTTTTATCGGCAAGGCAAATAAAAAACGGAATTACTTTTTCAACATCAGTGTATTTGAGTCGCCTGATGTAATAGAGTGATTGTGCCAATACGGTGGCAAGGGCTTTTAAGTTATGAAAGTTTTTTTCCGTCTTGAACTCAAAAAATACTTGTGGTGTATATAGGTCGTGATGATGTGAAGTATCGTATTTAAGTTTAAAATAGGTTGCATAAGTTACTTTGACAACCTCTTCTGTTGTTGCTTTATCTAAACTATTCTTAAATTCTTCAAAAGTCATTTTTCTTGTTTGTTATTTTCTATGTATTTGCATCGCAATAATACTGAAAAAAGAAGTTTGTATTTATTGTTGGTGAGTTGCTTACACCAAATTTATACTTTTTTTATTTCTTTGCGAAAAATCAATTATTTTTGAGTATAATTAGCAAGTAGCCTTATAGCTTTGATACTATCTTGCATCTCTATTGGGCAGAGTAGATTTTTATTAATTTTTGATTACAAGGCTAAAATACTTTTTATTCTCTTTTTAAAAATGGTACAGAGGTCAGATGCTCCTTTTTGTACGTAAGAATTTCTATGTTTGCAAGTAATGAAATATGACAAACAACTTTGGCAGGCATTTAAACAAGGCGATAGAGGGGCTTACGAGCAGATTTACCGTCAGAATATTCGTTTGCTTTATGAATATGCGTATCGCTTTGTGGTTGATAAGCAGTTTATTAATGACTGCTTACAGGACGTGTTTGTCGATATTTGGGAAAAAAGAGAAAGACTCTCTGATACAGATAATATTAAGTTTTATCTCATCAAAGCACTTCGCAATCGTCTGTTGAGGAGTTTGGAAAATAGCCGTAAACTTACTAACGCAGAAGACTCATTTGAAAATTTGCCCTTTCAGTTAGTTGCCTCTTTTGAAACCGTACTCATAGAGGAACAGCAGCAAGAAGCTCTCTTACGGCAACTACAAAATACTCTCAATCAACTTTCTGAGCGTCAGAAAGAAGCCATTTACCTTCGCTTTTATCAAAATATGAGTTATGAGGAGATAGCCTCTCTCTTAGGCATGGAGCAACAATCTGTTTATAATCTCATTTTCAGAGCATTAGAATCCCTGAGAAAAAAAATGAATGTAACAACTCTTATAATATTGATATTCACATATTTTAGATTTTGATTTTTGAAAAATTTGAATGTTCTACACAAAAAAAATGATTTATTTGCTGGAATATCCACCACCAAGAGTTGCCTTCAACTCATACTATTCTCATAGGCAATTAGAACTTTACTAACTTCCTAACTCCGTTTAGTCTTGGCGTAGAAAGGAGAATCAGATATATTCCTTTGGGCAAGCCGTTTAGCTCTACTTCCAAATAAGGAGAGTGCTCATTAAAAACATAGCTAAGCTCTTTACATATTTTGCCCGTCATATCTAAAATCTGAATATGAGTGGGTTCATTTTGAGGCGTTAGAAACTCAATCTTAACATTTCCTGTGCTTGGATTAGGGAATACTTTTAGCTGGGTTTCGGGTATTTCGTTTTTTTTTAAGCCTGTGGGCGTAGGGTTAGGGACAAGTCCAGCGGCAGGCAAAGGCAAATTGGTATTAGACAAAGTTGCAAAGTAAGACAGTGCTTTCACATAAGCAGATTGGTAGTAAATAGCAGGTTCGGTTACTTCCCAACTTGCATCAGGCCAAATCCCATTCCAATCTCGATAAGATTTTTGATGTGGTTGGTTGCAAGGAGGCACTAAGATACAGTTGCCCTGGCCGGGTTTGTAACTCTTATTAGGTCCGCCGGACAGATAACCCGGCGCCGGACCGCCTTTGGCAGACTTAGGATTGTCCCAAGCCGAGCCGTCTTTGTACCATGAATGATAGATTTCATTAAGCGATTTTTCAGCTCCGTAGAGGCTCATGTTGGTTAAATAAGTAATATTAAAAGGATTGACACCATGGTAGTAATGCAAGATTTCCTCAGCTCTTTGGCGGTAAGCCTCATGGTTAGCAGGGTCAAGATTGTAGGTAATCATATTCATATTCAAGATGGCTACATTGCTTCTAACAGTAAAACTTCCCCAATGATAAGTTTCATTTCGCATGAAGGCTCGGTAGGGGTCTTTTTCGTTCCATTTGTAAAAATCTTGATTAGTAGCACGTATCTTGCTGTTTATGATGTCATTAGCTACTTCATTAGATACTTTAGGTAGGCGAGTAAAGTAAAGTAAAGCCTCTGTAATATCTACATTATAGGGTCCCCACCAAGACAGCTCATCTATGGTTTTATACTCTTTTTCAACAGTTTCCTTGTATGACACTTCGCCTGTGAGTGCGTACAGGTAAACTGCCGCCTGAATTTTTACCTTTTCTTGTTCTTTTACACTCCAATCAGCATCTCCTGCTTGAATGTTTCCGTTATCGCAGTCCGCTTGTTTAGGATTGGTTATGTAGTGGGTATAAGCGCTCACTGCTCGCTTACCTAAGTCATCAGCGTAGTTTGCTTTGGTAAGTTGGGTTGTACGCCATGTTTTCTGAATAAGTAACATCTCCTCCGAACGAACTTCTGAATGTCAAGCCCTTATATAAATTGACATCTGCATAGAAATTTCCTAAAAATCTATTTTGCATCCTTCTCACATCTCTAAGCAGAGCCATAGCCACAGGATTAGTTTGCAAACCAGCATTAATGTCCTCAGGTCCTCCCCAAGAGCCGTCGGGATAGCTTACGGGAATATTAGGAGCTTGCAGAAGAGCGGCACTGACTACACCGTTATCATCATCTGTCAAGGTTACTCTCTGATTAGTGCGGCTTGCAGTAATGCTTGTGCCGATTTTAAGCCAATCTTTGGCTTGATTGTCTAAGTTTACTCTAACCGAATATCTGTCAAAATTCGAACCTACAATGATGCCGTCTTGTTGGAAATAACCACCTGAAATATAGTATTGGGTTCTGTCTTTTCCTCCAGAAATTCCTATTTGGTGATTCATAATAGGAGCGGTGCGGAAGACTTGACGCTGCCAGTCTGTACCTTTCCCAAGCAAACTTACGTCTGCAAATTCTTCTTGTATTGGCTGATTGTATTCTGTACGAACTTGATTAATAAAGGAAGCATATTCCTGCAAGTTCATTGCAGGCAGAAACTTAGGAACTTGCTGAAAGCCATAGTAAGTATCATAGCTAATTTTGGAATCATTAGCCTTTCCTCTTTTGGTAGTAATAAGCACTACTCCGTTAGAAGCTCTTGAGCCATAAATCGCTGTAGCAGAGGCATCTTTCAAAATATCTACCGATACAATATCCGCAGGATTGATAGAAGAGAGAATACTTTGAGAAGTTTGCCCGCCGCCACCGCCAAAGGCAGAGAAAGCCTGCGACTGCACTCCATCTCCTGTAAAAGGAACGCCATCAATCACATACAAGGGCTCATTGCTCCCTGTAAGCGAGGTAATACCACGAATACGCACAGAAACTCCACCTCCGGGTTGTCCTGTGTTTTGTGTAACCATTACCCCAGAAACCCTGCCCTGCATAAGTTGGTCTATTCCCGCCATAGGCACAGTTTTTAGCTCTTGGGCTTTGATAGAAGAAATAGAACCCGTTACATCTTCTCTTTTCTGCTCTCCATAACCAACTACGACTATTTCTTTAAGCGCAGTAACTTCCGTAGCCAATCTCACTGTTAATACTACCTGTGAGCCAAGTGATACTTCTAGAGTCTTATAACCTATCGAAGAAAAAATCAGTGTAGTGGCTTCATCTGGTACAGAAAGACTAAACTTCCCTTCGCCGTCTGTTACAGTGCCTATCGTAGTATTTTTTACTACAATATTCACCCCAGGAATAGGTGCATTAGTCTCGTCGTCCAACACTTTTCCTGTGATTAGTCTTGCCATTTTAGCCCCTAAGTCTAAGGTTTGCGGCTTTATTATTGCTATCAGATTATCAATAACGGTTGTTCTTTTCTCTTCTGTATCTAAATCTTTGAGGGTTTGGCTTTTGCTCTTAGTAATTGCTTGCTCAGTAATGACATAAACATTTTTATCAATTTTCTGAAAAGTCAAATGTAGTGGCTTAAGTAATGCTTCTAATTGCTTTTCTATTTCCTCATCGCTCTCAACAAACTTAACTACTTGATGATTAACTATTTGAGGATTATAGAAAAAACTTACCTTAAAGCGGCTTTTTAATTTATCCAAAGCTTCATTTAAGTAAATCTTAGACGAAGGAGAATAAATCTGAGTAGGGCTTTTCCCTGTATTTTTTACCAAAATTGTGGAGTTATCTTGAGAAAATACTGGCAAAAAGACACTCCATACACACGTTGCTACCAGTAGTAGCCTAATTGTTTTGTTAGTTTTCATTTTCATATCTGCACAAGTGGTTTGTATTGAATAATAAGTACTTTTATCTATTTGAAATTATCAAAGAGTCATTTTTGATTTCTATTTGCAAATTGTACATCATAGCTAAAGCCTTAAAAAGCAATTCTTTGTCTTTAATAGGAATTTCGCCCGTTACCTGTCTTTCTGCCAACTCTTTATTGACCAATACGACTTTTATACCATAGGTATCTTCTAAAATATGAGCAATATCCCTAAGCGAAGTGCCGTCAAATATGAGCTTTCTATCCTTCCAAGAAGTGTACAATTCGGTCTTTACTTGTTGGACTTTCAAGGTTTTAGCCACTACATCAAATTGGGCGATTTCTCCGGGCTTCATAATGACTTCTTGCTTTTGTGGGCTTTGGGTCTGTATTAGTTTTATTTTTCCTGATTGCAGGACTACTTTTGTTTTTTTGCGATAGCTATTGACATTAAATTCTGTTCCAAGCACCTCTACGTCAAGCCCATCAGTATGTACAGTAAACTTACTCTTCTTAGTAGTACCTTGTTCTCTTACTTTGAAAAAGGCTTCTCCTTTTAGAAATACCTCTCTATCAGTTTCCGTCGCCCATTTTTTTACAAATTTGATGTGAGAATTAGAATTTAGAATTACTTGTGAACCATCAGGCAACACGATAGACTTAGTTTCTCCAAATCCTGTAACGTATTCTTTTTGAGGTGCTTGTAAGAAAAACCAAAATACAATCCCAACCAAAATTAATATTGTAAGCGTAGCGGCTACTTTCATATAATTTTTAGTGAAAAAAGGTCTTGTATTTTCTTTTCTTTTTTTCTGTTTATCACCCATACGACTTACTTGTAAAGCAGTCTTTTGATTGATTCTTTTCCATAAAGCATCTTCTTCTTGCTGACCAAAGTCCAAGCTTTCATAATTCATCATGAGCAACATAAGTCGCATTTCATTTATCCTTTGTTGATGCTCTGGGTTCTCGGCAATCCAATTTTGCCAGAAGGCATTGCTCTCTTTCGTAGGTTTCCTCACCCAAGTAGCAAAATCATTTGCCACTAAAAAATCGTCGAGGTCTTTTGGGTCAATTTTCATCTTATTTATTTTTTTAATTTCCCGATACTTGATTTTGCAAGCAAATATCGGAGATTGTTTCGGAAAGATGGATTCACTTCATCAATCTAACTATACAGTACACCAAGCTGAGAGATTTACTCACTGGAAAGAAATTTTTTTTATGTTCTCTACTTAATCGGTACTACCAAATGATATTCTTGCGAACTTTTAGCCCTATATTTGCGCCATTCAAGGCTTATAACTTAAAAACTCACATGTTCAAATTAGCAGAGGGGAAAACTTATCCCAAAATTACTCAATCGCGTGCTATCATTCGTTTTCAAGATTGCGACCCATTTCAACACCTTAATAATACCAATTATTTCAACTATTTTTTTAATGCACGTGAAGACCAAGTAGGTCATTTATATGACTTTAATGTATCTGAACTTTACAAGGAATATCATACAGGTTGGGTAGTCTATAATCACCAAATAGCAATTGAAAACTTTGTTGTGGACGACCATGAAGTATATAGATATGAAAACAGGCGGGAAAACCCCACACCAAGAAAAAGCAATACAGTATCTCAAAGCAATTTTGCAAGATGAGTTTGACTATAAACAAACAGATTTTTTTACTCGAATTCGCCAACTCAAAGAAAAAGTAAAAAATTCACTAATTTTGTAAATAGGTAAGTAACCAAATAACTATAAATAAATTGTAAAAAATATGATGGATATGATGAAAATGTTTGGAAAGATGAAAGAAATCCAATCCAAGATTAAAAATGCACAAGACCAGTTAGGTAATATTATTGCAGAAGGCGAGTCGGGTGGGGGCATGGTTAAGGCAGTCGCTAATGGAAAAAAGCAAGTCCTCAAAATAGAGATAGATAAAGATATTGCCAAACCAGAGGATGTGGAAATGTTGCAAGACTTAGTCGTAGCGGCAGTCAATCGCGCCTTAGAAGCAGTAGAGGAAAAATCTAAGGATTTTATCCAAAAAGAAACAGAGGGACTACTCAATATACCAGGTGTGGATTTGAATAGCTTGATGAAGGGATAGATGCAGACCAAAGTTGCAGTAGTCATTCTTAACTACAACGGAAAGAGATATTTAGAGCAATTTTTACCCTCAGTAGTAGCTTATACATCAGAGGCAAAAATTATTGTAGCAGATAATGGCTCTACAGACGAGTCTATCGCTTTTATTTCTGAGCAATACCCCGATTTAGAGGTAGTTGCAATGAAGCAAAATACAGGATTTAGTACAGGGTATAATTTGGCTCTACAACAAGTAGAGGCAGAGTACTATGTATTGCTTAACTCTGATATAGAAGTAAGCCCCCAGTGGCTGGCGTCCTTACTTAAACTTATGGAAGAGAATCCTCGCATTGCCGCTTGCCAACCTAAAGTCAAGGCTTTTCATGCTAAAAATAAATTCGAGCATGCAGGAGCAGGGGGGGGATTTATCGATATTTTTGGCTTCCCATTTTGTAGAGGCAGAATATTGGATATAACCGAAGAGGACTTTGGACAGTATAATGATAACAAAGAGGTTTTTTGGACATCAGGGGCATGTATGATTATCAGGGCAAAACTTTATCACGAATTAGGCGGGTTAGACGATGATTTTTTCGCACACATGGAGGAGATAGACCTCTGCTGGCGACTCAAAAATGCGGGATACCAGCTTTTTTATTGTGGAGAGAGCGAGGTTTTTCATGTAGGGGGAGGTACACTTTCTTACCAAAGTCCCCAAAAGTTATACCTAAACTTTCGTAATAGTTTAGTCATGTTAGTAAAAAACACACCTTTCCCAGCAGTGCTTTGGCTCACTTTTTTCCGTATGCTTATTGATGGTATAGGAGGGATTTGGTTCTTGTATAGAGGAAATTGGCGTAGCTTTTATGTAGTCTTGCAAGCACATTTTTATTTTTATCAGCATTTTTTTAGTATTTTAAAAAAAAGAAAGAAAGCTCGGAGTTTAGCAAAAATAGATACACATTCTCAAATTTTTAAAGGAAGTATTGTTTGGGAATATTTTATAAAAAAGAAAAAAAAATTCTCTGAAATTATTAATTTTCAATGAGATGGAAAATGAAAAAGCTCCTATGCAACTGCCTTTGCTTGCCAATGCCGTATTAGTATTGATAGGACTCATTGCCTTCTTTTATATTTTGGATATTGGGGCGGGTATCCTGATTCCCTTAGTTTTTTCCTTTGTGTTTTCGCTCTTTTTATATCCATTTTGCAGAAAGTTAGAAAAGTACAAGATTCCGAGAACTTTTGCTATCTTAGCTTGCTTGCTTTTGGTAATTGTAGTCCTTTCTTTGGTTTTTTGGATAATATACGAGAATGTTCTTTCATTTTCCGCTGACCTACCCAAAATGCAGGAAAGGGGACAGGAGTTAGTTACTTCTCTACAAAAATTCATAGAAAAAACTTTCCAATTGAGTTCAGAGGGGCAAATAGAGTGGCTAAGGCAAAATCTGCGTAGCTTTGTCAATACAGGTGGGCAACTGCTCAATGGAGCAATTAATACTACTACCACTTTTCTGGCGCAGCTTTTTCTAATTCCTGTTTATACCTTCTTTATTTTGTTATATCGTCATGTATTCAAAGGCTTTTTAAACAGAGTTTTTGATGTAGAGCATCACGAAAAAATGGGGCATATCTTAGGGCAAGTAGAAACTGTCATTCAAAAGTACATTGTAGGGCTAATAACAGTTGTTTCTATTATTGCAGTTCTGAACATCATTGGCTTAATAAGCATAGGCATTAGGCATGCCGTCTTTTTTGGAGTTTTGGCAGCATTTCTGACGATTATTCCCTACATTGGAATATTTATCGGTTCACTTTTACCTATTTTATATGCCTTGGCAATGACAGACAGTCTTTTCTACCCCTTGGCAGTGTTAATTTGGTTTCAAATCGTACAAGTGTTAGAGGGAAATGTTATTACACCCAACATAGTCGGTTCGCAAGTCAGCATTAATCCCTTAGTCGCAATGCTTGCCTTACTTATTGGAGGAAGTCTGTGGGGCATAGCTGGCATGATTATTTTCGTACCGCTTACTGCCATGCTCAAAGTTATCTTAGATAATATACCTATTCTTGCACCTTATGGCTTTTTACTTAGTGAGGGTGAAACTAAGGTCAGTAAGTTTAAGATTAAACCAGTGCTTATGTTTAGGAATTTGTTTTTTTGGAAAAGGAAAAGGAGTAGGAAGTAATGTAGGTTGTTTCGTATTTTTGAATTAGATAAGTCAACGCAGAATTTGTTATATAATATAAATTATGTATATTTTACATAAAAAATATTATATAACAGTTAATATATCAACGCTTGTAACACAAATAAAAACAACAAATTAGTACAAGCTGTCCAAAGACATGCGCAAATAACGATTAGTTGCAGAGTAAGCACTCAACAAACAAACTATAGTACCTGCAAAAAGTAAAAAGAGAAAAAGAAAAATAATTTTTAAGTAATTTTGTATAACTCTTAACTCTTTAATCTGTAAATTAAAAAAGTAAAGCAAAATAATAAGCAATAAGCAAGCTATCAAACCACCAAAAAAACCCTGCAATGCGGCACGTTTCAAAAAAGGCTTTTTAATAAAAGAATCCGTTGCCCCTACCAACTGCATACTTCGTATGAGGAATCTTTGGGAAAATATTGCTAATCTAATTGCATTATGAAGTAATAAAACAACAATGACTATAAAAATGAGTGCAAAAGATATAATTAACCAACCAATAATATGTAGATTTTGATTAATTTTTTCAATAACACTTTCAGAATACACCACTTCATAGATACCTTCAATAGCCTCTAAATGTTTTCGTATTTGACTGAGTTTTTCTTTGTTGTAGTAAGTCTTTTTAATATTGACCAAATAAGCATCTCGTAAAGGATTCATTCCTAAAGATTCTATGAAATCTTCTCCTAAGTCTTTGGCGAGTTGTTTTGCTGATTCATCTTTAGACAAAAACCTAACAAGTGGCTTCTGTTTTTCCTTATCTATCTCCACAAAATCTTGTTTACTCAAATGAGCAAATACTTGCGATTGAGTAAGAGAGTCTATATCTCGCACTAAGTACACTTGAATCTCGATATTTTTTTGTAAAATATCTACAAGTATAGTAGCATGTAAAGCAAATAAGGCAAATGCACCTATCATAAATAAGGCTGTTGTAATAGTGATAAGTACGCTTGCAGAGGGGTAACTTCCTAACTTTTTTGTATTCATTGATAAGGATTACATTATTTACCTTTTGTAAATATTATACTTTGTCGAAATTGGTTCTGATTGAAAATTAACGTTTATAAGGTTTGAAACTTTATAAACCTTTGCAAACCATTTTGTTTCAAGTATAATATTGTTTAAAGCATTTCCAATTTGATAAATAATTTGCGAACTTTACAAAATTAAAAAATAATTGAATTGTTATGAGTCGACAAAGATTGATTTTTATTATTGCCTTGATGAGCGTAGCCTTACTTGGCTTAATAGGTTTGCAATTTTACTGGATAAACAATGCTATACATTTGAATGAAGAACGTTTTAAACAAACTGTACATGAAGTCATGAATAATGTGGTAAAGAGTTTAGAACGTAGAGAAGCCCTTATGATTGCTCAGGAAAATATAGACCGATATACCAGCGTAGTTAATAAACGTACACTCAAATTAGATTCTACAGGCACAGCGCGTTGGCAGGAAGATAAGATTATCAAAAGCAAACGTATTTTCAATAATGATATATTGGAGCAGAAAGGCTTGGAGGTGCAAGTTGAGGAGGAGGCAGTTATCAGCAAAACAGGGTTTGCCAAACGCTTACTTCATGGACAACCTATTATTTCAGAGAATTTCAAAGATATACAAAATAAGCTACTAAATGACTCTCTAAACTATATTAAAAATATGCAGAACAAGCAGCTATTGAGATATATGAACAAATCAGAAATGGTTTCAGTAGTATTGGAGCATTTGGTAAATTTTGACAAACCTATTGAAGAACGCATTAATGCACATCTATTAGACTCGCTCATTCATTTAGAATTAGTAAATAAGGGGCTTGCCCTCCCCTATCATTTTGGAGTGGTAGATACAAGGAACTATGCTCTGCTATTTATAGATAGCATTGCTGATAATGCAGAAATGTTGCGTGCTGGTTTCCATACGCGGTTATTCCCCAATGATGAATTTGCTCCTCCTTCTATTTTATATTTACACTTTCCTGATAAAAGAGGCTATATCTTAGGTGAGATGGTAATAGTTTTAGGTTCTTCGGTAATTTTTGTACTAATCATTATTTTTTCTTTTGCATCGGCAGTAAATATTATTATCAGGCAACGCAAACTTTCTCAAATGACTAATGATTTTATCAATAATATGACTCATGAATTTAAAACCCCTATTTCTACTATTTCATTGGCTTGTGATGTCATGCAAGATGCTGATATCCGAAAAGATGACAGACAGTTAGACCGCTATCTGACAATTATCAAAGATGAAAATGAGCGTTTAGGGCGACAAGTAGAAAAAGTACTACAAATAGCCTCCTTAGGCAAAGGCGATTTTAAACTTAAAGTACAATCCTTAGATATTAACGATGTAATAGCCAAGGCAATTCAAAATATTGCTATTCAGATAGAAAGCAGAGGTGGTAAAATAGATGTAGAGTTCAATACCGAGGAGAGCCTCATTGAAGCAGATGAAGTGCATCTTTCCAATATTATTTACAATCTTTTAGACAATGCCAATAAGTATTCCCCTGATGCTCCTAACATCAAAGTAAGTACTGAAAGCACTAAGAATGGAGTAATTATTACAGTTTCAGACAAGGGTTTAGGTATTTCCAAAGAAACTATTAATAAAGTTTTTGAAAAGTTTTATAGAGTTCCTACTGGTAACGTGCATAATATCAAAGGCTTTGGTTTAGGACTAAGCTATGTAAAAACTATGGTAGAAGCTCACTATGGCAACATAAGTGTACAAAGTGAACTGGGAAAAGGAAGTGATTTTATTATATTTCTCCCTTACAAGCACGAGCCTCAGGAAAATAGAGCATAGATACTTGACCTTACTGTCGCATATATTTCACAAATTCAGGAAAGGCAAGTTCTGGGGCAGGAAATAAAAAAATTTTTTTATCTTTGAAAAATTTACCAGTAAACAATATGGAATTATACGGAAAAATCTTGTTGATTGCAATGCCTATATTTTTGGCAGCAGTTTTATTTGAGAAATGGTTTGGTTGGTACAAGGGGAAAGATACCTACCGCAATATGGATATGATTTCGAGCCTGAGTTCGGGCATTACCAATGTAGTCAAAGATGTGTTAGGTTTGAGCGTTTCTATTCTTACTTATGATTATATGGTAAAACACTTGGCAATTTTCCAAATCCAATCTACCGTATTAGTAGTTATTATCGCCTTCATTGTACTTGATTTTCAAGGCTATTGGGTGCATCGGATTGCTCATCAGATTAATTTCTTTTGGAACAAACATGCCATTCACCATAGTAGCGAAGATTTCAACTTGGCTTGTGCTTTGCGTCAGAGTATTTCTTCATTTGTCAATTTGTTCACTTTTTTCCTGCTCCCCGCGGCGATTTTTGGCGTTCCGACTGAGGTGATTACTATTGTCGCTCCTATTCATCTTTTTGCCCAATTTTGGTATCATACCCAACATATTGGAAAAATGGGTTTCTTAGAAAAGATTATTGTTACGCCTTCGCACCACAGAGTGCATCATGCCATCAACCCTGAATACATGGACAAGAATCACTCACAAATATTCATCGTTTGGGACAAGCTATTTGGGACTTTCCAAGAGGAGTTGCCTCATGTGCCGCCTGTCTATGGCATTACACGCCCAGCGGAAACATGGAATCCCATCAAAATCAACTTCCAACATCTTTGGCTACTCATCAAAGATGCTTGGCGTACCAAAAGTATCAAAGATAAGTTTCGTATATGGTTTATGCCTACGGGTTGGCGTCCTGCTGATGTAATAGACCGCTACCCTGTCAAAAAAATAGAAAATGTGTACGAATATAAAAAATATGAGCCTGCAAGCTCTTCGCTATTGCATGCTTGGGCATGGGTACAGTTTACTTTTGTTACGCTTTTGGTATTTTATTTTTTTGGAAACTTAGGTAGCATTGGTACGCCCAATATTTTTATTTACGGAGGATTTATTTTTCTTACTGTTTATAGCTACACAGAACTCATGGACAGAAATCCTTTGGCGTTGGCGTGGGAAACGACAAAAAATTTGCTTGGTTTAGGGATTATTTTATACACTGGGGACTGGTTTGGTATGGGTAATTTCTTTTTTTGGGGAAAATATTTGATGATAGCATACTTCATTATCGCCACCCTTGTTACAGCTTATTTTGTGCTTTACGAAATCCGAGAAGATGCGAAATCCACAGGTAAACTTGCTTGGAGGTTATAAAAATGATATTAAACAGAAGGATTCTTTCCCAACTGATTCATAAATAGTTGTTGTAAAAATCCTTCGTTTGGGACTTCTTTGGGAACGATAACAGGGGCTTTTTTTACAAATTCCTCTGCCTCTTGCATAATCTTTCCTAATACTTCGTGATACTCGGCGAACTTTTGTAGATTATTATGCCCTCCCCCATTAATGAGATAAACCATAGTTTGCTCTGGTTTGATATTTGCCAAATCTCTGCTTGCTTTTGGAGCAATAAGGCGGTCATGAGTGCCGTGAATAATGCGTATAGGGCATTTCACAAAACGCATCCATAAGTAAGTACGTAAGCGAAAACGCAAAATGAGGTCTATGGGAAGAATGGGTAAAATCCTTTTGGTAAGACGAGCTAAACTGTAATAAGGGGATTCCAAGATGAGCATGGCAGGATTATTTTTGGAGGCAATTTTCGTGGCAAAACCTGAACCCAAAGAACGCCCATATACAATAATTTGATTTTCAGGATACATCTTAGTCAATTTCTTATAGATTCTTTGGAAATCGTTTTTCATGCCTATTTCGCTACGCCTTCCTGTACTTTTCCCAAATCCTCTATAATCTACCATGACTACATCAAAACCGTGTTTCGTAAAATCGGTAGAGAACTTTCCCCAGCCTTTGATGCTACGACTATTGCCGTGAAAATAAAGCACTACGCCTTTGGCATTACTTGCAAAAAAGCGTAGTGCATTAATAGTTACTCCTTTTTTGATATGGAAAAACATTTCCTCAAAAGGGAAAGAGTATTTATATTCAAAATCTTGTGGTAATTTTTCAGGTTTAAATAAAAAACGCTCCTGAATTTTAAAAATGATAAAATTGACTATAACGTACCCGCATAAAAGTAAAATTAGAAAAGTATAAATATCCATAAGTTAATGTTTTATCAATCCCTTTTGATTATGTCTGCGGAGTCTATTTTATTTTCTTCTAAATATTTTACAGGCTCTAAGTGAATAGCAGATGATAACGTATCATTTTCTTTAAAGGATAAATCATCGCTAAAGTCTTGTTGCCAAGACATAATCTTCTCCTTAATAGGCAGATGATTGCGATGAGTTAAAAAATCAAAGAAAATGCCCAATACAAGATAGAGAAACAGGAATACCACAGAGGGTATTATCATAGCGAGCGTTTTATCACTATTTTTCATGTTTCCTCCTTTCTTAAATGTTACTTTGATAGAGTAAGCGCGGTATGCTTAAAAGTATTGAAAGGTAAATATTTTTAGTATAAAAAACAAAAAATATATCAATTTTATTTATTAACCCTCGCTATTATTACATCTTTCTCCTCAAAAAAGTTCAATAGCAATTTATCTCTATTAGGCTTACTGCACCTGTTTGATAAATTTGATAACTCCTTGCATGTAAGTCTGCTGGTCGTCGTACATGCTCATGTGACTGCCATTGGGACATAGCAAAAAACTTCCATTTTGTACTTCTTTTGCCATCCACTCCATGTGCTTAGGGTCCATCGTGTCGTGTGTACCGCCTATGGTCAGTGTGGGGACTTTAATATTTTTAAGGTCGTTCTTTCTATCCCATTTCTCCAGCCTGCCAGAGATGCCAAACTCGCTCGGTCCTTGCATAATTACATAAATCTGTTGATTGGTTTTGCTTAGCCCTCTATTCATAGGGTCTGCCCACTGTTCTACAGGCATACGGCATACATGTTTAGGATAAAAATGAGTCATTAGTATCTCCATGTATTTAGGATTGCTAAAATCGCCTTTTGCTTCTAAGCTTCGGATAGTGTCAAGGGCAGAAGAAGGCATCTGTTTTGCCAATACTTCTTCTGCATATTTGTCATAGTCTATACAACTTGCCATCATATTGGAAATAATTAAGCCTTTGAGGTTGTTCTGATATTTCAAGGCGTATTCCATTGCCAAAATTCCCCCCCAAGAGTGTCCTAAAAGGAAGAAGTTATCTTTGTTTAAGCCCAAAGCAGTTCTTACTTGCTCTACTTCCTCTACAAATCGCTCAATAGTCCACAAGGAGGTATCAGTAGGTTGGTCGGAGTAGGCAGAACCTAACTGGTCATAATAGATGAACTCTATGCCTTCTTTGGGAAAGAAACTTTCAAAACATTCAAAATACTCGTGTGTAGCACCCGGTCCGCCGTGTAGCAAAAGAACTTTTTGCTTAGGATTGTTTCCAAATCGCTTTGTCCACACTTTAAACTTCCCAATAGGCGTATCTATGGGAATAAGTTGAACGCCTCCTGTCTGTACTCCCTCTATGCTTACGTTGAAATAGTCGCTTATTTCAGTAGCCATTTGTTTATTTTCCTCATTCTTTGTGCAAGAAGACAAAGAACAAACAATTAGAAGTATCAGTAAAAAATTCTTCATTTTCGTAAGTAATTTAGATTTTGTTAAACAAAAATTATCACATAAACATTTTTGACTTTATTTTTGTTTTCTTATTTGTATTAAAGCGTTTTTGCTCTCTTTTCGTTGCAATTTATTATACTATCGACAAAAATTATACTTAAAAATGAGAGATTCACAGATAAAAATTGATAAAATTGGAAAGAATTTTGCCAATTTGATTATCATTATATTACGAGCGTTTTTATTTAACCTAAATTTTGACAAAATGAAAAAAATGAAAAAAATTACTGTATTGATGGTTGCGGTATTAGCTGTATTAAGTGCAAAGGCACAGACTGCTGATGAAATCATCAATAAATATTTAGAAGTAACAGGAGGTAAAGATAAATGGAAATCGGTTACCTCTGTTAAAATGACGGGAAAAGTTAAAACCCAAGGAATGGAACTTCCTGTAACTTTTTTACAAGCTAAAGGAGGAAAGCAAAGAATCAGTTTTTCTGTACAAGGTAAGGAAATCACTCAAATGGCTTTTGATGGCAATACGGCTTGGGCGACTAACTTTATGACCATGAAACCAGAGAAAATGGAGGCAGAAGACACCGAAAATATGAAAAAAGCGAATGAGGATTTTCCAGACCCATTCATAGATTATGCAGCAAAGGGATATAAAGTAGAGCTGGAGGGCAAGGAGAAAATAGAAGGTACAGAATGCTTCAAAGTCAAACTTACTAAGAAACCAGAAATCATAGAAGGAAAAGAAGTAGAAAATGTAGTTTATTACTTTTTTGACACTGAAAATTATGTTCCTTTGGTAGTAAGAAATGTTATTAAGAAAGGGCAATTTAAAGGCATGCCCACAGACTCCGTTTTCAGCGATTATCAAGAAGTAGATGGCTTTTTCTTTGCTTTCTCCATGACTAACAAAATGAATGGACAAGTAACCGAGTCGGTAATATTTGAAAAAGTAGAGGTAAACGCAGCTGTTGATGATAAGATGTTTGCTTTCCCAGCAGGAAATTAAGCATTTACTTGCCTAAATGGTAAAATTATGCTTTTACTTCTTGTTTAATTCAAAAAATAATTTTATCTTTGCTAAACTTTTTGAAAGAGCATATTAAAAATGGGGAAGTCATTCCCCTTTTTTATTCTATTTACTCTAACAGATATGGACTTAAAGCAAAAAATACACACTATTGTCGAAGAAATATTATCCGAAGATTTATTTTTAGTAGATTTGAAAATCTTTAACAAAAATAATAGGTCAAAAGTAGTGATTGCACTTGATGGAGATAAAGGAATAACCCTTGACCAATGTGCAGAGGTAAGCCGTAAAGTAGGAGAAATACTTGAAAATCAAAATATTTTTACCGAAAGCTATGTGTTAGAAGTTAGCTCTACAGGCATAGACCAACCGCTCAAGATGAAACGCCAATACTTGAGTAGAATAGGTAAAAAACTTAAAGTTGAACGGTTAGATGGGTCTGTGGAGCAGGGCATCTTAAACGCTGTAGCAGAAGATAAAATAGTGCTTTTGAAAGAAGAAAAAAATAAAAAAAAGGACAATAAAAAGGATAATAAAAAAGCCAAACCAGAAGACTTGCTTATTGGGATTGCTTTTTCGGAAATCAAACAAACCAACGTCTTAATCAGTTTTTAATTAATTTATTTTTCATTTATGGACGCAAGTACATTAATTGAATCTTTTACTGAATTTGCCAAGCAAAAAAACATAGACCGCCCCACGATGATACGTATATTAGAAGACGTATTCAGAACGATGATTAAGAAGAAGTATCATTCTGACGAGAACTTCAATGTCGTAATTAATGTGGACAAGGGCGACTTAGAAATTCTTAGATACAGGCAGGTTGTCGCTGATGATGCCGAAGACATAGACCCCAACACACAAATAACTCTTTCAGAAGCCAAAAAAATAGCTCCAGATTTTGAGATAGGAGAGGAAGTAGCTGAGAATGTGAGTATAGATGGGGACTTCGGGCGTAGATTGGTACAAACAGCACGACAAACTTTGATTCAGAAAATCAAAGACCTTGAAAAAGAATTACTTTTCCAAAAATATAAAGACAAAGTAGGAGAAATTATCACAGGAGAAGTTTATCAAATCTTACCTAATAAAGAAATACTTTTGTTAGATGCGGATAAGAAAGAATTGATTCTGCCTAAGTCAGAACAAATTTACAAAGACCGCTTTCGCAAGGGAGATAACGTAAAAGCGATTATCCATCGCGTAGAAATGATAAATGGTACACCTAAAATTATTCTTTCGCGTACTTCTCCTTTATTTTTAGAAAAACTTTTTGAAAATGAAGTTCCTGAGGTCTTTGATGGTGTAATTACTATACGAAAGGTAGTAAGAGAACCCGGCGAGAGAGCAAAAGTGGCGGTAGAGTCTTATGATGATAGAATAGACCCCGTAGGAGCCTGCGTAGGCATGAAAGGCTCCCGTATTCATAGCATTGTCAGAGAGTTGGACAATGAAAATATAGATGTCATCAACTATACAGACAACATAGAGTTGTTTATTTCCAGAGCATTAAGTCCTGCTAAGATTACCTCCATCAAAATAGATGCAGACAAAGGACGTGCCTCAGTATTTCTAAAACGCGACCAAGTTTCTTTGGCAATAGGAAAAGGCGGACAAAACATCAAATTGGCAGGCAAGTTAGTGGGTTTAGAAATAGATGTATTTAGAGACCAAGAAAACCCAGAAGAAGACGAAGAAGATGTGGATTTAGAAGAGTTTGGCGATGTCATCGACCAATGGATTATAGACGAATTCCACCGCATCGGCTTAGATACCGCCAAAGATGTACTCAATATGAGTCGTGAATTACTCATCAAACGCACCGATTTGGAGGAGGAAACTATTGATTTTGTGTTAGATATTCTGAAAAAAGAATTTGAATAAATAAAATTACAATCCTGCTACCTAAACTTTGGTAAAGAAACATAGAAACTTTGCCAAAGTTTTTGTTTTTTCAGATTTTCCCCTAATTTTGGCAAAATAAGAAGAGGAAAAATATACGCATGAAAAATTTACTTTTGATATTTATTGTATTGGTGCTATTTGCTTGTGGAGCAAAAGAAGAACAAGCGTCTTCCTCTATTCCTGAAATTGAGGAAATCTCAGTAAAAAAGAAAAAAAAGAGAATTTTTGTTGCCAAAGATACCAAAGAATTTCTCATAGAAGGTGATGTTACCTTAGAAATTAGCTATCCCCTATTTAAAAGCACAGCAAACCTTGCTTCCATAGATTCTCTCAATAATGAAATTAAACTTTTAGTAGAAACTAACGCCAATGTATTCGAGTTGGAAGAAGATGGCATAGGCATAGACGCTGATGAGAAAGTAGATACTATCTACGTCAATACAGACCAAATCAGCCTCTACAAAGGAAATATGAGCATGGCAACAAGGAATCTGTTTATAGATTACAAAGTTAATCACTGTACCCCTGAATATATTGAGATAGATTTTGGTATATCAAGATATCTGGGCGGAGCGCATCCCATGCACAATACTATTATGATTCACTATGACCTAATTAACAACAAATATGTTGAAATTGATGATTTATTTGCCAAACAAGAACCTTGGGATACATTGAGAGCATTTTGCAAGGCAGATTTATTGGCAAGGCAAGAAAAAATAGGCACGAATGAAGAACATATCCTGTCCTATTTGAATAGTGAGGACTTGCATTTTAGAAACTTTACAGTAGCTAATGACACCTTATCTATTTATTTTGACCCCTATGAAGTTGCCCCTTATGCAGCAGGTCCTCAAATAGTTCAAATTCCTTTTTCACGCTTAGCCCCCATCATTGATAAAAATAGTTTACTTTTTCGCATAGGAAAGAAATAAACTGTTAAAAGCATTTATTTTAGTGAACTCCAAGATAGTCGTCATATTTGTATGTTGTTTTTTTGTCTGGATAGAGAAAAGTCTTTCTCAACAGGTATTTTTTTGTCGTCAATATCACTCAGAAATTACTTATAACGAACTGCTTATCTCCCACTCTACTGCTTTTAAGATAGACCCTATCAAAGGCGATAGCATTTTTCTTATTTTTTCTTCCCCTCGGTATATTCCTCAGCCCAAGATATACGTATTCATTGATAAAAAAAATATGCAAGGCAAATATGAAGAGTTTGATAATCAAAGAATCAGTATTGTAGAGAGCGAGCAGAGAATAGCTGTGTGCAAGTACCTTTTCACCAAAGAAGGTACTTATAAAATCATTTTTGCTAATGCAGAAAAAAAGGAAATGATTTCTGCTATAATTAGCATCACCTTCGAGACAAATCTTATTTTTTGCACACAAGTAGATAAGAACGACTATCCTATTGATTATCAAACTTTTTACAAAGTAAAAAATAAAAATCTATTCAGGCTTAATGCAAACACTCAGATAGATGTATATGCCTATTTAAAGCTCTCTAAACCTATTGGGAGCAAGGATATATTTTTAGAGATTTATCAGTATGATGGAAAAAATTACAGTTATTTAATTGCTAATAACCGATTTTCTATCAATCCTGCTTGGGAATACACGTATTTCAAAACTAAATTTGACAAGGCTGGCAAATATAGGGTAAGAATTAAAGATGACAAAGGACGTGTATTGGGAATGAACTATTTGGAAGTAATAGAATGATGTTTTACTCAAATAACATCATAAAGGTTTCTATGACATAGATTAAGCCCAAGAGCAGTAACATACCTATGGCAAAAATAATGGGAGAAATACTGATATAGAATGATTTGCGATATTTTTCCTGTTTGTATGCTTTCCATGTTTGGAAAATAGACCAAACGGTAATGATAGGAAAGCTCACTCCTCCAACAGCCCAAGTAATATTCCATGCAATATTCTCTCCCCCACTCATATAAATCTGCATAGGCTTGATTATCAAGGCGAAAAAGCCAAAAAATAAGGTAGCAGGAACAAACAAGCCCAGCATAATATTGATAACTACTAAGGCGGGTTTAATTTCCTTGTTAAAAAAAGGGTGTTCTTCCATGTTCAATCAGCTTTAATCTACCTTAGCATCAAATACGCCTGTCAGGATTCGTCCATTGCGTTTTACCTGCACCCATATCCGATAATTCCCTGCTTTGGGAAAAGCATAAGGGAAAGAAACGCTTGCATGGTTTTGATGCAAAGAATCTTCGGTAACATGATTCATGCTTGTCATAAAATATTCGTTCTTTTTCTCTTCGCTCAAAGTTTCCAGATAACTCAAAAACTTATCAATGCTATCTTTAAAAACTTTGCTCTCAGGAAATTGGGTAGTAAATTGTTTGTCGTTGGTGTTGATGCGTGCTTGTAAAATTTGCTGTGCCGCCGAGGAGTAACTACCTGTGGGGTGCAGATGAATATATACTGTTCCGTCATCTTTGACTACAACAGCGTGTCCCATCATGCCCAAGTAAGGTTCTAACTGCGTTTTCTGTCCCTGAGGAGCTTGCACAGAAAATTTTAATGGATAGAGTTTTCCTGCTTTTAATGTTGGATTTTCTTCCCATATTATAGAAGAACTATCTTGCAAATAGGTTTTTATACCCGGACTACCACAAATAGTAATATTTTCACTTTTTAGAGTAGAAGTTGTGCTGTTCAGAGGATTAGTAATGACATAGGTATCATCTCGGTCTGTGCTTTTCCCTGCTTGGTAACTTGCCGAGAGCATTTTGCTTTCGCTTTCAGCTATTTCCAAAGTATCTGTTATAGTGTGGGGCTGACCCGGGTAGCGAACAATATCTGCATACACTAAGTATTTTCCGGCGGGAAGTGGAGGGAGCGTACTTTCAAAAGTTAGCGTATCTTTGCGAAGAGGGTGTAAGTGAGCAAAAGCGTCCACTGTTCCCTGTCTAACTAAGAATAAGTGCATGAGTTTACCATGGTCGGGAATGAGATAGCTTGTCCATCTACTCCTGACGGAGTTCGAGTCTATGTTGAACTCTAAAATAAGTTGGTCATTAATCTGTTTAATTTTGGAGTCAGCTTGGTAAGGTTTATACATGAACTTTTGATAATTCATAGCCCAGCTATCCCACCACGATTTCCCGCCCCAGAGAATTAGAAAAAGAACTATGCTCGATGCCCCTATACCCAGTATTCGCTTTCTTTTTAATTTTTCTGTAAGTTCTTCATTAGGAGCGGCTAAGCCATCACTCATGCTCGCACCTATAATAGTAGTCATAAGCACGAACAGCAATAAGCCTAAGCCTGCCAAAACCCAACCTAAACTTGCGTCCATATTTTTCTTTGCCGTAGAAATAGCAACCAAAGGCACAATTACCTTCTCCTTGCCTAAACTTCCTTCTATTTCTACTGCAATACTTGTTGTACCAAGTTCCATAAGCCAAACCTGTCCTTCATAAGTATTTGATTGAGTAGGTAAAGCCTCATCTACCTTAGGCGCTCCTTTTTCTCCTGCGTACCAATACACAGGAAAGAGTGTGATTTTCTGAATTTCTCCTGATTCTATAATAACGCTCACTTTGGCAATGCCCGGAATTACCTCAGGAGGTAGAATATCAACTAAGACTTTATACTTTCCTGCCATGCCTTCGTAAATGACCCTTGGGCTACCTACGTGTGCATGGGCAAAATAACAGCTAATAAATGAAACAAGGCAGAGTAGTATTTTTATTTTATTCATAAAAAAAAGTCGTTTTTTAAAATGTTTTTAAACTTACAAAGAATCTTTCCTCTGTAATTGTTGTAATTGCTCTTCTTTTTGTTTGCGAAGCAAGTCTAACATATATTGAGGGGATTTTTTATACTCCTCGTATTCTATTTTTCTCACTACTCGCCTAATGTCTGCTGCAATCTGCTCATTTTCTTTGTCCATAAGTTGCGCCCTTTGGTAGTGCCTTAAAGCATCGGTGAGTTGTTTAAGATGATACTCATAAATAGCGGCAAGGAGATAATGCCCTTGTTCTATATCTGGTTTTTGCGCCAGTACCTTGCTGAGGTATTGCTCTGCTTTTAGATAGTTCTTCTTGTTTACGTAGTACAAGCCTAACTGATAGCCTGCCTGCCATATCATAGCATCTAAGTCAAATGCCTGCTGATAAAATACCATGGCAGAGTCTATGCTTTTCAGATGCCACAAGGCTCGCCCGTGTGCATAATAAAAATAAGCATCTCTCCCGCAGTTTTTAATTGCCTCTGAGGTATATCGCAAAGCCATTTTGTAAGCTCCATAGCCATTATACAAATCTATTAAAGCCCGATAGCTCTCCTTATAATCTCTTTTAAACTCTATTGCCTTCTTTAAATAACTTACCGCATTGGCAGTATCTTGAATTTGAAAATAAGTAAGTCCATGATAATAATATATCTCAGCTGAATTTGGCAATATTTCTTGGACTTTCGCAAGATAAGACATTGCCTTAGCAAAATCTTTGGCATGATAGTACATTTTCCCTACAAGCAAGTCAGCTTCTAACTGGGTAAAGCCCATTTCTTCTGCCTTTTTTATAGATGAAAGTGCATTAGGATACTCTTGCCTTATCTCGTGAATTTTGGCTTTTATAAAATAATACTCGGCTTTATTAGAATCTAAGGCAATAGCTTGGTCAATGTCTTTTTGTGCCAGATTTTCTTTTTTAGCCTCCAAATTTAGTACTGCCCTACGAAAATAATAATCCGCAACATTGGGATAGTCCTCAATGACTTCATTCATATAACTGATTTGTTTTGCTAAGATTTCTTCTTCCTGAGCAGGTAGAGGAGCGGCTTGCTCTTGCATCTGAGTTTGGCAGGAGGCAAGAAACAAACATGAAATATGAATTAAAATGAGGTCTTTTATAAGTTTTTGCAAGGTCATGCTCACCAATTTTCCTGCTAAGTTAGCAAAGTTTTCTTTATATACTATAATTTTTCTCAAAGGCAAAACTTCTTTTCTATACGAAGAGTTTATTGAATATAAATTTTAGTATCTTTGCGACCAAATAATGACACGATGCACCATAGTTATCGCAAATTTGGAATCATTACGATTGTAGCAGTGTACTTGCTTATTTTAGTAGGAGGAGTAGTTCGTAGCACAGGCGCAGGCATGGGCTGTCCTGACTGGCCTCGGTGTTTTGGACAATGGATACCTCCTACCGATATTAGCCAACTGCCCGCTAATTATAAGGAAATTTTTAAAGTACAGGGAAAAGAAATTGCTGATTTTGATGCCTTTAAAACTTGGATAGAGTACGTAAACCGCTTGATTGGCGTATTGATAGGATTCTTCATTTTTATCACTTTTATCCTATCCTTTAGCTTTTTCAAGAAAGACAGGTTGGTTTTTTACTTGTCGTTTTTGTCTTTCATATTGGTTGGTTTCCAAGGCTGGTTAGGTTCAGTAGTAGTAGCTACTAATTTGAAGCCTATGATGATTACTCTGCACATGATTTTAGCTTTGGTCATAGTAAATTTGCTTATCTACACGGTTACAAGGTCTTACAATACAGTTTTTCATACTGAGCAAGTTGCAAACAAAAAGCTATTGAATACCATTTTAACAATTTGTATGGGGTTGATGTTGGTGCAAATCGTATTAGGTACACAAGTACGCGAAGCTATTGACGAAATCTCGGCGGCTTTGAACTATACCATGAGGGATACTTGGATAGAAAAAATAGGGTTAAATTTTTATATACATCGCTCATTTTCCTTGCTTATTTTGGCTTTGCACATTTACCTGCTGTATATATTGAAAAAAAATGTGCAAATGCAAAGTAGGCTAACAGTTTGGACAAATGCTTTGGTGATTTTGATAGTGGCAGAAATTGGGAGTGGAGCAGTTATGGCATATTTCGCTATTCCTGCATTTATGCAACCCTTGCATTTATTGCTTGGTGCGCTTATTATCGGTGTGCAGTTTCTGACCTTACTGATAATAAATTATCAGCGTGTTTTTAAATCTCAAATAGAGGAAGTTCCTGTATTGGTGTAGAAAAACGAATACTTTTGCAGAAAATAAATAAAAATAATGACTAATAACTTTGAAAATTCATCTTTGGAAAATCAGTCATTCCATAATTCTACTCACAGCTCAGCGCATCAATCTACCCTGAGCGTAAACTCTTTGGCTTTGAAAGCAAGACAGTATCAAATTCTTTTAAAATTTCGCTTGACTGCCTTAGTCGTCTTTTCTGGTGTCTTTGGCTATTTGTTAGCAAGTAAGGGGACTATCAACTGGGCAAGTTTTATTGCTTTCATGATAGGTAGCTTCCTTATTACAGGTGCGGCGAATACCATTAACCAAATTATTGAAAAAGAAACAGATAAACTCATGAAACGCACAGCTAACCGCCCTTTGCCAACAGAGAGGTTGAGCATTTCGGAAGCGACTACTTTTGCTATTTTACTGGCTTTGGTAGGAACAGTACTCATGGTAAGTTTTGTCAATGTGCTTGCGGCTTGTTTGAGTTTATTTTCTTTGATTTTGTATGCGTTTGTCTATACTCCTCTCAAACCTAAAACTCCCTTTGCTGTCTTAGTGGGTGCTTTCCCCGGAGCTCTGCCTCCGCTCATTGGTTGGGTAGCCATGACGGGCAATGTTTCCATAGAGGCTATGATTCTCTTTGCTATCCAATTTGTTTGGCAATTCCCTCACTTTTGGGCAATTGCATGGGTAGCCAATGATGAATATGCTAAGGCTGGTTTTAAACTCTTGCCTTCCGAGGGAGGTCGCAATTTCAACAGTGCTTTCCAAATCATGATTTACACTATGTTTCTGATTCCTTTGGGGATTTTACCTGCTCGTTTTGGCATGGTAGGCATTAGTTCGGCTATCGTGGCTACTATTTGCGGGATTCTTTTCCTGTTCCAAACTTTTTATCTACTCAAAGAAGGCACTAATAAAGCGGCACTCCGACTGATGTTTGGTTCTTTTTTTTATCTTCCTATCGTACAAATCGCTTATTTGATAGATAAGTTGTAAGTAATTGAAAAAAATACTTTTTTACATTCAACTACACCTTTCTGAGCATTGGGAATATGGTTGGAGGGGAGTAGTTTTTTTAGTAGGTTTTCCTATCTTTGTCTTTGCTTGTCTGCTTTACAATTTTGCTACTGATTTTGACATTTACTTTCAAGACTCCTCTTTTCAGTGGTGGGGCAAGGCATTTTTCTATGCTTTCCCATTTTTTACTGTTACTTTGAGTTATGTATTCCTTTTAAAAAAGCAAGCTATACTAAAAAAGCCTGACTTTTGGTTACTTAGTTTGCTGATAGTCTTGGTTTTATTTCTGAATCAATACATTTCTCTTTTTGATACCAATAGATTTGATTCTGCTTTGCGTTACTTTTTCAAAAAGCTATTTTTCAATGTAGATTGTTGTATTTTCTATCTTTTACTTCCTCTTGGATATTGGTTTTTAGTCCATAGAAAATCCCATCCCGAGTTTCATTTTTATGGATTGAGTAGCAAAGGTTTTGATTATCAAACTTATTTATTCATGCTCTTAGTAATGCTTCCTCTGCTATATGGAGTTTCTTTTCGTGCTGATTTCTTGGAAATGTATCCTCGCTACAAAGCAGGTATGGCGGAGCATTTTTGGGGTATATCTCCTTTTTGGACGGTAAGCACTTATGAACTAAGCTACTCCTTGCAGTTTGTATGTTTAGAAATCTTTTTCAGAGGCTTTATCGTCATGGCGTTAGCAAAGTACTTGGGTAGCGGCGCAATATGGGTGATGGTGGCAGTTTATGTTTTTATTCACTTCAACAAACCTATGTTTGAGGCAATAGGTTCTTTCTTTGGAGGCTATATTTTGGGAGTGATTGCCTACTACTCGAGAAGTATTTACGGAGGAATGTTCATACATATTGGAGTAGCCTTGCTGATGGAACTTTTCGCTTTTTTGCAGGGATAAGATGTGTGATAGTAAGACATATCAAAAAAAACCTAAGAATTTAAAAAACTTTAAAGGCTTAATCATTGATTATGAAATAGTTATCAAAAAATATTATTAACCCTATAAGATTTTAAAAACCTTACAGGGTTAATAAACTGATTGTCAATGATTTATACTTTTATTTTATCAAAAATCACTTTTTATGGAGTATAAAAAATCAAAATTTGATTTCTCCTGTAAAATATAGATAAGCAAAAATAGCCGCCAAAGCCGCCAAGATAGCCAAAGTAATCTTAACCCAACTGTAAGGTCTTTCTCCCTGCACTTCTCCTGTACGAGCATTGACCAAAAATCTATATACCTTGTTATTGTATTTGTAAGAACTAATCCAAATGGGAAGGAGAATGTGTTTAAATGTAATATTGTCATATTCAGTATATAAGGAGTGGAGGCGCTGCTGGTCGCCACCAATTTTCCTGCGTACTGATTCACGAATAGCACTGTCCATAATGCCTTTTGCATACTCAAAGCCTTGCTCTAACTCTATTTGATAAGCCTCTGTTTGGAAACCACTCAAAAATTGCTCGTCATAAGGCACTAACTTTTCTAAATCCCAAGGTTCTAAGGCTTGTGCATAGCTTCTTGGCAAAGAATTGCTGGCAACTACTAAGACGTCATCAAAATTTCTACTCACACTTCCTGATACATAGTGCCACCTTGTCTTTATTACTGTTCTTGTTTGTCTGTTGCCATTACTATCTGTATAGGTTTCTGTTTCTGTATAGTTATCTCCCCTTTCTCCTGTGTAAGTACTGTATGTGCTGGAATCATACGTCCAATAAGGTATATACATTCCTTTGAGTGCCTCTGTCTGGCGTGCTATACGAGTTAGATTGTTGGGGGCAAACCATAGAGAACTTAACCATTGCTTAAAAAGGTCAACAGCTTTCTTATGGTCTATAAAAAAAGGGAGTAGCGCTTTGGGTTTGATGAGAGAAGATATACTTTTTGTATCTAATACTAAACTTGTTCCACAAAAAGCACATTCGTCTGAAGTAACATTAGGTTTAAGCGTAGAAACTGCCCCGCACCCTGGACACTTGACAGTAGCTACTTCTATTTTTTGTCCTCTGCCTTTATTGTGTTTTAAAAAAGAAAGATAATCTATTTCTTGAATAGCCTCACGAACTACCTCTTGCGATTTTTGCTCTATTTTATTCTGCACACCGCAGTACGGACAGGCAATAGCATCAGTACCGGGTGCAAATTTTAAAATGGCTCCGCAATTAGAACAAGAGAGTTGTTGGTTTACGCGGCGCTTAGGTTCAGAAAATTCTTCCATAAGTATAGGATTTTTGTTAGCGTAATATAAAGTTAGTATTATTCTTAAAAAAACTAAGCGACCTGATGTAAATTTTTCGATATACAAAAATAGCATTGCTACAATCAAAGTTTTAGCAATGCTACTTATTTGGTACTATCAAACTATCTTGCTAACCTTTCTTAGGCAAAGTTCCAAATACCCAATCCCAAAGAGGAGAAGAAACACCAAAAGCCACCTCATCATCTTTATAATGATGAATGCTATGATTTATCCACAAAATGCGTAAAAAATTCTTAGGGGGGGGGAAAGCATGAACTACATAATGCACTCCCAAATAGCTTGCATACCCTAAGCCAAACCCTGCGGTAAATCCAAAAGCATAGTTGCCCATAAAAAGATAAAATAGTCCAAACAATAAACACATAATAGTTGCGCTTAGGATAGGAGGCATAGCTAATCTATCTTTGTCTTTGGGGTACTCATGGTGAACCCCATGAAATTTATACTGAATATCTGCTTTGGCAGGAGTATCAGGAAGCATGTGAAAAATGTAGCGATGTACTACATACTCTACCAAAGTAAAGGCTAAAATACCTAAAAAGAAAGGAATAGCGATAGATAGTAATGTTAATTCCCTAAACACAGCCCCATAGCATACTAAGGCAATAGCAAAAGTGGCAAAAATACTTATGGGGACTAAAATGTGTGTACGAGTTAGCCTCTCCAAAAATGAATTTTCAAATAGCTGTTTGCGACCATTGTTTTTGGGTGAAACCTGCATAGGCTTCACGTAAGAAGATGCTTGTTCCATATTAAAAAATATTTGATTTGAATTGTTTGATTTAACTTATTGATTATAAGATGACAGTGATAAAAATGTCTTCATTTATAGGTCAATAGCCAAGCAACAATGAAAACTTCACATTTGTAAAGACAATATTTTTCAAAAAAAGTTTCACTTTTCTAAGAAAATTTATGAATAGACGATGCACTACTTACAGGAAATCAATGCCAAAAATAGAATAAAAAAATACCAAAAAGCAATAGCACTATCAAAGGTGGCAAAGCCACTGTTTTTTCAAAATGCCAAAATTGCAAATCAAAAGCGCGATAGGCGCAGTATGCACAATACCAAGAGTAAAAAAGCAGACTGCTGACTAACAATGCGATAGGATAACTGTAAAGTGGATTGATTTGATAAATACCTAAAAATATAAGCAAAAATAAGCACCCTGTGATGCCATTGACTTTATGCCAAACAATTTGGTTAGTCGTAGAAAAAAAGTGTAGGTGCATAGCTCCAAATCGTTGGAAAAAATAAGCTATGCCAAAACAAAACCATAAGCTAATTTCAGGAAATTGAGTTTTAGAACCTATAATTTGTAACGCCCTATCTCCTATTAGGCTTGCTAAGACAAAAGTCCCTACAAAAATCCAATGAGAACGCATCATGCCTTGCCTTGCTACCCCTATCAGCACCGCTTTATCGCCCTCTGCATACAGTTTGGCTAATCTTGGCAGTTTGCTATAAAGAGGGGCTTGTGCAAACTCATTGATAATTTCTATAATTCTCAAACCTAATAAAAACATTGCCGATGCCGCTCCCGCAAAAGCCTCTCCGATGTATAAGGAAGCAAAACGCAAAGTACCAAAAGAAATCAATACTCCTAAGCCACTTCTCCAGGCTGTTTGCCAGATAATAGGAAAAATTGACTGACGAGCAGCTGCTGTTTTAGAAGCAAATACAGTATTGTTACTTGCTCTCTGCTCTTTTATCAACATCTTATTGGCTAACCAATGGTTAATGCTTATTCCTACCATTACCCATAGCTGGCTTGCTATTATCATTCCTAATAATCCACCGTTGAGCAACAGTACTGATAAACTACTCAAAACCCCTCCCGTCGCAATCAAAACCTCCCAACGCCGTAAAAGAGCCACTTGATTTAATCCTTGTAAGCAAGCACTGTACTGATTGGTACGCAAATAAAAAAGAGAGGTAAAGACTATCATTCCCCAAGCATACCAACCATGAGTAGCTTGATTTTGTAGTTTTTGAATAGGTGCATAAACAAAGTACGTTCCCAGTGTAAGCAACAATCCAAAGGAAATCAAGGTCATGCGTGTATATACTTTTTTCATTACCCTAATTATCTGCACTATCAAAACCCAATTAGGAGCAGGGTTTGAATCATTTTGATTACTCACTCCTTCAGAAAAGGAATAAAGGTCTTTGGCGCCTCCTTTGGCAAAAGCTATCAGACGAGCAAAGGTAGGGGTAAATCCCATATCTACCAGTAGTTGGAGGCTAATGACTTGGGCAAACATAAACCAAAGGGTGATTTCCTCTTGGCTAAAACTTCGCAAGACCAAAGGTAAAACCACTACTGCCGAAAGCGAGCGAGTCAAGAAACTGCCCCAAGTCATTAGGGTTGGCGATTCCCACACCCACCGCAAAAAACGCTTGAATGATGAAATAAAAGTAAACCTTTGTAAAACCATTAAAATAAATCAGTATTAACTCACAGGCAATCCCCTACTCTACTCTTTTGAATACCAGCACTACTCTATTAGGAATGTAGATGTAGAGAAAGTTTTCTATGCCACTTTCTGTTTCTTCGGGCAGTGTAAAATATTCTACCTCTGGCTTTATACGACTAAATCCTCCAAATTTCTCATCATCAGAATTTAGTACTACTTCATACTTACCTGCCTGAGGCACCCAAAATCTATAATCAGGAATAGAATGAGTAGGATGAAAGTTAAAAACAAAAATAAGGTCGGCTCTTTCAAAAATCACAATTTTATTAGCCTCGTCCATGTTCAGCTGGCGAGCAGGATTGCGATTAGGTATATTTTTAAGTAGTTGATAATCAGTTGCTAACTTAATTATTGCTTTATCAAAATCTTTAAGATACTCATAGCGAAGCAATCCGTTATGTGCCAAACTCCACTGTCTTCGGGCATACTTATAACTCCACCCATTGCCCTCTCTTGGGAAGTCAATCCATTCAGGGTGTCCAAATTCATTGCCCATAAAGTTCAGATAAGCATCTCCTCCTAAACTCATAGTAAATAGGCGAATTAATTTATGTAAAGCAACTCCTCTATCTACTGCTAAGTTAGGAATATCTTTGCTCATAGAGTAGTACATTTCTTTGTCCATCAGCCAAAAAGCAATGGTCTTATCCCCTACTAAGGCTTGGTCGTGAGATTCGCTATAAGCTATTGTTTTTTCATTAAAGCGTCGATTAGTAAGCATATGCCACATCTCGTGAATATTCCAAGCCTCATCAGGATATTCTTTAAGTAGCTTTATCCAATAATCAGGAATACCCATACCTAAGCGATAATCAAAACCTAAACCTCCTTCTAAGATAGGACGGCACGTTCCCGGCATTCCGCTCATATCTTCTGCAATAGAGATGTAGCGTTCATCTAAGCTGTGAATCAAAGCATTAGCTAACTGCAAGTAGGCTAAGGCATCGGTATCTACACTCATATCAAAATACTGACTCAAATTGACGAAAGAAGCTCCCAAGCCGTGGTGATGATATAGCATAGAAGTTACACCATCAAATCGGAATCCATCAAAATGAAACTCCTCCAACCAATAACGTACATTAGACAATAAGAACTGCAAGACTTCCTTTTTCCCATAATCAAAAAGTTTAGAGTCCCAACCCTCATGATTGCCTTTGCCCCCTGCATGAAAATACTGATATTCAGTACCATCAAAGAAATTCAAACCTTCATAAATATTTTTAACAGCATGAGAATGTACAATGTCCATAATGACAGCAATGCCCAATTCATGTGCTTTTTTTATCAAAAGCTTTAAATCTTCGGGTGTACCAAAACGAGAGGAAGGAGCAAAAAAACTCGACACGTGATAGCCAAAAGAGCCATAGTAAGGGTGTTCGTGGATTGCCATCATCTGTATTGCATTATAGCCCAAATTTTTAATGTATGGCAAAATATTTTCTATAAACTCCAAATAAGTGCCTATTCCCTCTTTTTCTTGCGCCATGCCCACGTGGCACTCATAAATCAATAAGTTATTTTTGACATTTTCAAGCACTTTACTCTGATGTATTTCATCTTCTCCCCAATCAAATGCTTCTTTGGGATTCCATAGTTGAGCGGAGAAATCCTTAGTAATTTCATCTTGTATTACTCGCCTAATGTAAGGAGGAATCCGCTCCAACTCTCCAGCCTGAGAGTGGACTAAAACTTTGAATTTACTTTCATGGACAAACTTTTCATTATAGGTTTTATCATCTAAAAAAATTTCCCAAATACCATCTTTCCTGCGTTTTAAAGGATGTGAGGTTCTATTCCAATCATTAAAATCGCCGATTAGAAAAAGAGCCTTTGCCGCAGGCGCCCACTCTCTATAATACCACCCTTGCGCCTGTTTGTCATAATTCAATCCTAAAAAAAGATGATTACCTGCAAAATCATATAAACTGCCATAGAGATTTTCTATTTCAAAAATCATATTATGTACGTGCAGAAATCTTCTAGCTATTTCTTGGTTATAAGGCACAAGCCAAGCATCATTTTTAGTAAGCGGTAAGTAGCGCGTATGTGGTTTCATAAGTACATCAGTGTTTATATCTATAAAGCAAAAGTACATTTAATTTGATAGAAGTTCTTACAATAGAATAATAAAAATAAAACCTTCCCCGCTTTCGAGGAAGGTAAATCCTAAGAAATTTGGACTAATAGCTATTAAATAGCTTGATTGATTGTCCCTACAAAAACATCGGTTTCGTTGCCGTTTTCATCTTTGAATCTTACATATACCTTTTTCTCTCCATTTCCCGGAGTGAGCTGCCAGCGATAATTTTCTTTGTAAGGAATCCAACCTGCATTAGTAAAGTCTGCATTGTTGCTAATCATCATAAAGATAGCACCTTTGGCTTTGAGTTTCAAATTCACGTTGCGGTCTATATCTTCTGTATATTTTGCTCCGTCGTTAATAGTGATGCTGCAATCTTCTGGTGGTGTGCTATCCCAAGTTATTTCATTAGAGGCTATTTTTGATTCATTATTAGATTGGTCTTTAAACTTTGCATATACTACATTCTTGCCTTGTTGTGATAATTTCCATTCCATAGAAGTTGCATAAGGTATCCAATCCACGCCTGCAAAAGTAGTATCTGTACTGACTTTCATGTGAGAGGCACCTCTTGCAAAAAGAGTTAAAGAAGCCTTACCATTTTTATCATTAGTTACTTTTTGACCTGCATTAATTAGTACCTTTACGTCTAATGGAGGTTCTGAATCTACCAAAATCTGAGCAGAAATCACTTGAGTTTCATTCTTTGCCTCATCCATGAATTTTACGTACACCTCTCTCATTCCATCAGCGTTACCTTCTAAATTCCACTTTGTACTGTTTCTAAAAGCCTGCCATCTTGCTTTGATAAAGCCTCTGGAATTACTAATCATCATATATTTAGCATCATCAGCACTCAACTCCAAAGTAACCTCTTTATTTGGGTTATTCACAAATCCTTTCTCGGCAATAATCTTGATTGAGGGATTGGAAGGGGGAGTTCTGTCCACGATAACACTCTCCTTCATTACTGGTGTAATGTTTCCAAACTTATCTTTTAGCTGTACGTAAATAGTCTTTTCTCCTTCTCCATTGCTAAAACTCCACTGTCCAACATTTCCTTTAAAAGGAATCCATGAGGAATTGTCTTTAAAATCTTCGTGATTACTGATACGCATTTCACGAGGTTCTCCAGAAGCCATAATTTCCAATAACACCGTAGGGGTTTGAGTATATTTACTTCCTCCATTAAGTCTGATGCGAAAGTTCTCAATACGAGCTTCTACTTCTTGTGATTTAGCAACTTGAATGCTCAGTATGGTCAAAGGTAGAACTAAAAGTATTTTTGTCAAAAATTTTTTCATTGTGCCGAAATAATTTGAAATGAATTTATTCTGTTGCTTAAATTAAATTATAACTTTATGCAAATCTTAGCTATTCAAAAAGAGTGCAAATATTGAATTGTAGTAGAGCAAAAATAATATTTTTAAGCAAATAAATATTAATATTGAGCAATATTAAGGCAAAAAATAAACTAAAATATGTTGATTTTAACATTTCAAATCAATGATTGATTGTTAGTAGCTTTAAAAAATAAAGAACTACAAAACAGTTTTAATATTGTAGTTCTTAGGGAAAATTAGCATTTCTCTGACTTATTTATTTTATTATCTGCATAGTATGCTCCTTAGCCTTTACTTTATCTATGATATCTATGATAGTACCTTGCTCATCTATAACAAAAGTGGTTCGGATAGTTCCCATGTAAGATTTTCCATACATTTTTTTCTCTTTCCATGTATCGTATAATTCATGTATTTTTTTATCAGTATCCGCAATTAGTCTAAAAGGAAGCTGATACTTTTCAATAAATTTTTGATGTGTTTTCGCATCATCAGCACTAACACCTATCACTTCATATCCTTTTGATTTGATAAGTGCATAGTTATCTCTAAGATTACATGCCTGATGTGTACATACCTCTGTCATGTCCTTAGGATAAAAATACAAAATAACTTTTTTCCCCTTAAAATCAGAAAGTTTAATAGGTTGATTTGCTTGGTCAATTCCTGTAAAGTCTGGAGCTACGTCTCCAATTTTTAAACTTGTCATATCTATACTAATAAATTAGTTTTTTCCCTTTAACCATTTAACAAAGTAAAGTGTTTGTAAAAAGTTCTTGATTTTGCTACACTCAAAAAGTTTTCTGCTAATGTAATGCTAAAAATACTTCTTATCGCAAATGTCTATTCTTGTAATATTTTCAATTAATTAAATCACAACTTCAAGAAAATTTTTACGTTACTACAATGAAACTGTTTGTTAGTATATTTCCCCCTTTATTAAAATGGCATTGTTTATGTTCTTTACCGCTTTAACATCTATTATTAGCTTTTGTAATTTTTTAATACGTAATATAACCATGAGTCGCTTTATCGAAATACACATTTACAAAATTCTTATGGTGGCTTATTTTACTGTTTTAAGTGTAGCCACACAAGCGCAAACCAATGTTGGCATCAACGTAAATCCACCAGACCCTTCAGCTACTTTGCACATAGGAGGGAATACAGGAGGTTTATTGATTCCACGTCTAACTACCACACAGCGTAATAGCATTAGCAATCCTGCAAATGGATTAGTAGTTTTTGATACAGATTTAAATACTTTTGTATATAATGCTGGCACTACTACAGAGCCTATTTGGAAAACGCTACTAAATTTTACGACTTCAAGTGGAGTAGCAGATGGACAGGTATTAGTAGGTAGTGGAGGACAGTTAGTTCCTGTGACTTTAAGTGGAGATGTTACACTTAACAATGCTGGTGTACTTACTATCAATAATGGTGCAATTAATTCAGATAAGTTATCTACTACAGGAGTAACCGCAGGTACTTATGGAGGAGCAACAGGAGTGCCTCAAATTACAGTGGATAACAAAGGACGCATTACAAGTATTACTGTTATTCCTATATCTGGAACAGGAGGAACAGTCATAGTTCCCCCACCAGCACCACCATCTTTCCCTCCTGCTACTGGCGATTTAACAGGTACATATCCCAATCTGACTATTGCTAACAATGCTGTTACCATAGGGAAAATAAATGCTACAGGTGCAGGAATTGACAAAGTCCTAACTACTGATGGAGGTGGGCTAATGACTTGGATAGATAAAACTGCAATAGGTACACCTCCATTAAACAGCGGACAAATATTCGTTGGTAATGCCTTAAATGTAGCAACCGCAGTCAATATGACAGGAGATGTAGCCATCAATAATGCGGGAGTTACTACTATACAAAATGATGCTGTTAATTCAGCAAAAATCTTAGACGGTACTATTGTTGATGCTGATGTAAATGCGGCAGCGGCAATAGCTGGTACAAAGATAAATCCAAACTTTGGAACTCAAAATATTACTACTACAGGAGCAGTCAATGCGGCTACTTTAGCCCTTACTGGAAAAGCAACCTCCGCAAGCACCCTCGCCGCCGACCCCGCCACTACCTTAACTACCAAAGACTATGTAGATGCCGCAGGGGCTAATTTTGTCAGAATTGACGGTACTACTCCCCTCACTGGAGCATGGGCTGTCGGCAATCAAAATATCTCAGGCATCAATAACTTAGGCGTTACCGGAAATACTACCTTAGCAGGTACCTTAGCCGTTACTGGAGCAACCACTACTAACGGAATTAATAACACGGGGGCTA
>Ga0272446_1000759_pt1 | contig 49086 bp, 40 predicted proteins | sample YNPCB0061_FD_194587 | JGI IMG/M metagenome (GOLD analysis project Ga0272446, IMG submission 194587) | Hot spring microbial mat communities from Yellowstone National Park, WY, United States - YNP-CB-006-1 | ecosystem: Environmental > Aquatic > Thermal springs > Hot (42-90C) > Sediment | place...
ATGGTGCGCGATGTAGAGGCAAATGCGCCCTGGCAACGCCTGCGCCGTAACTGGCTGTTGCTCCTTCAACTCCTGCTCCTGCTGCTGCTGGCAATCGCGCTTGCCCGCCCGTTTTTCCTTACCGCCGGCATTAGTGGTCGCAATCTTGTCATTATTGTTGATCGCTCGGCCAGCATGGCAGCCACGGATGTGGCACCGTCGCGCCTCGATGCTGCGCGCCAGCAGGCGCTGACCCTGATCGAGCAATTGCCGGAAGGGGGACGGGCCACGATTATTGCAGCCGGCGGGCAGATGGACGTGCTTGCTGCCTCAACGACCGACCGCCGCCAGCTGAATGATGCCATCCGCTCGATTACCATCAGTGCCGGCGGTAGCAGCGATCTCTCACAGGCGCTGGCGCTTGCCGCCGCGCTTTCGTCGCGCGAGCCCGATAGCGAGGTGGCCATTATCTCCGATGGGAACGTGCGTGTGCCGCCAGAGATCCGCGTCCCGGCAACGGTGCGATTCTTCCCGATCGGACGTGGCGCCGATAATGTGGCGATCAGCGCAATGGCGCTGCAACCCGGCGCCGCCGGGCAGACGCTGTTCATTCAGGTGACAAGTTACAGCCCGTCACCGACGACCCGTCGTCTCGATGTCTATCTCGATGGTTCGTTGTTCAATGCCTACGATCTCGCCTTTGGCCCTGACGGCGCGAATGATGCCAGCCGGGTGGTGGTGACGGATATCCCGGCACAGGTCCAGATCGCGGAAGCACGCCTTAACGCCTCGCCGGGTACCGATCACCTTGCATCGGATGATGTCGCCTGGGCGGTCAGCAACACCGGTGCCGGCACAACGGTGCGGATCGTCGGGCCGGGAAATCGCTTCCTCGAGACGGCACTCGCGTTGCTGTCCGGCGTGACCGTGACGAAGGGACCACTGACGGCTGCTGCCAGCGATGAGGTCGCTCCGCCGCAAATAACGGTATTTGACGGTGTCATACCTGATGTGCTTCCGGCAGGCAATCTCCTGTTCATCGGGCCACCACGTTCCACCGAACTCTTCTCGGTTACCGGTCAGGTCGATTTTCCTGCGTTGCGACCAGTCACGACTGAACCTGACACGCAGGGAACGTCGCTCCTGCGCAATGTCAGCTTTAGCGACGTGAGTGTGCTCCGCGCAACACGAGTCGAACCCGGCATCTGGGGGCGCACACTGGTGGAAGGTGACGGCCATCCGATGTTACTGGCCGGTGAGCGCGAAGGTCGCCGCATTGTGGTGCTGGCATTTGCCCTGCAAGACTCCGACCTCCCGCTACAGATCGCCTTCCCGCTGTTGATGTCGAATATCGTCGCCTACCTTGCACCCGGCAGTGGCGTCGAAGCGTCACAGATCGTTCCAGGCCAGCCGCTGGCGCTGGTCGCCGATCCATCAACAACAGGAACGCGCGTCATCAGGCCGGATGGCCGGAGCACCACCGCGCAGATCCAGGCCGGTCAGGTCATCTATGTCGATACCGATGTCTCTGGACCATACATTATCGAACAACTGCGTGACGATCAGGTCATCAATCGGCGCCGTTTTGCCGTCAACCTGTTTGCACCGGAGGAGTCGCGCATTGCACCGGCAGGCGAATTGAGCGTGCCACAGGTCAGCGGCCTGCAACAGGCGGTGACGCGCGAGCAGGTGGGGCGGCAGGAGGTCTGGCGCTGGCTGGCGGCTGCGGCATTGCTGGTAGTCGTTGCTGAGTGGCTGGTCTACCAGCGCAATGGCCTGGCCTATCTGAGTCAACAGCTGCGCTTCGCGCTGGCTACAAGACGCCAGTGATCATGGCATGGGACTCTCCTTTGTCCACCCCGACGCACTCTGGTTGCTGCTGGCGCTGCCAATCCTCTGGATCGCGGCGTTGTACGCGCCACTGCGTACAGCTCGCTGGCGTCGCTGGAGCAGCCTCACTCTTCGTACGTTGATTGCGCTCTTGCTGATCGGCGCTATCTCCGGTACGCAACTGGTGCAGCCGCTCGGCGCTACCACGACGATCTTTCTTCTTGATGGCTCCGACTCAGTTGCCGCCTCGCAGCGTGCACGCGCCGAAGTGTTCGTTGCACAGGCGCTGGCAGCAATGCCGCCGGATGACCGTGCCGGCGTGGTTGTTTTCGGGCGCGAGGCGCTGGTTGAACGACCACCAGCAACGGAGCGAACGCTCGGGGCGCCTGCTGCACGACCCGCTGGCGGCGCCACCAACGTGGCTGAAGCACTGCAACTTGGCCTCGCCCTGTTCCCTGCAGAAGGCCACCAGCGCCTGGTGTTGCTTTCCGATGGCGGAGAGAATGTTGGCAATGCTCGTAGCACGGCACAACTGGCCGCCGCTCGAGGTGTGCCCATTGATGTTGTGCCCCTCAGCGGCGAAGCTGATGGCCTCGATGCCCAGATTGTCACCGTAACGCTGCCGCCCGCGGCACGTGAAGGGCAGCGGCTACCACTGCGTGCCGATCTCGAAAGCAACGCCCCGGTCGCCGGGCACCTTGTCGTGATCGGGCCGGACGGCAAGGCGATCGCCACGGTGCCGGTGGACGTCGGCCCGGTGCGCCAGACGATCGAGGTGCTGTTGCCGGAGGCGCCCGCGGCATTCAATCGTTATACGGTGCGCCTCGACGTGCCGGGTGACACCCGCACCCAGAATAATGCAGCCGAAGCCTTTAGCTATGTTAGCGGGCGCCCACGGGTGCTGCTGGTGGCGCAATCACCCAACGACTCGGCAAACCTTGAGCGCGCGCTGCGTGCCGCCCAGATTGATGTTGCAGTGGTCGCGCCTGATGATTTCCCCGCCACACTTGGCGAGTTGAGCCTGTACGATGTGACGGCGCTGGTGAACGTACCGCGTCGCCTGTTCCCCGATCAGGCGCTGCAGTTGCTTGCCGCCTATGTCCACGACCTGGGCCATGGCCTGTTCATGATCGGTGGTCCTCAGTCGCTTGGCCCGGGAAACTGGCGCAACACACCGGTTGAAGATGTGTTGCCGGTGACGATGGACATTCCAGAGCGTCTGCGCCATCCGGCAACCAGTGTGGTGGTTGTGATCGATATATCGGGTAGCATGGCGGCGCTCGAAGGGGGGCACTCCAAGCTGTCGCTGGCCATCGAAGGAGCACAACGCATCGCAGCGCTGCTCCGCGATGACGACGAACTGACCGTGATTCCCTTCGACAATCGCCCCGGCTTCATTGTCGGCCCACTTCCCGGCGCACAACGCGAGACGGCCATCGAACAGCTCAATCAGGTACAACTTGGCGGTGGCGGTATCAACATCCACGATGCCCTTGACGTCGCCGCGCGCTATGTGCGCGCCACCGATCGGCCGATACGCCATATCATCACCATCACCGACGGGAACGATACAACGCAACAGGAAGGCGCCCTCGACGTCATTCGCGGCCTGCGCGATGATGGTGTCACGCTCACATCAATCGCGATCGGCTCGGGCGATCACGTGCCATTCGTTCGAAATATGGCGATGGTGGGCGGCGGGCGCACGTTCCTGACAGAACGCGCCGCAGATCTGCCCGACATCCTGGTGAATGAAGCTGAAGCCGTGATCCAGCCGTACATTATTGAGGGAACATTTGCCCCCCGGCGCGGCGCACCACATCCCGCCTTGCGCGGCGCGGATGCAGCGCCGGAGCTTGGGGGCTATGTCATCGCAACACCACGCATGTCGGCGCAGGTATTGCTCGCAGCGCCAGGAGGTGACCCGGTGCTGGCCGCATGGCAGCATGGCCTGGGTCGCTCGCTGGTCTGGACGAGTGATTTCACTGCACGCTGGGCGCGTTCCTGGGTGACATGGGAAGCGTTCCCGCAAGTCAGCGCACAACTGGTTGGCTGGTTATCGCCCATCCGGAGCTACGATACCCTGGCAATCGAGTCGCACGTGGTTGGCGATTCACTGGTGCTTGAAGCAGCCATACGCACCCCGGGCGGCGAACCGCTTGCAGGCCTGAACGTTGTTGCCCGCTTGATTGCATCAACTGGCGAGTCTGTTGAGATGGCGCTCCGCGAGATCAGTCCCGACACATATCGCGCATCGCTTACCGATCATACTCCCGGTGCGTACCTGGTGCAGATTGTCGCTACGGATGAGCAGGGCGGCCTGGTGGCAAGCGCCACGGGTGGCGCATTGATGCCGTTAAGTACCGAATACCGCAGTCAAGCCGGCAATCGGAGTTTACTCGAGGACCTGGCGCGAACGACCGGCGGGCGCATCGATCCACAACCATCACAGGTATTTGAGCCGAACGCCGGGAGTCGCGGCGCAGTGCGCGAGATCGGGATGTCGCTACTCTGGCTCGCGCTTTTGTTGTTGCCCCTCGATGTTGCACTGCGGCGCTTACTGGTACAGCAAGAGCAGGTGGCGGACGTTTTGCGCCGCGCCGGCCTGGCCGCACTCGCAGCGCGCGTTGCAGCGGCCCACGCACCATCAGATCACGACGACACCCCGCCACGCACACCGCGTCTACCACCGTTCCGTCACACGGATGCCGCGCCGCGCTCAACCACGTTCCAGGAGACACCCGAGGAACATGCACAGCGCATCGCTGAACTTGAGCGCCTCCGCGCTGCCCAGGAAGCTGCGCGGCGACGACTGCGCGGCGAGGAGTAGCACGGAGCCGCGCCCTCCGATCATCACGGTTCTGCAACCATACCCCGACAATCTCATCGCTCCAAAAAAAGGCCGGCGCCGGCGAGGGTGCCGGCGCCAGCATTCAGGTGGCGCATAGGGGGGTGGCCACCGCGGGTCCGGGCACGGCCGGGTGTCGCACAAGCGATACGGCGCAAGTGGCTCTCCGCTAGCCTCTTCCGCCCGACCCGACTGGTCCGTTGACCATAGTCAGTATAGAACGTCATGCCGCAATGCAGCATTGCGATATAACAACGCATGGTTAAGCAATATAACGCACCGCGTAACAAAACGTTCACCGCTGGTTGCCGGACCATCCCGGCATGGTAATGCCACCGTGGTATGCTCAAACCAGGCACAATGCGGTGCGTCATCAATGAGGTACATGTCTATGAGAGCCCTGATCGTCTACGCCTCGTGGTTTGGTCACAACCGGGAGGCTGCAAAGTACATTGCTGCGCAGCTCGCAAACCATGGTGTGCATGTTGTGTGCGCGCCAATCACGCGTGTTACCGCGAGTGATGTCATCGGCTGCGACGTGCTGGTGCTTGGAAGCTTCACGCACGCTCACCATGCCAGCTGGCGACTGCGTCATCTGATCGAATCGATCCCCGAGCGACGGCTCAAGCGCCTGATGGTCGCCGTATTCGGCACACAAACCGTGGATGAGCGACCGAGCAGCATTGATGACCTGGTCGGCATGCTCGGCTCGCGTGGTATACACCTGGCGATCCCGCCGCTGCGGATTGTGTTGTCGGCGCCGGACTTTGCGCCATGGTCGCAGATAGTACCCGCAGAGCGGGACAAGATTGATGCGTTTGTACGGTCACTGATGAGGGAACTTGAGCCAGAACTTGCAGTACAGAGGTAATCATATCGCCTGGAGCGCAACGGCTGAGGCAGTGCAGGCTCTGCCGTTTGCTCGAAGAAGCAGCAGAGAATTCGCGTTGCGCGCGTCAGTTCACGTCTATGATAGATGGCGTCGCAACGGGGTACATCTGGCCGCAACGCATCAGCAGACGATGCCGCCGCGGCAGAAGAGCTATAGCGCAATGGTGCGCACCAGGCACTGCGTGAGCCAATGCTGACATCGTCTGAGATCACACGGGTGCTGGCCCATTACGATCTGGGAACAGCCGAAGGCATCGCCGCCACTGGCCACGGGTTCGTCAATGAGACGGCCGTCGTCGTTACTGCGTGCGGACGGTTTGTCGTTCGCCGCAACCACCATCGCTTTTCACCCGCCGCCCTGCAGTATCGCCACCGCCTGATCGACACGCTATGCCGCCGTTCATTTCCGACGGCGCGCCTGATCCCTGCGCGCGATGGCTCGACACTGGTCATGATGGACGGTGATGCCTACGAGGTACTCGAGTACGTCGATGGCGCTGATTTCGACCCGCAACGCCCCGGGCAGATCGCCGCCATCGGCACGATTCTTGCCCGGTATCACCAGGCGGTCGGCGATCTTGAGGTACCGGGCAATTCGGTACTGTCACGATACGAGCCAGCACGAATCAGCGCACTTACCGAGACTCTCTATCAGCGTGACGTCATGGGTGAGTTGCACGATGCGCTGGCATGGTACGACGGCAGAGCGGCCATGCTGCGCGCTGTATTGCCGGCGGACCTCTGCACTGCATTACCACACGTCCTGATCCATGGCGACATGCACCCCGATAATGTGCGGTTCGTCGGCGATCGGGTGGCGGCCTTGCTCGACTTCGACCAGGTAGAATGCGATGCCCGGATCGTCGACCTGGCGGATGCTGTGGTTGGCTTTGCTTCGATGGTGCTGCCGTCGGAGGCGACGACATGGGGCGTGTTCCGCGGGCCGCTCAATGTCGCTCAGGCTATCGCACTGGTGGACAACTACGGCTGCATCACGCCGCTTCAGCCCTCGGAAGTCGCGGCGCTACCGGTGCTGATTGAGGTATTGTGGCTGCGTAGCGAACTCGGGCGCGTCATCTCAACGCCTGAAGGTGCGCCTGACTACCACGCCGCCGTGCTTGCGCAAGGCAAGCGCCTCTCCGCGTGGATGCAGCAGCACTCCGCCAGATTACTGGAAGGCTGGAACAAAGCGATCACAGCGCAACCTGGCGCGCTGGCAGCATAAGACAGGTCGTGGATCTATCGTTCGCCGGACGCCGGTGCACGACCTGTCTCGCGCTCGACCATGCGACGAAACAGATCGCTCTCTGTAATCATCCCCACCACTCGCCCCTGTTCAACAACCGGAATGCCGCCGATGCGGTGGCGCAGCAAGAGTTGCGCCACAGCAATGATCGAGTCGTCAGGAGCGACCGTCACCACGTCCTGCGTCATGAAATCGCGCAGCGGCAGATCAGCTGCGCGATGATACAGATTGTACTCGCGGACATCGTGGATATGCGAGTCGGAGATCCGATTGATATCACCCTCGGTCACGATCCCGACCAGTCGCTCTGCACTGTCGAGAACCGGGAGGCGGCGCACACGTCGTTCACGCATCAACCGTCGCGCCTCTGGCAGCACCATCGACTCTGAGGCGCAGATCGGTGGCTGGCTCATCCAGTCACGTACCGTATCCATGCGATCCTTGCGGCAATCACGCGACACCGTGGCGTCGCAGACGAAGATCAACTCCAGTGAATACCGCTTTCAGCAGCATTGACCAGCTGGCCGTTGCGATCAAACAGGAGCCGCACCGAATGGCGGATCGGGCAATCAATGATCGAACATCGCCCGTTGGCAGCATCTTCAGGTGATACTCCGTGGGGGCAACCCACCGGGCGGCACTGTTCGATAGAGACAGAATAACGCGGCGAACCGGGCGGGCCATCGAGCATATGGATGCGCAACGGCGCATCTTTCAGCGTCGGCAAGCGTTCGCTTAAATATGCACGCGCTACTTTGACGAGCGGGTGCTGGCGCTTTTTTCGCGGCATAGATTGTACTCACAGACACAAAAAACAGAGAGATGGCGACAGTGTACATAGCTTGTAACGGCATGCACGAGAAAAGATCACGACCAACTGTTATGGTCTCGCAACACTCCGTTTGCGGGGCGTGGCAACCTGTGCTACGATAACATTAGCAGGTTGCCAGGCGCCTATCCGAATAATGGATTGCCGGGTGTCCTTGCAAGCGAAGCGACGCAACGCCGAGATTGCTTCGTCGCTGACGCTCCTCGCAATGACACAGGGCGCAGCGTATAACCGACGGCCGGGTGTCCTTGCAAGCGAAGCGACGCAACGCCGAGATTGCTTCGTCGCTGACGCTCCTCGCAATGACACAGGGTGCAGCGTATAACCGACGGCCGGGTGTCCTTGCGAGCGAAGCGACGCGATCTCCCTATCACACGCCGAGATTGCTTCAGCCACGCTGCATCCCTGCAGGCGGTCGCTGACGCTCCGTGCAATGACTGCATGCGGTCGTTCGTGCACCCGCACGCGTGTGCCGTCATGCATGGTCGGGAACAGTCATGTCGTAGAATCGATCTGGAAGCATGTAGCCGGAAGATGGCGTACTATGGTGCAGGGTCCTTCCTACCGGGCACAGCCGGACAGGCGTCGCTTGAGCGCTGATCATGGTGAGGTTGAGCGATTGCGCGCCGAACTCGCTGCGGCTCACGCCCGCATTGCTGAACTGGAAGCACAGATGTCCACTATGGAAGCGAGTCGTGCGCACCTCTCGTCGAACCGGCTGAATGCCATTCTGTCGATCAGCGCGGCCCTGCTCGTCACGCACGAGATTGAGACCATTCTGCAACTGGTCGTGCGGGAGGCGGTCGATCTGTTCAGCGGGGCGAGTGGCGCGCTTCTCTTCCTCGCCGATCAGTCAGGTCTGCGGTTACGCCTTGCCGCGAGCAGTACCGGAAAGACTGGCGGTGGCACGTTGCGGCCTGGCCAGGGATTGGCAGGGCGCGCATTCCTGTCACCGCGCGCAATGCTGATGATCGGGCCGGAGTTTGAAGCGGCAGTGAACGATCCGAACGAGGCACAAATAGCGCAGAAGCGAGCGGATCTGCCTGGCTGGCCACCAGGCGGCGCGTTGGTGGCGCCGCTGCGGATCGAGAGCTTACGCCTTGGCGCGCTGGTCCTGTACGGCAACCATGACGCGCACCTGTTCCACCCGCGCGACCTGCCATTCATTCAGGCGCTGGCGGATCTGGCGGCCGTCGCAATTGCGGAAAATCGCCAGCGCATCCGTGCCGCGGCACTGCAGCGCGATCTTGACCAGACGCAGTCGCTTCACGCTGAGGCGCAGGCACGCCTTGACGCCGCACAGGCGCAGTTGCTTCAGAGTGCCAAACTGGCTGCGGTCGGCGAACTGGCGGCATCGGTTGCCCATGAGATCAATAATCCACTCTATGCGGCGCGTAATAGCCTGTATCTTGTTGAGCAGGATATTGCAGCTGATACACCCCAGCGTCACTTCCTGACGATCGCGCAAAACGAGCTTGGCCGCATCGCGCGCATTATTACCCGGATGCGTGATTTCTACCGGCCGGCACGCGATGAACTTGAGCCAACCGAGATCAATGATCTGCTGGCGGAAACTATCGAACTGGTGCATACCCATCTGCGGCATGGCCATGTGTCGGTCACGGCCGATTTTCGCCCCGATCTTCCGCGCCTGACGGCCCACCCTGATCAACTGCGCCAGGTGTTCCTCAATTTGATGCTCAATGCCTGCGATGCGATGCCTGATGGCGGTATGTTGCACATTACAACGGATCTTGTGAGTACCGAAGACGATCGCAATGAGATGATCGTGGTGTACGTTCGTGATACTGGTACCGGCATCAGCAAAGAACATCTGCCACATCTGTTTGAACCATTTTACACGACCAAGCCCCAGGGCACCGGGCTGGGTCTGGCAATTAGCGCCCATATTGTGACCCAGCATGGCGGTCACATCGAAGTAGAGAGCACCCTCGGAGCCGGTAGCACCTTTATCGTCTCACTGCCGGTTGATTGTGTCGCCCCGATCGTGTAATACCCGGTTGCATGCAGACAGATACCTCTCAGGAGCGACGGCGTGCACCCTCGCCGCTGCACGGCTCCTCAGGGTGCGGTCGTTCAGTTGTGATTCCACCATTCGAGGTTGAGGGGTTTTTCCGCATCCTGCTGCTCTCATCTGGTATCGTAACGGTTCCCTGTTGTCCTATCACAACTCAGAGTTGTCGCCTCACTTTCCATCGCCAGACTCCTTTTTGCTATAGTGGCAAGGGGAGTGGCTCGTGATGGCCATACCAGCAGTGCAGGGGGCGGCTTCGGCGAGGAGAGGCGTGGTTCTGCCTCTCTTTTCTTACTCAGGTGTCGGGAAGGGGCGCCGTGTCGGATTTGCAGCACATTTTGATCGTCGACAAAGATCCGGCCGCAGCAATGGTCACTCAGCAGGGCCTGCAGTTCCTGCTGGGTAACGATGTGGAAGTCATTCTTGCACCGTCGCCGGGTGCTGCGTGGCTGCGGTGCGTGCGCGACGCGGTGGACTTGCTGATTGTTGATCCAAGCCCACAGAGCCGTGCGGCAGCAGCGTTGATCAAGGCGTTGCACGACGAACGGCCGCATATTCCGGTGCTGGTCTTGACAGCCTATGATACGCCACGCCTGCGCTCGCAGATGAAGATGCTTGGCGTACGCCACTACCTGGCGAAGCCGATCGATCTGGTCGAGTTGAAGGATACGGTGAGCGGCGCACTTGCGTCGCATAACAACTCGCAACCATCGCCGGCCATCAATTGAGCCGCTGACCGCGGTGTCTTCTGCGCGGGGCAGCATCACATATGAGAAGAGGGCGAGGAGCAGGCCAGGCCTGCTCCTCGCCCCTTCTGTTTCACGATACAAGCTCTGTCAGGCACCGGTTATACGGCGCAGAAAGCTATACTAGAGTGACACGACCTGCGCGCCGCCTGTCTCACCGTGTGATGGTGCAGCTTGCTCCGGCGCAGCCTCGCGACGTATGACCGACATGTCCGGCTCGGCGCCCTCGGCCACGGGGCGCTTGAAGATGTAGTATGCCTGGCCCGGCATCATGTGCTGGATGCCCACCAGCTCCCACCCGTCTACACCCATGCCATTCAACATGCGCCGCGCGAACGCGCTGTTACGTTCGTTCGCTTCGGGGTGCATCTCGTGGCCTTCTACCGATGTTCGCCGCCAGCGATCGACGAACACAACCCTGTACTCCCAGCGGGTATGCATGTGTCTGCTCCTGTTTGCGTGTCGGCCGGTGCTCACCAGTATCAGCACCGGTTCGCCATGGCGACCGTTCCTGCCCGGGCAGAACAGCACCTACCGAGAGTGTACAATGTAATTGTGTAATCATGTAACTAGACGATCGGGTGGTCCGTTGCCTGGTGTCGTGCCCTGCTGGTCGCCTGCGCAGCAAGCGACAGCAGATCGGCGACGCCGAAGGCGGGATGGCGATGCAGCGTGGAGCCGATCACCACGTCACCGAACTGCTCGTACAGGGCTGCACGCGTTTGCAAAAGGAGAGGATAGCAGCGAACCAGCGCGGCGGCTGGATCTTCGCCGGGAAATGGTTGAAACATCCCGTTCCAGACGACCGGGCGCGGCATGGCAAGATAGTCGGCCAGGAGACACTGATGCAGGTCAGGATCGGCTGCAAGGTAGACGATCGTTGCCAGGCGACCAATGCGCGCGAGTAAATCCGGCTCAAGGTAGACGACGCTGCCGGTCATATCAATCACAACATCGTCATCGGCAGCGACGTGATCAGCAATCTCGGCGAGAATGGCGCCTTCGTAGGCCAGATAGATCCGTTCGCGCTCAGCATAGCGCCTTTCATAGGGAAAGCCCATCCAGCGCCCGACATCGTGAACCGACACCGTGCCGGCGCCGGTTTCAACCCGTAACCGTTCAGCGATCAGGTCGTCACAGTAGAATGGTGTCAACCCGGCGCCCGCCAGCCGCGCCGCCCACGACGACTTACCCACGCCCGACATGCCGATCAGACCGACAACCACATGGTACTCCTACATGTTATGTTGATGCGTGCAACTGCCCGGCCAGCGCAACAAACACGTCAAGTGTCTCCGGATTGGCCATGGCGTCGCGGTTGGCCGCCTGTTCGGGTGGAATGCCGCGCAGGATCTTTTTGACCGGCACCTCAAGCTTCTTGCCATTGAGCGTACGCGGTATATCCGGGACGGCAATAATGGCGTCGGGCACATGGCGCGGCGAAAGGACGTCGCGAATGCGGGCGCGGATGCGCTCTTCCAGGGCGGCATCAAGCACTGCGCCCGCCTCCAGCACGACGAACAGGTACATGCGTGCAGCGCCGGTCGGTTCTTCCAGGTCAATCACCAGGCTATCGATCACCTCAGTGATCCCCTCGACCGCCCGGTACATTTCGCTGGCGCCCATGCGCACACCATAGCGATTAATGGTTGCATCGGAACGGCCGGAGATCACCAGCGTGCCGCGTTCGGTCAGTTTCACCCAGTCACCATGGCGCCACACGCCAGGGTAGACATCGAAATAACTGGCACGGTAGCGCGAGCCGTCGGTATCGCCCCAGAAAAAGAGGGGCATGGATGGAAGCGGCGCGGTCAGCACAAGTTCGCCAACCACGCCGGTCAGCGAACGTCCCTGTTCGTCAAATACTTCGACCCGCGCGCCGAGACAGCGGCACTGGATCTCGCCGGCGGTTACCGGCAACAGCGGGCAACCGCCAACGAAGGCCGTGCAAACATCCGTACCGCCGCTGAGCGACACAAGCCACAGGTCACGTTTCACCTGATCATAGACCCACTGGAAACCTTCCAGCGATAACGGTGATCCTGTTGATCCGATGGCTCGCAGTGACGCCAGTTCAAACGTCTCGCCAGGCGTGATGCCCGCTTTGCGGCATGCGCCAAGGTAGGCGGCGCTCGTGCCAAAGAGGGTCATACCGGATGCAGCGGCAAAGTGCCACAGCACGTTCATGTCAGGCCAGGCGGGACTGCCATCGTACAGGAGTACCGTACTGCCCACGAGCAGGCCACTGACAAGAAAGTTCCACATCATCCAGCCCGTGGTCGTAAACCAGAAGAAGCGGTCACCCGGGCCGAGGTTGAGATGGAGAGCAAGCGACTTCAGGTGCTCGAGCAAAATCCCGCCATGCCCCTGTACAATTGGCTTAGGCAATCCGGTGGTACCGGATGAATACAGGATCCAGAGCGGATGATCAAACGGGACGGGTTCGAATTCAAGCGGCGCGTCATATTGCAGGAGATCGTCCCACTGGATCGTTGCGCCATATGGTGCGGCGACTGTCGCATCCAGGCAGGGCAGCACCACGACGTGTGCAACACCGGGAAGCGCTGCGCACAATTCGGCCAATGCTGCGTGCCGGTCAAACTCGCGCCCACCGTAGCGATACCCGTCAACAGTGATCAGCACACGCGGCTCTATCTGACGGAAGCGATCTATGATGCTGGCGACACCCATTTCCGGCGAGCAACTTGACCAGATCGCGCCAATCGCGGCGCAGGCAAGAAACGCAATCATCGCCTGGGGCACGTTGGGCAACATCGCCGCCACGCGGTCGCCACGGCGGATGCCAAGCGCTCGCAGGCCGGCTGCAACCGCGCCGGTCTGGCGCTGCAATTCGGCCCAGGTCATCTGGCGGAAGGGCGCGCCTTCGGACTGGAAGATGATGGCGGGGTGCTCAGCAGTTGCATGGCGGAAGGCATGTTCGGCATAATTCATCGTTGCGCCAGGGAACCAGACCGCGCCGGGCATGCCTGCGTCAGCGAGCGCCGTATGCGGCGGAGAGACGGCGCGTACATCGAAATAATCCCATATCGACTGCCAGAACGCTGCCGGCTCATCAACCGACCAGCGCCAGAGCGAGTGATAGTCATCAAATGCCAGCCCGCGCACGTCGGCCAGCCAGTCGATGTAGCGCTGCATGGCGCTGGTACGCGCCATATCGGCTGAAGGCGCCCAGAGGATGGCACCTTCCTGAATGGGCAGATTGGTCATACGTATCTCGTCATGGTTCAAACACGCGCGACGCGCTGGCGCAGCAGATGGTCAGCCAGGACGAGCGCCAGCATTGCTTCGGCTATGGGAACCAGGCGCGGCAGCACCGTGGGATCGTGGCGGCCATGGATTTCGATATCAGCCGGATGACCATCGCGGTCGACCGTAGACTGAGGCCGGGCGATGGAGGCAGGCGGCTTGGCGGCGATTCGCAGGATAATCTCTTCGCCGGTGCTGATACCACCGAGAATGCCGCCGTGGTGGTTGGTGGATGTGCCAATGCTGCCATCGGCGCGGCGGATGAAGGGGTCGTTATGGGTTGAGGCCGTCATGTGCGCCACGCCGAACCCCTCACCGAATTCAACACCTTTGATCGCCGGAATACTGAACATTGCCTTGCCGATATCGGCCTGTAACTTATCGAATACCGGTTCGCCAAGACCGGGCGGGACACCGCGCGCCCGAACCTCAACAACACCGCCGAGCGAGTCAAGGCTACGACGCGCCTGTTCGACACGTTCAACCATCAATGCGGCTACCCGTGCATCGGGGCAACGCATGATATTGCGCTCGATCTCTTGCTCATCAATTGTTTCTGCTTTCAGGTCACCGAGTTGCGACGTCCAGGCAATCACCGAAATACCAAAGCGCGCCAGCAGCAATTTCGCCACTGCGCCACCTGCAACGCGACCGATTGTTTCGCGGGCGCTGCTGCGCCCACCGCCACGCCAGTCACGAAAGCCGTACTTGGCATCCCAGGTGTAGTCGGCGTGGCCGGGCCGGTAAAGATCCTTGATATTCTCGTAGTGGCCGGGCTTCGCATCGGTATTGAACACCAGCATACTGATGGGAGCGCCGGTGGTACGCCCCTCGAACACTCCCGAAAGAAGCTGTACCTGGTCAAGTTCCTGGCGCGCCGATGTGACCCGGCTCTGGCCGACACGCCGCCGATCCAGTTCGCGCTGAATGTCTGCCTCACCAAGATCAATTCCAGCCGGGCAACCATCAACGGTACAACCGACCGCAGCGCCATGTGACTCACCCCACGTCGTGAGACGAAAGGTATGTCCGAACGAATTCCCTGGCATGAACGCACTATCCTCATTCGTATCAAATGGAGCACAAGGGTGCCAGGCCCTGAGCCGATTGCAGATCCAGACGGCAGATAGGCACGCCAGGCACAGGCGGTTCAGCGCCGGGCCTCAGCCGCCAGTTGTTCGATCAGGCGTCGATCATCAACGAGTTTCGGCTGTCCCGGTGCAATCTGCAGAGCGCGGTCGAGCATGGTACGCGCCTGATCAAAGCGTTTCAGTTGCGCATATGCAAGAGCGAGTGCGCGCAGGTAGGTCACATCGAACGGCGCCTTCTTCACGGCCCATTCCCACTCCAGCGACGCAGCGTGCCACATGGCGCGATCCTTCAGCGCGACACCTTTATTGTAGTGGGTCAGGTGATCAGACGGCACGAGATGATGTTGAAAGCGTTCGAGTTTGCCGACGAAATCACCATAGCTGAGCGCAACGAGGCCCGCCGCCAGAATGTGAAGCAGGATTGCGGCCAGCCCGACGGATCTGACAACTGGCGGCGCGAGCACATCCCACGCAGCGGGGACGGCAAGTTCGCCGGACAGGGAACGCAATACGGCACCGGCGGCATCTGCACGCGCGACGAGAAGAAACGCCATCAGCAAACCAACAACGGTCAGGGTCAGCGCCAGGTAGAGCGCCCAGATCCGCCGCTGGCGCAACGCGCGCGCAACCCAGACTCCCACAATGGTCAGCACTGCCAGGAGCGTTGCCGGGATAAGCATGCCGATCGGGTAGGCGACACCGGGCTGTATCGCGCCCGACGGATCGCCGCTGAAACGCGCCTGCTGGTAGAGCAACAGCCCGAGTAACGGGAACACGAGTGCCAGTATGGCAACCAGGGCCGCCCCGATGTTCCACACGAGCGTCAACGCGCCCAGCGACGGGGAGGGTTGCTCCGATAGGGCCGCGCGTACCAGCAGGCTATTACCGCACTGGGTGCAACGGCGCTGGGTCACAACCGTTGGCGCGCCGCAATAGGGACACAGATTCTCAGCCGTGGCAACGGCCTCGGCAGGTTCCACCTGCGCAGGACCGACAGCGGGCGCAGCCCTGACAGACGCCGCTGCCCCGACACGGGGTGCAGCCGCCGGCGCAGGGGCAACTGCCGGTGTTGTGCTGACAGACGGCGCTACCCGGGTATAGATTGAAGCGACGGGGGCGGGTTCAACCGGCGTGGCTCCCGGTGGCGCAACAACCGGCGCGGGAGAAGCGGCGCGCGCGCGCAGGCGCGCAGGCGACAGGGCCGCAGGATCGACTTCGCGCTCAAGCGCGGCTGCACCGCTGGTGAGCGGCAACAGCGGCGGCGGGGTGCCCAGGCGCGCATGGAGCCACTCCAGCCCCTGGCGCGCGCGAGTATTGGCAGGGTTCAGCGCCAGGACGTTTTCCAGGCACACCTGCACATCAGACGGATCGTCAACAACGCCTGAAAGCCAGAGCCAGGCACGTTCATTCCGTGCATCCGTTTCGACGACACGCAACAACAGGTCGCGCGCTTGCTCGCGGCGGCCATTGCGTGCAGCTTCAATCGCCTGCTTCAGTTGATCGCTGCTCATGGTTGTGTCACTTCTATGATGATGAGCATCGGGCCGCTAACGTTCCCACACCACCTTACCTTCAAGCATCGTCATCCTGGCGCTGATCGTATGCAGTTCCGATGAAGGGATCTTGAACGGATCGGCCGAGAGAACCGCCAGATCCGCCAGCATCCCGACAGCAAGGGAGCCCTGTTCGCGGCTCGCCCCGGCTGCTGCAGCCGCACCGCCACAAAAGCCGCAGAGTGCTTCCTCAACCGTCAGGCATTGCTCAGGATACCAGCCACCGGCAGGGATGCCGCCCGGGCGCTGGCGGGTCACCGCCGCGTGGACGCCAGGCCACGGGTTGAGCGACTCAACCGGCGCATCCGAGCCAAATGCCAGGATGGCGCCCGTGTTCCGCAGCGAGCGCCAGGCGTAGGCGCCTGTGCAACGGCGCCCCCAGAGCAGATCAGCGACCTCCATGTCGGACGTGCAATGGATGGGCTGCATGGATGCAACCACGCCAAGCTTCGCAAAGCGCGGGATGTCATCGCGATGAAGCAACTGGCAATGCTCGATGCGGTTCGGAATTGGCACAACCGGCGCGCCCTCAAGTGCCGCCTCAATAGCGTCCAGCACGTTCCGGTTGGCCGCATCACCGATCGCGTGAACCATGACCGACAGGCCACCCTGGATGGATGTACGGATGGCTGCACGCAGCTCTTCGACCGGTAGCACCGGCAGACCACACCCACCCCCACTCTCATAGGGTGCCAGCATATCCGCCGTCTGTGAGCCAAGCGTGCCATCAGCAAACAGCTTGGTACCGCCGATACGAATCCAGCGGTCGCCCAGACCACTGCGCAGACCGAGGGCCAGCGCCGCGTCGAGCGCATCGAGACCGATATACACCAGGCACCGCAAGGCAAGCTGATCCCGTTCCCGCAACACCTGCAGATCATCCAGGGTTATCTGGCCATCGCCGGGGAGCATAGCAGTCGGCAGATGCATGCCGACCATACCGTATGAATGCGCCTCACTGATCGCCTCGCGCACCGCAGCCAGTCGCTCCTCCTGAGACGGCTCAGGAATAAGGCGGCGCACCAGATCAATGGCCGTCTCCTGGAGGATACCGGTTGGCTCGCCATGCTCGCGCTGAATGGCGCCACCTACCGGATCAGGCGTATCGCGTGTGATACCGGCCAGGCGCAACGCCGCGCTGCTCACCCACGCCGAGTGACCGTCTTTGCGCGACAGGAGCGCCGGCCGGTCGCCGATGACGGCATCGAGGTCGGCAGCGGTGGGCCAGCGCCCCCAGCGCGTATGGTCCCAGCCACGCCCCTGTACCCACGCGTCTTCAGCAAGTTGCGACGTTGCGGCGCCGATACGATGGAGCGCTTGATCGAGCGTGGCGGCGTCGTCGAGCAGCACATTGCGGCGCGCCAGCGCGTGCCATACCAGGTGCACATGCGCATCGGTGATGGCAGGGATCACCGCGTGACCCTGGAGATTAATACCCTCGGCACGCCCGATCACCGCGGCGCGCACCTTACCCTCGCTGCCGGCAGCAATGACGCGCCCGTTACGGATCGCGAGCGCCTGTACTCGCGGTTGCGACGGATCGAGCGTATAGATCGGGCCGTTGTAGAGAATGAGCGGATCATCCATGGTTGCTGGTTCCAGTATGAGCTGCAGGGCTCGTGCAGGCGGCACATCTTGCGAATTGAACGTGTAGTTGCATGGTACGGGCGGAGCGCCCGCTTGTCAATAACTGGAGTGATGCGGTCGCCCGAGTGAGCGACTCGCGTAACCGATTGTCTTGCCTTCGGCAGAGTGGACGTTCCTTCATATCGCACCACCTTGATCGTGAATACCATGCTGCCGCAGGCTCTGGCGGAGCCAGGAATCCGCCACCACGTAAGTCGTGTTAATAACAGGAGTTATACGGTTTCTGGAAGCACCATGGGCATGCGATCATTGCGAGCAGCGCCCGCAACAGCCTGCAGCGAGCGTAGCGTGGCTGAAGCAATCGTTTCTCACCCGCGGAAATTGCTTCGCTTCGCTCGCAATGACACTGCATACCAATTCACCAGCAACGGTTTGACGCAGTCCAGCACAGCAAGGTGATCTGGAGGGCCACCAGGCCCTCCAGCAACAATGGCCCGGCGGCGGCATGGCAGTTTCATTCCGGAAAAAACGCCGCACCGCCGGCGGGTGGACACCGGCATCCGCCCCGCAAGCCGATTGCGCGAGCCACTGCGTAAGTCGTGTCAATAACTGGAGTGACGCGGAGCTCGCTGCCGGATAACACGGGCGACATTCACCACCTCGATCACGAGGACCACGCTGCTCCAGCGCTTCCAGGCGCGGAATCTGCACCGTTACGTGACTGGCCGAATACCAGGATGACACGATTGCCCGCTAGAAGGACCACAGTATTGCTAAAATCCACAAAAATGCGCTTTCTACCTGCATCTGATGTACCATTGGATACGTCATTCTGGTAATATGGCACCAGACATCGTTCACCGCTGCACGATGATCACCCGGCCAGGATATGTTGCTGAGGGCGAAGAACAAGCATGGCACATGACAATTCCGGTGCGCCGCCAGCCACCTATGAGGCATACAACGAGTACCTGTCTGCCTTGCACGATACGGCGCTGGCCCTGATGAACCGGCTTGACCTTGACGGTGTGCTGGAAGCGGTTGTCACGCGCGCGGCACGCCTGGCCGGCACCGACCATGGATATATCTACCTTGAGACGGCGGACAGGTCCATGATTGAGATGAAGATCGGAATTGGCCGGCACGCCGAGAATCAGCAAACCCGTCTGCACCATAATGAAGGATTAACCGGCCATGTCTGGCAGACCGGTCAACCTGCCATCATTGACGATTACCGGTCGTGGGAAGGGCGCATCACGCGGCTGAAAACGCTCGATTTCGGCGCCGTTGTGGCCGTTCCGCTGACCTCTTCGGACCGGATCGTTGGCGTACTCGGCGTTTCGTACGAGACGCCGAGACAAGTGGACCTCGGTGACATCGCAACCATGCTGGTGCACTTCGCCAAGCTGGCGTCAATTGCGATCGACAATGCCCGACTCTACACCGCGGCACAACAGGAAGTCGCCGAGCGCCGTCGCGCCGAGGAAGCGTTGCGGGCCAGCGAACAGCAATTGCGTGAGTTGTATGCAACGACCAGACGCCAGGCGCAGGAATTGCACCTGATGGATCAGGTGCGCACGGCGCTCTCGCGGCAGATGGATCTCCAGAGTATCTTCCGTACCATTGTCGAAACGATTGCAGCAACCTTCGGCTATACCCAGGTGAGTCTTTACCTGCGCGAGGGCGACACGATGGTGTTACAGCACCAGGTTGGTTATGAGCGCATGCTGGAGCGCATCCCATTGAGCCAGGGGATCATTGGCCGTACTGTTCGCAGCGGTCGCCCGGCCTTGATCACCGATGTACGGAATGATCGTGACTATCTGGGTGCGATTGACGGGGTCATTTCCGAGATCTGCGTACCGCTCACGTTACAGCAACGGGTGATTGGCGCGCTGAATGTCGAGAGCACCAACGGGGTAACGCTGACCAGCGCCGATCTTTATCTGATCAATAGCCTGGTGGAGCAGGTTGACATTGCCATCGAGCGGGCGCACCTGTACGAGGAACTCCAGCACCGTGTCGAGCAACTCGACGCCCTGCACGACACAATGGCCGCGATCACGCGACACCTGGATCTTGATACTGTCTTGCGCGCCATTCTGGAGCGCGAGGTGAAACTCATGCGCGCGAACTGCGGTGAACTCGGCCTGTATGATCCGGAACGGAACGATCTGCGAATCCAGCTCAGTTTCAACATGGGCCGCGACTATGCTGGAACGCGCCTGGCACCTGGCGAAGGCATCATGGGCCAGGTTGCATTGACACGCGCGCCGCTGGTTGTCGCAAACTACCGCCAGTGGGAGGCGTGCTCACACATTTATGACGATTTGCCGCCTGCCACGCTGGTGGCAGTGCCATTACTGGCCGGCGACGAACTGATTGGTGTGATCGGGGCAGGCGATTGGAACCTGGAGCGTGTATTCACTGAAGATGACGTGCGCCTGCTCACCCTGTTCGCCCAGCAGGCGACGATTGCCATCCAGAACGCGCGCCTGTTTGCCGAGGCGCAACATCTTGCAACGACCGACCCGCTGATGGGGATAAACAACCGGCGGCAGTTCTTCAACCTGGCGCGCCGCGAATATGAGCGCGCGCAGCGCCATAACCGCCCGCTGGCAGCGATGTTGTTCGACATTGACGATTTCAAACGGGTCAACGATACCTATGGGCACACGGTCGGTGACACGGTGATGCAAGCGGTTGGAGGGATCTGCCGCGACGAATTGCGCACAGGCGATGTATCCGGGCGCTACGGCGGTGAGGAGATTATTGCGCTGCTGCCCGACACCGATTGCAGCGGCGCATTCCAGGTCGCAGAGCGGCTACGGCTGCGCCTGACCAGCATATCGGTACGCGCCGGCGATCAGGAGTTGCGTATCACCGCGAGCTTCGGCATAGCAGCCAGCAAGAGCGGCAACCTGACGCTTGATACCTTGATTGAGCGCGCGGATCAGGCGTTGTTACGGGCCAAGCGTCTGGGTAAGAATCGGATCGAAACCTGGCCCGAAGGATGTGACTCCGGCGACGCTGTACCGCAACAGGCAGCGCAGAGCCTTCCTATGGCGTGACTGGCTCAAGCCGCACAATGGCGCGGTGTTCCAGCAGAATACCTTCCGGCGTCGTGACCCGCAGGCGTAGCGTGTACTCCCCCGGCGTATTCGTGCCGGTTGACCAGATCCCCAGAATGCCATCCGTCATCGCCGCACCCCGGGCGATGGTACGCCAGCCGGACCCCGGATCGCGTCCATTGCCGATTTCAAGTGCATACACGCCGGCCGCAGCACCGCGCACATAGACTTGCGGCCCCTGCACAACGGTGCCATCCACCGGTTGGGCAATGCGCGCAATGCTCCCACCTTCACGCCCGGGCAGAGCATCCGGCGGCGGGCAGTACTGCTGCGGTGGCTGTGCAATACCGTTTGCAACCGCCCAGGCACGATACGGCGCCGGGTATGCAACAAACGTCACCTGGCGCACCTGTTCACGCGGCGTATACGATGCAGCCAGGCATGATCCATTGCCAGCCACAGCCACCGTCAGCAACGTGATATCACTCGTGCGCGGCTCAGTACCGGCGATGAAACGCTCCATCACCGGGTGCGGGCAATCCGCGCTCGCCAGCGCGCCGGTATCGGCGCAGATCGTCGCTTCGCTGATGCCTGCTGGCCGTTCGAAGGTCAGGATCGGTCGCCCCTGATGGTAACGTTCCATTATCGCGCGCCAGATCACACCAGCTCCATTCGACCCGGCGACTTCCTGCATCGGTGCATTGTCGTTATTGCCGACCCATACGCCAAGCGTGAGATCAGGCGTGTAGCCCACCGCCCATGAGTCGCGCCACTCATTACTGGTGCCGGTTTTGGCGGCGACCGACCGTCCATCGCCAAGTTCCATGACATTATTCGGGCCGAACATGAAGCGGCGCGCTTCGTTATCGCTCAAGATGTCGGTAATAAGATACGCGATCTGCTCGCCGTGTTCCCCAAGCACCTGCCGTCCTGGAGCATCGCTTGCCGTCTCAAGCACCTCACCACGGGCATTGGTCACTTTCAGAATGGCAACCGGAGGCCGGTAGTGCCCACCATTGCGGAACGTGTTATAGGCGCCGGTGAGATCAAGCAATGTTACTTCACCGGCGCCAAGCGCCAGCGGCAGCCCATACCGCTCAGGATCATTCAGCGTTGTGATCCCCAGGCGATGCGCCAGCGCGACGAACGTGTCAACCCCGATATATTCGAGCGCCCGGATGGCCGGAATATTGAGCGAGTTCGCCAGCGCCATTCGCAGACGTTGCGGCCCGTGGAACGCGTTGTCATAGTTACGTGGCGTGTACACTGTACCATCGCCGGCCGGGTATGTTACCGGCGTATCCCAGATGATCGTCGCCGGGGTCCAGCCACGCTGTAATGCCGCCGCATAGACGATCGGCTTGAGCGCAGAGCCTGGCTGCCGTGGCGCAAGCGTAACATTGACCTGCCCGTCAATCGCCAGATCGTTATAGTCAACACTGCCGACCATCGCGATAATCTGCGCATCGGGGGTGAGCATCACAACGCCGGCATTCGTTGCATGACGTTCGCGCAACGGCGAATAGCCGGGTCCGCCCTCGCGCACCCACTGGCGTGCAATGCGTTCGGCCTCAGCCTGCCATGACGGATCGAGCGTGGTCACGACACGCAACCCGCCACGATGAAGCACGTCCGGTCCATACCGCTCCTCAAGCAACCGGCGCACATAGAAGACGAAATGAGGCGCCGTCAGGTCGGTTTCGGCAGCGACAAAGCGCAGTGGTTCAGCAAAAATCTCCTGTGCCTTCTGTTCAGAGAGATAGCCATACTTCACCATCAGATCGAGCGTCGTGCGCTGGCGTTGCTTCGCGCCGGCAAGATTGTGCAGTGGGTTCAGGACGGTCGGAGATTGGGGCAGGCCGGCGAGCAAGGTGGCCTCACCGGGTGACAGATCCTCGACATGTTTGCCGAAGTAGGCCTGGGCCGCCGCCTCGACACCGTATGCCTGGTTGCCGTAGTAGACCTCATTGAGGTAGATGCCGAGGATCTGTTCTTTGCTGTAGCGGCGCGCAACTTCAACCGCCAGAATCGCCTCGCGCAGTTTGCGCTCGAATGTGATGCGCGTGCGCTCTTCCGGCGGCAACAGGACATTGCGCACCAGTTGCTGCGTGATCGTGGAACCGCCGCTGACAACCTCGCCAGCCTGATAGTTGAGAATCAATGCGCGCAAAATGCCGCGCACATCAATCCCCGGGTTGGTATAGAACTCAGCGTCCTCGACGGCTACGGTTGCATCGGCAAGAATCTGCGGGATGCGCTCAAATGGAACCACCGTTCGTCTGCCGCTCTGCGGGTCAACCAGTTCGTAGAGTGGTGTGCCGTCACGCGCGTAGATGTACCCTGTTTCAGATGGACGATACCGCCCAATCTGTGCTGGATCGGGCAGGTCGCGGCTATAGTAGCGGTAGGCGACGACGAGCCCGATCAGTACCAGTAGTGCGCCGATAAGCGTCACCTGCACACATGCGAGCAACAGACGCCAGAACAGGCGCAACGCCGAGCGACGCCGGCGAGGTGGAACAGGCGTCTCTTTCCTTCCGCTAGCGGGCCCAGCGAACATGACCTCTGTCTTTACGGCCAGCCGTCACACTGACGCCAGGTACAGCGTCAGCAGGGCGTCAGCTTCATATCACACACCGTACAGGCCGGATCAACGGCGGCAGGGATACACTGTCATTGAAGTATAGCATGGAGGGCACGATGACAGCACTACTGGTTCTTGCAGCCGGCATTGCTGCGGCACTGGCAGCCTGCCGGTTCATCTGGCGCGAGCCGGTGGCAACCGGTGATCTCGCAATCGGGCTGGTTGGCGGCTTGATCGGGCTGATCATGGCGCGGCTATTCTCCGGCGACGGCTGGGGGCTGGCGTTACCCGTTCTGGTCGCATGCGCCGGTTCGCTGGCATTGTCTGCAGTGCGCCAGTCACCGCCGGCTGGCGTCGGGTCACGACCGGTCATCTATGACGGCCAGACCAGGCGGCTGGAGCGACAGGCGCGTCGCAGGTAATGGCTGGCGCGCATTGCGTGCCACGCAACTCTGCTTACGCCCCGAGCCAGGCGATCCATTCCTGTTCCAGTGTGGTGAGATCCTTACCATATACGCCGGCATACGCTGCTGAACCTGGATCGCCAGCACCGGTTATGTAGACCTGATCAAACATCTCACGCCCGTAGACGCTCATCAGGAACTCCACAAAACTGGCCCACTGGTAATAGAGCGCATTCATCTCACCAATGCTCCGCCCGGCATAATGGGTTGCGAGGGGATAGAAGACACCTCTGTCGCGCTGCGCGTGGACGTAGCTGCGAAAATCGGCGTGATCGCCAAGCCAGTATTCTCCCGCGGCCCAGGTCGCCATCCCCTCAGACAGGATGACATCTGCGCTCAAGTGGCGCGAACCATAGCGATCATGCTGCAACTGGTGGATATATTCATGCGCCAGAATAGCAATCGCCCGGCCACTCGCCACACTATTGCACGTCTGCACCTGGAGTGTACGCACATCCGTGTACGCAATGCCGCTCAATGCGCAGCCGGAGTCCTGCACGATGGCAACCGTCACCGGCGCGTTGAGTGTGCCGCCAAAGCGTGCGGAGGCATAGGCATAGGCGCGACGCACGCCGGCGTCTAGCTCGCCTCGTTCATTGCTATAGAGCCCGTCGTCAACAACGATATGCAGCAAGGCTGGATCGGCAGCCGGCACGGCCACCGCACCAATGGTCGGCACGGGCCGGTCGCTGGTGCCGTGGCCGGGCCAGCGCGACAACGTGACCGGCTGATTCCGGCCGAAGAAGAGTAACGTGCCGCACACAGCCAGCACAACGATGAAGAGCATTCCAGGGGAACGCGAGCGCGAATGCATCATGGCGCCATTGTAACATCTATCGCCAGCACCGTGCTGCCGCAGGGTGATTGCGGCCAGGTACGAAGGCAGATATAATGCGCATATGCCTGAGTTACCCGAAGTTCAGCACGCTGCCGATAGTCTGGGGATACAGATTGCCGGTGCGCGGATTGCCACGGTTGAGCGGCTCGATTGGCCGCGCATGGTCGAGACGCCTGCACCGGAGGAGTTTATCGTTTGGCTGGCCGGGCGTGAGATCCGCGGTTGGGGGCGGCGCGCCAAATGGATCCTGCTCGAACTCGATGGCGGCTGGACGCTGGCCTTGCATCTGCGCATGTCGGGCAGCCTGACGGTGCATCCTGCCGATACTGAACCGGACAGGCATACACACCTGGTATTGCGCCTCACCGATGGTCGCCAGATCTTTTTCCACGACACCCGCAAATTCGGGCGTGCGCGTCTCCTCGATGCTGCCGGGCTTGCAATGCTCAATGACGCCCATGGCGATGAGCCGTTATCAGAAGCGTTCACAGTTGAGCGCCTCGCCGGGCTCCTGCGCGGCCGGCAGCGCGCTATCAAGCCGTTGCTTCTCGATCAGTCGCTGATCGCCGGTATCGGCAACATCTATGCCGACGAAGCGCTGTGGTGTGCCCGGATTCACCCGCTGCACCCGGCCGCTGAGCTGAGCACCGAAGCGATCGCCGATCTCCACGCCGGCATTCGCGCGGTCCTGCGTCAGGCGCTGGCGAATGGCGGCAGCACCCTGCGCGACTACCGCAACTCGTATGGCGCACGCGGGACGAACCAGGATCACTTTCATGCCTACGATCGCGAAGGGCAGCCATGCCCGCGTTGTGGCACGATGATTGTGAAGACGGTGGTTGCGCAACGCGGCACCCACTATTGTCCGGCATGCCAGCGGAGATAGCGAATCACTCGGTCAGCAACGCCCAGCCGCCACGGATCAACATCTCAGGTAGATAGGTCAGGATCAGGGCGGCAAGATACCCGCTCCACCAGGTTATATTGATGATCTGGCTGACGATCGGGGGCAACGAGGATGGAGCAGTGATACCGAGATAGGTCGTCAGGACATCAATACCATGTGTGAGAGCGAGCAGTACCAGCAACGCAACCAGCTGCGAGGCGCCGCCGCGAATGTTGGGCCGTACATTGGCTTCGACATACGAGAAGATCAGGCCCAGTGGAACGAGAAGCAGGTTCCACCAGCCGGTGGGTGCAGCCACCCGTGCCGGCAACTCAAGGAATTGCGCGAGTAGATTAAGGCCGATCACAACGCCGTCAAGGGTGTACTTCGCACCTAGCGCCCACAGCGGCAAACCAAACGCCAGCATGAGCAACCCTGCGGGAGCACCGACACCAGCGCGCGCCGGCGGCTCGACGATCGGGTAGGGGGCGAACGCCCGACGCGGCGCCACCGCGGGCTGTCGTGGTTGCGGTCGTGCTGGCCGTTGCGGCGCCGATCCCAATGGTTTGCTCCGTACTGCCACGAATGATTCTCCTTCAGGCACGCTGGCGTGGCTCACTGCGCGTGGCGCGCGCGCGACGTAATGCGCGATATTCGGCCTCGCTTAATTCAACCATGCGCGATTGGCGCGCCGGCTCGCCGGTGCGCTCAGGCGCCCGCGCACCGGCCTCGCTCCGGTCAACAAGCTCATGGGTCGAAGGGTCGGTTAGCGTCCCCATTTGCAGGGTATCACCAATATATTCCAGAATATCGCGGATGTCCTCATTGTCATCGAGCATGTTGTCGAATGGCAGTGCAACACCGGAGACCGTCTTCACCGTCTGGCCGACCTCCTTCAGCGTCCGGTCGATGCCGCTCACCAGCGACTGCATCACCGCCGCCAGTTCCTCGCGTTCCTGCACCGTCAGATTGGCAAAGCCAATCAGCGCCTTCTCCTGCGCCCGCAGCAGCGTCGCGCGCAGGATCGCAATATCCGCCTGGGTCTGCAACTCATAGCGCTTCACCAGGTGCGCCTGGCGCACCTGTTCCACCAGTTCATCACTCGACACCGGCGTCCACAGCAATGCAGGAATCACGATGAAGCCGATCATACCGATCAGCACCTGCTGATAGACCAGGTTTGCATCGGCGACGACGGGTTGCGCGGCCCACCAGGCCCACTGGAGCTGGAAGGCATAGTAGAGCAGATAGAGTGCGCACCCGATGATCACCGGGAAGGCCCAGGTGCGGGCATTGACCTTCTGCAGCAACATGCCGGCAGGCGACCAGGGAATGAGGAACGAGACCAGACTCGGCGGCGCGAGCACCAGGATGGCGGTGAAGGCGACGGCAACGATGCGGTTGTCGGTGAGTTGCGACTGGACGCCCCACCAGTAGGCGGCGGAGCCGGCCATGGCGACAAACGCCAGGATTGCCAGCAATGTCCGGGCCGTCATCTGCATTCCGGCAGGACGCCGGCGCTGTTGCCGAATCATGTCGAGGTAGTGTGACATGGCGTGTTTCCCTGTGACGATTGTTGTGCTGGAACCATGGTAGACACGCGACGTTACTCGCCGGAACCGGATATCCGTCGAATCCTACCATTCATCGTGCCCGGGTTGCCTTTTTACCTGGTCGTTACACTACGTCAATCATGCCTGATGATCAGTAGCCGTACGATTGCGAAACTAGATCAATGTTGCACGCTACGGCAGCGCCTCGTAATCTCATCATGGCATCTCGCCACGCGGGGCGACTTCGAGAGATGGACCAGGTTGCCATACGGTCGTGGATGGTTGCGCGGCTGATCAGGATTGCAGCCGCCCCGCCGATCCGGTATAATCGAGGCAATGCCCCCGTAGCTCAGTGGATAGAGCGACGGTTTCCTAAACCGCAGGTCGGCCGTTCGAGTCGGCCCGGGGGCGCCACATCCCACCCACGATGATACCCGCCGGTATGCCGCACAACAGCCGCGCCACCCATCAGCAAGTGCCATGTGGGGTGGCCTGGCGCATCATCAACGCCTCAGCAAGCAACGCGTACCTGGTACGAGTGATGTCCGGCAGCCACACTGAAACCGAGCTGGTGACCGTCAGACCATATATTCATGTCCACGGTAGCGGGCCGCCAATCGCAGGTGACGTTCAAGACGGTTGCGCATCGGCAGACGCGCCTCGTCATTCTCGATATTGCCGATGTGACAACCAGCATGTCCAGTAATCACATCGGCGCACCCGGCACCACGTCGATCACCACACTGACCGCGCGCCGGAGTCGCGTCACAATATCGCCACGGAGACGGCGAACCCATCCACCCGTACGCGGCTGGCCGATAATGATCCGTTGCACGCCGTGGTCGCGCGCGAAGCGCACGATCGAATCAACCACCTGGTGACTGTCAATCACTTCGATGTATGCACCAAGATCGCGCGCCAGTCGCAGGTTACGTTCAAGCTGAGCCGAGGCCGCCGGCGCGCGCCGGGTACGAGCACCGGGTGGTTCGACATGTAACGCCAGCAATTCCGCGCCAAGCTCGACTGCAACCTGTGCGGCGCGCCGAATCACATCCTGCGATCCAGCGCCCTCACCAATACACGCAAGTATTGAAGGAGAGCCGCTTCGATGCTCCATGTCCATGCCCATCCCACCTGCCATGCAGACTACCGCCGTTATAGCACATCTTGCACAGCTTCACGCGTACGGCGATACCATTTGTAGAGTTCGTCGGCCAGCAGCATGATGAACGGGTAACATGCCAGCAATATCCAGTGCTCAGGATGCGGCGGCACGAACCCCAGGAGCGTTGCCAACGGCTCGACATAGACCAGCATCAGCATCAACCCGAACGAAGCGATCGTTCCCGCAACCAGGGCACGATTCGTGAACGGGCCAAGCTGCAATAGTGAATAGCGTCGCGTCCGGCTGGCAAATGCCGTGCCGAGCTGCGCCATCACAATCGCCATATAGGTCAGTGTCGTCGCCTGAGCATAGATGTCGCCGCTGCTGGCCAGCAGCATCCCCGGGCGCCATCCGGCACTCCAGTAGGCCATGAAGAAAGAAAACAACGCGAGTGCGCCCTCCAGCATACCAAGCAGCGCAAATGTACGCCACAACGTCTCGCGATCCAGCAAGGGCGCGGTGCGGGATCGCGGCGGCTGGGCCAGGATGCCCGGCTCAGGCGGTTCCGTGCTGAGCGCGACCGACGGCAACAACTCCGTACCAACATCAATCGCCAGCACCTGCAATACCGTGAGCGGGATCGGCAACCCGAACACCACACTGACGACGATGACGGCGGCTTCGGCGACATTGTGCGCGAAGATGTAGGCCGCCAGTTTCTGAATATTGGCAAAGATCGCCCGGCCTTCTTCAACCGCCAGGAGTAATCCAGCAGGATGCTGGGCATTGAGGACGATATCAGCAGCGGCCACTGCCACGGCGGTGCCGGAAGCGCTGACCGCTACGCCAATATCTGCCTGGCGCAGCGCTGGCGCATCGTTGATGCTGTCACCCAGGAATGCAACCACCTCGCCGCGCTGTTGCAGCGCCTCAACGATCCGTTGTTTCTGCGCGGCGTCCATCTGGGCAAACACCACATCCTCCAGTGGAGCAAGCAGCAAGCCGAGGCTGGCGCTACTCATGGAGTCGAGATCGGCGCCGGTCACGATCTGGTTGCGGGGTGTATCGATCAGGCCGGCACGGCGCGCTCCTGCCTCGGCGGTCAGCCCGTACGCCCCCGTCACAACAATGATCCGAATGCCAGCTTTATGACACCCCTCGACCAGCCGGGTAACCTCGGGCTGGGGCGGCTCCTGCAACGCGGCCAGGCCGAGGAATGTCAGATCATCCTCGATATCGCGCGCCCGCCAGGCCATCCCATCCGTCGGCTCATCGAGGCGACGCGACGCAAATGCCACCACACGCTGACCTGCGCGGGCAAAGTCATCGATCTGCTGTTCGATCTCCTGTCGCGCCTGATCGTCGAGATCTTCCTCCGCACCACGACGTCCCAGGCGCGTACAGAGCGGCAGAATCGCTCGCGCGGTACCGCGCACATAGGCGATCAGATCGCGCCCTGACGGGCGCTCAACGGCAACAACAACGCTGGCAAGCTGGCGGCGCGGCTCGTAGGGGAAACTCTGTAGCCGCACCGTTTCCGCGGCAAGCGTGGCAGCATCGAAACCCGCGCGCGCCGCAGCAACCAGCAACGCACCTTCGGTCGGATCGCCCACAATGTACCAGTCGGGATGGCCGGCATCGGGAGGCATCAAGCGCGCATTATTGCACAATGCTGCGGCGCGCAGCAGCGCCGCCAGGTCTGGCTCGGCCGCCACACGCACCAGCATGCGCCCGCGTAAGAACGCGCCTTCGGGCCGGTAATCGCTGCCGGTCACGGTGTAACGTTGCCCGCCAGCCCACAGACCATTTGCCGTCAGGATACCGCTGCTCAACGTTTCAGCGCGATCAACGCACAGCACCGTCGCTGAACTGAGACTCTCGACACCGGCAAGGCGGCGCACCAGCACGCCATAGCGCGCCAGCCGGCGACGTGCCAGCGCCAGCGCGAGGGTCACGGTCGGCAGCAACCCTTCCGGCACAAACGCAACGATCATACCGATCGCGAAGATAATGCCGGCCTGAATGGTAAATTGTCGCCCCAGCACGGTAAGGGCGAACGCGCCGATACCCGCAAGGATCGCCACCCGGGTAATCGTGGCGGCCAGGGCATTCAGCGCGCGACCAAGCGGGCTTGGTTCGGCGCGTAGCGCCACGGTGCTTTCCGCGATATGGCCAAGCAACCGCTGCATGCCGGTAGCGACGACCACCAGGCTACCCTGGCCTTCGAACACGATCGTGCCCGCCAGCACCAGATTGGGGCGCTCCGTCAACGACAGGGTCGGATCCGGCATCGGGCCAGCAACTTTGGTCACCGGCGCAGCGTTACCTGTCAGTGCCGTCTGTTTGACACGCAATCCTTCGCTGGCAATCAGGTAGCCATCGGCCACTACCACGGTACCCGGCCGCAACGGCAGGATATCTCCTGGAACCACGTCAACGGTCGGAACCTGGCGCACCTGGCCGGCGCGCCGTACATAGGTCGTTGCCGGAAGCAAGCGGCGGAGCGCAGCGATCGCGCGCTCCGCCAGGTATTCCTGCCACGCCGTGAAGAGGCCATTCACGAGGGCAACAATCAGAATGACCCAGCCGATGACGGGGGTGTCGCTGAGGAAGGCCAGCAGGCCGGCAATCACCAGGATGAGCGAGATCCAGTTGACAAAAGAGGAAACGAGCCGATGAACCGTCGAGACGGGCAGGCCTTCGCTCAACACATTCGGGCCATAGCGCTCGCGGCGAACGGACGCCTCAGCTTCGTCGAGACCGTGGGGAGCGGTCTGCAATTCGGCGCAGACCTCGAGCGGCAACAGCGCCGCAAGTTGATCCAGCGGGCGGTCCGACACGATATTCCTCGCGAACAGATCGCGGTTCTATCACTGTTCTGCGTAACGCCCCGAAATGCTGAGCTTCTCGCCGGACTCTGCGCGCCGGCGCAACGCCGCCAGCAACTGATCAACCTGTTGCGGCGTCGTCAGGTCGCGATGGTACTCAAGGTTGGCCTGCAACAGCGGCGCGTGATTACAGTCGGCCAGGCATTTGACACGCTGCAACGTAAACATACCATCGGCTGTCGTCTGATCAACCGTGATGCCAAGCCGTTCCTGGATCGTGGCGATCAACTCCTCGGCGCCGCAGAATGTGCAGGGCACATCATCGCACACTTGCAGCACCCATCTGCCAACCGGCTGCTCATAGAGCAACGAATAGAATCCAGCCACCTCAAAGACATCGGTTGGCGGCAGATCCAGGATGGCAGCGACTTCGCGCACAGCCGCATCCGTCAGGTAACCGTACTCATCCTGGGCGAGGTACAGCAGCGGCAACACGGCACTCCGCTTCTGCGGGTACCGCGCGATGATGGCGTCAATTTCAGCGCCAGACTTTTCGAGCAGTGACATCGAATGGCTCTCACAAGTCAGGGTAAAGCGGAGCACCGGCGATCAGCGGTCAACTTCGCCCAGGATCGGATCCATCGAAGCGATCAGCGCCACCAGGTCGGCAACCAGATGGCCACGCGCCATATAGGGCAACGCCTGAAGGTTGGCGAACGACGGCGCGCGAAAATGTACCCGGTACGGCTTCGGGCTGCCGTCGCTCACAATATAGGTGGCAAGTTCGCCGCGCGGCGACTCGACCGCTGCCAGCGCATCGCCACGCGGTGGCCTGAACCCTTCGGTCCACAGCTTGAAATGATGAATGAGCGCCTCCATGCTGTGGGTAATTTCACTCTTTGGCGGCGGCGCGATCTTGCGATCCAGCGTCATATATGGCCCCGGGCCATGATCCTTCAGGCGCTGCAACGCCTGGCGGCAGATCGAAACGCTCTCGCGCATTTCCGCCATACGCACCAGGTACCGGTCGTAAATATCGCCGTGGGTCGCAGTAGGAATGGCGAAGGAATAGTGCTCGTAGCCGCAATATGGCATGCTCTTGCGCAGATCCCAGGCCACGCCGGCGGCGCGCAGGCCCGGGCCAGTCAACCCGAAGGCAATCGCCGCTTCGCCATCAATCGCGCCAATCCCCTGCGTGCGCTCGATCCAGAGCGGATTATCGGTCAATAGCTGCTCATACTCATCGATCCGGCCCGGCATCACCTGCAGGAACGCCGCAACCGCATCTTCGAACTCCGCAGGCAGATCGTAGGCCAGACCGCCGACGCGAAAATAACTGGTCATCATGCGCGCACCGGAGACCAGTTCAAAGATATCGAGAATCTGCTCACGCTCGCGAAATCCGTACAGAAACACACTCATGGCCGCCAGGTCGAGCGCGTGGGTACCGAGCCAGACCAGGTGGCTGGAGATGCGCTGCAACTCAACGAGCAGCACACGTGCGATCGTAGCGCGTTCAGGCACATCGCAGCCGAGCAACTTTTCGACTGCCAGCACATAGCTGAGATTATTGGAGAGTGGCGCCAGGTAGTCGGTACGATCGGTAAGCACGACGGCCTTCTGGTACGTCTTGCTCTCCATCGTCTTTTCGATGCCGGTGTGGAGAAAGCCGATATCAGGAGCGACATCCACAACCGTCTCGCCATCGAGTTCGACGACCAGCCGCAAGACCCCATGCGTACTCGGATGGTGCGGCCCCATGTTGAGCACCATCGTCTCTCTCGCCCCTGCGAGTGCCGGGCGCGTGATCTGACTGGGCGCGGGGATGGTCAATGCGCGGGCGGGTGATGGAGCGACAGTCATCGAAACTCACTCTCTGGCAAACGGCTTATGAGCGTAGATCCGTTCCTGATTGAAGGTAAAGGCGACCTCTTCCGCCCCGAGCGGCACATCTTTCCGCAGCGGGTACCCTTCCCAATCATCGGGCATCAAGATGCGGTCGAGGCATGGATGGCCGATAAAGACGATACCAAACATGTCAAACGTTTCACGCTCATGATAATTGGCACCCGGCCACAACCCGGTCAGGGAAGGCACCGACGGGTCATGCTCTGCGACGCCAACCTTCAGGCAGATCCGGTGCCGGTTGGTAAAGGAGAGCAGGTGATAAACGACTTCAAAGCGCAGCTGTCGGCCAGGATAGTCAACGCCACACAGATTCTCGAGGAAATTATAGCGTAACGCCGAATCATCGCGCAGGAAACGCGCCACATCAACGATCCTGGCAGGCCGGACGAAAACGCTCAGATCGCCGCGAAACTCGGCCGACCCGGTGATCGCGTCAGGCAGGGCAGTGCGCAGGCGTGTCAGGACAGTATTGTTCTCAATGGTCACGTGTTTCTCCAGCCACAGACGCGCCTGCCCTTCTGGCGAGTGCCTCGGCAGGCATGCTGCTATGATTGCGCCGGCTCGCGCAGCGACCCATCGAGCCGCATCCGCTTGACTTTTTCGTGCAACAGCATGATCCCGTCAATCAGCGCCTCAGGGCGCGGCGGGCAACCAGCAACGTACACGTCCACCGGCACGATCTCGTCAACTCCCTGGACGATCGCATAATTGTTGAACACCCCGCCGCATGCAGCGCAGTCACCCATTGCAATCACCCATTTCGGATCGGACATCTGGTCGTACAGGCGGCGCACGACCGGCGCCATCTTGCGCGAGACGCGCCCGGCGACAATCATCAGGTCGGCCTGGCGGGGCGACGCGCGGTTAATCTCCATACCGAAGCGCGACAGGTCATAGTTCGCACCCTGCGCACCCATCATTTCGATCGCGCAGCAGGCCAGCCCGAAGAGCAGGGGCCACATCGCGTTCGAACGGCTCCAGTTCACCACCTGCTCCAGCGACACGGTGACGATGCCCATATCGCCGGCTTTTTGCTCTATTCCCACTCCAGTGCTCCTCGCCGCCACTCATATATCATGCCAATCACCAGCACAACAAAGAACACCCCCATGGCCGCCAGGCCGGGTACGCCGAGTTGCTTATAGACCAGGGCATACGGAAACAGGAAGATGACTTCGATGTCGAACAGGATGAAGAGCATCGCCACGAGGTTGAACTTTACCGGGAAGCGACGCTGCCCGGGGCCGATCGGCTCCATGCCGGACTCGTACGGCATCAACTTGCGCCGTGTCGGGCGTTGCGGCCCCAGGTACCGCGACAGCACAATCACGAAGACGGCCACGAACAACGCGACCAGCAACATCACCAGGATAGGTAGATAGTCCGCAAGCATCCAGGGCTCCCTGGCCGGCAGGTACACACGCAATCGTTCTGCGTGGCGACATCTTCCGTGCCATAGCAGTATCCGGCCCAGGCATTATACGACCTTCCAGGGTTGTGTCAAGAAGTACAAAGTACGTACGTGTTCACACGTCGCGAAAGCGTGTTTCTTTGCGTCGGCGGGGCGACGTGACATGGCGCCTGCGCAAGCGCTACCGCCGCCGACTCGTTCTCCCGGGGGCTTCCCCCAGACCCCAAGCGTGACCACGCAACCCGGCACACGCCGCGATTCGTCGCCGCAATCAGCGGATAGCCGGGCGGGCATGGCGCGATCCCAACACGAATCCCGATGGCGCATCCCCGTTGCAGTCACCTGTCGGTATCACCATTCCAGCGCCACCATCTGATGCCCGTTCAGCAGCGGCAGCGTGAACGACACGCGACCTTGCTCGATCTGGAACGGCAGTTCAACGCCTTCGGGCGCGGTGACGACGCGCCGCACCCCGACCGGCGCGAGGACGGAAACACTCAGGTTGTGGAGCGGAATAACATCTTCGATGACATCGAAATCCATGCCGCGCCGTTCGGGAACATAGTGCAGCAGGTGGATCACCCGGCGCTGTTCTGCCGGTTGCTCCATCAGTGTGGCAAACAGTGTGCCCGGCCCATCATGGCGCAACAGCGGCTCGGGCAGCAGTAACGCGATCGCGTTCAGTACCAATCGTTTGCACCAGCGTGGCGCGTTCTGCGCATACTGGCTGAAGACCGGCTGCGAGAAGTAGATGGCCGATCCGCGCCGGACAATCGCCGGCCCGCGCATTTTCCCCGACGACGGTGTCTGACGGTGCGAGCAGAAGTGCTGGTAGGTCCGATCAAAGAACGACGCCACCGTGTCGGCCAGCACGTCGGCAGCGGCAGCGGCGCGCACCTCCAGGCCACGCATATACATCGCGTGTTCGGTCAGCGGCATACCCGCGCCGATCGCCGGGCCAGGGCGAAGATATTCCACATAATCGCCAGCGGGGAAGTGCCGCCCGCGCACCAGCCTGCCCTGCGCGTCGCGCGGCCCTTCGCCGGCCAGTTCGACACCCAGCGCCGCCAGAGCAAAGCGCCCCTTATCCGGCGCAAGCCCGGATTCAAACGAAGCGATCAACGCGCCACCGGCGGCCAGATACTCCTCCAGCCTGGCAGCCAGCCCCGGAGCGACCGGAATGGTGTCGGGCAGGATCACCAGTTTGTAGGCGCTGAAATCGGCGTGGCTGTCAACGATATCGAACTGGTGGCCGCCCTCGTCGAGGATACGCTCCACACCCATCGTCGCCTGCGGCACGCGGCCGGCCTCGGGCCCGGCGAACTCTTCCGGCGAGAGCACGGCAATATCGTTGAGCGGGCGCGCGCCGCGGCACCAGGGTTCTTTCTGCTCGACGCGACGATAGACCGCACCGATCAGGTCGTACACCACCGGCTCGATCGCGCCCGAGGGCGGCAACTGATCGCCGATACTGCATTTCGCGCCCAGCGCCAGCATGCGAAAGCACTCATACTCCAGCGCCGCCTGGTTTTTGAACGAGTGGAAATCCCCCCAGGAGGTATGGAACTTGCCGGTCATGCCGAGACACTCATGGCCAAGGGTGCGCGCATAGCGCTGGGCCACCGGAAAGTGCAGGTAGCCCCAGCCGCCGCTGGGCAGGCTTTCGAGTTCCCAATGAGTATAGGCCGCGGCAGTAGCCCGGTCGCGCGTACCGACATGGCCGGCGTTGTAGAAGATCGTGCACTCCGAATTGAACTGCCGGACAAACGCGGTCATCTCGCGCTTGAAGTCATCAATCATGCGCTGGCCGTAAGCCTGGCGATCGGCCAGGTTCGCCGGATCCATGCCCAGTGCGACCATCGCGGCGCGGCAGTGACGGCAGGCACACGGCAGCGGGTGAACAATGTCGAAGAACAGGCCGTCAACCGGCAGGGTTTCCAGCACCTCACGGGTATGTGCCTTGAGGAAGTCGCGGTAGGGCGAGTTCACGCACAGGCGCCGGTAAAAGCCGGCCTCGAATGGTGGCGTGCCGAATGGACGCCCCTGATCGTCAATCGCCAGCCACTCCGGGTGGGTATTGGCACTGAAATGATCCCACTGCACCGTAATGTAGATCGGCACGCGAATATCATGAGCGTGGCATGCTTCGATCTGCCGGCGCAACAGATCGGTCCGCAGATGGGGATGGCGGCGTTCGGGATTGAGCACGCTGTCGTAGTAGAGCCAGCCATGGTGGCAGCGCGCGAAACAGGTGATCGAGTCGACACGCGCGCGCGCCAGGGTGCCGGCGAACACATCGGGGTCGAACGCCGCGCCGATACCGGTGATCTGTTCGCTGGTATGGAAGTCGAGGTGAACCTGGCGAAAGCGCAATTCGCTGGGCATGGTGATGCTTCCTTACAAACCTGGAGAGCTGATGGACCAGAACGCGTTGCCATTATAGCATCCGCGTCTGCGCTCGATCAGCGGCTTCAACCAGTGGCCGCGTGGTTCATTCAGCGCAGCTTTGCGCGCGCCGCGAACGCCAGGGCCATGCTGAGCGCCAGGGCCGCCGCAGCCAGTAACCATCCTGCATTGCCGGATTCACCGGTGCGCGGCAAGGTCGCCGGTACGGCAGCGGCCTCCGGCGTGGCTGCGACGCCCGCCACACCGGTCACCACACCGGTCTGCGATATTTCAACGGTGGTGGTCAATGTTGCCGTTGTGGCAGTTGGCGTGAGCGTCGGCGTTTCCGGGGCGCTGGTACGGCGCGGGCGAGGTTGCTCGTCCGAGAAGGGAGTCGCAGTCGCTGTGGCTTCAGCCGGGCCGGGGATAATGCGGATCGGCACCTCGGCCTGGCGCGGCGCCTGAACCTCATCGCCAAATTCATCCCGCACGCCGGTTGACTCGGCACGGTTGATTGTTGCCGCGTCAACCGAGCGCAACGCCGTGAAGACGGTCGTGACCGAGATGATCTGACCGGGGCGCAACCGGCTCAGGCCCAGCGCGGGCAGCACATCATCCCACACCAGCCTGCCGGCTGCCGGATCGGAAGTGGCACCAGACGGTGGCGCTGCCGATGCGAACTGTAAAAATGTCGGGTCGAACGTATCCTGAAGCGGGACGCGGGTCAGATCGGCGGCGCCGTCATTACTGATCGTGATCGTGAACGTCAGCGGCAAACCACTGGCCGCAATCGTGCCGGGCGGCAGACCCTTTTCGACAATCACGCGCCCGCCGATCGCATCACCGGTGCTGCTGCGCCCGTCACCAGCATACTGCTGCCCACCGAATCCGACGGCGGCGCCGATACGCGCCCGGTTGACCGTCGCCACGCGCGGCGCGATCGCGCGGAAGACCGTCGTAATCTCGATCGCCTGGCCTGGATTCAGCGGGCCAAAAAGCGTACTGGTCGTCAGGTCGCTCCAGGTAATCAACCCACCCGCAGTCGCAGGCGTCACCACACTGGTCGAGAAGGGCGGAAGCGTGCGCTCGAGTTGCAGAATACTCGATTCATACTCATCAATCAGGGGCAGGGTCGTTACCGAGATCGTCCCGGTATTGACAATCCGGATGGTGAACGTCAGTTCCTGGCCCACCTGAATGACGTCGCTCCCCTGAAGCCGCTTTGAAATCTCAAGACTCAGCGTGCCGACCTGTGACGGAGGCGCGGCGACCGACGCGCGCGGCACGAGCAGATAACACAGGCCCAGCACTGCCAGCGCGGCGACGATCGCAACCGCAAGGGAACGTCGCCAATCGAGCATCGTATCGTGCAACTGCATGTCGGCTCCTTCCGCTGATGCACTGAGCATACGGCAGAATCACTCGCGCGGGCGTATCTGCCCGCCGCGCCCCTTTTCGGTTGCCGTGGGATTTGCCGGGGTCGCAGCAGCGCGTTCCTCCGCCGCAGCCGCCTCGCGGCGCGCTTCCGCCTCGGCGATCAGCGTCACCGTCGCGCGAAACCCCCAGACGGCCAGCAATGGCGGCGTGATCAGGAGCAGGAGGAGTAACGGCGGCCACAACGACAACATCACAATCACGCTCATCAGCACCTGGGTCATGATGGTAAAGAATGGCCTGCCGAATGAGAGCACCAGGGCATTGCGAAACACGAGCCGCACGCCTGGTCGCTGCTGGAGGATCGCGAGTGGCCCGAGATAGATCAGCAGGCCAACCCACGCCACCATCAGATACACGAACAAGATCACCAGGTAACCGCCAGCTGGCGCCTGCATCTGAGCATAGAAGCCGATATTGACAATAATTACTACCAGACCAGCCAGCCATGCGCCGTATACCAGCCAGCCGAAACGGTAATAGCGGCGCACCCCGGCCACAAAGTCGCCCCACGAGACGGTGCGCCCTTCGTGAATGCGTTGCGCAACGGCCGTCATGCCGCAGCTTACGGCTCCCAGCGGAAGCGCCGTTAACAGCAAAAGCGCAATCGCGCCATACGGCGCGCCACCCAGCGCGAACCCGGCTGCAAGCGCCGGCAACGGCACGACGGCGACGAGCCAGACGATGCCCAGCAGAGCGAGGACCAGCAGTTCGTCGAAGGTATCACGCGCTGAGCGCCAGAACACACGAAACGGGTTCATCGTATGCCACCTGCCGTCGGCCCGGTGCCCATCTTTTCAAATAAGCCCTTCGCCCCTCACCCTGCCCTCCCCGCCGGGGGAAGCTGGTTGGGGGCTGTATGGTATGGCGCCACAGATATCATCCCATTGTAGCAGGCTTTCCGCAATCGCAGTGCGCAATCTGTCAGAAACCAGCGCCGCGATCGTGGCGCTGGCGCAGCAAGGCATCAAGCCGGCGCTGGGCGCGTAGCGTCTGCCACGGCGGCGGTGCCGGCTCGAGCCAGCGAGCAAAGGCGGCATCGGTAACCATGCGTCGTGACTGGATCGCGCGGCGCTCATGCAGCAGGAGACGGCAATCACGCAACGCCTCGATGCGCCCGGCAATCATGGCCGGCATCCTGGAGCCGGCCGCATAGGCGACCGCCAGCAGATCATACGCCACGATGGCCGGCAGGCAGGCACGCAACACTCCTGCCGGGAAACAGCGTATGATCGCGCGCAGCCGGTTGCGACCCAGCAGTCGCTGTTTGAGCAGCGACCCCTGCCCGCCGGTCGCCGAGTAGACATGGCGCGCGCGGGCCACCGGGGCGACCACGCAGGTCCAGCCGCGTAACAGGGCGCGCCATGCCAGATCGGCATCTTCCAGGTAGCTGAAGAACTCTGGTGCCATCAGGCCTGTGTCTTCAAGCATCGCACGACGGTACAACGCCAGCCCGCCACTCGCCCCGAGCACTGGCTGCGGTGCTGCCGGCAACGACTCAACCGCGCGACCGGCCCATAGATCAAGGGCAACTCCATCGCACCGGGCATGGATCCCCGCGGAGGCAACCAGATCCGGCCGGTGGTCGAACGTCAGCACACCGGCCACGGCGCCGGCTTGCGGGAAGGACGCCATGGCCCCGGTCAGCGCCGCAACACACCCCGTCTCTACGAACGCGTCATTATTGAGCAGCAGCAGCAACTCGCCCTGCGCAACCCGCAACCCGGCATTGACACCGCCGGCGAAGCCGAGGTTGGCCGGTAGGAGCACCCGCTGCACCATTGGCCACGCACGTATCAGCCAGGCTACCGTACCATCCACGGAGCCGTTGTCAACCACCACAATCTCAGAGTCAGGTGGGAGCTGCGCCGCCACGTGGCGCAAACAGGCATCAAGAAAGCGCAGACCATTCCAGGTGACGATGACCACCGAGAGAGCAACTGACGGCATAGAACGCTCGCTATGCGGCGACGGCAGGTGACCTCCAGACGATGCCGGTCATCTGCAACAAAGGCATCGTCCATGACGTACAACCATTCAGAATGAACCAGTGGCGTCTACGGCCTTACACAGACAACCAGAAACCTTACGCCCACCGCCCATTCTGGAAGGAGAATAGAGAATGAACCTCCCACTCAATACACGTCGTTCAGCGATCCTGGGCATCAGCCTGATCGTCCTTGGCCTCATCTGGTGGCTGAACCTGTGGTGGCTGCTGCTGCCGGGCGCCTGTATCGCCGGTGGGGTGGCGACCTATGTGCAGCGGCGCCGGATCGGGCGCACGGAAGAAGCCGTGCAGATCGGCCTGTGGGGCATCGGGCTCGGGCTGCTGTTCCTGATCGATTTTATCTTCCCCGGCATTCTGTTCCTGGCCGGCGCGAGTGTGCTGGCGCGCGGGCGTGAGGCGACGATTGACGAGCGTGCACAGCGCTATCTGGCTGCGCTGCGTCGCCCACGGCCAGCAGCGCGCCCGGCGGAGACGACCCACGTGCCGGTGACGGTCCATCCTGGCGCAGCGACACAACCATCATTGCCAGTGTCGGACGTGGCGATGACCGGTGAAACGACGCGCCTGCGCGAGTAGTCGCGGTTCAGCGTCGTACGGTATGATACAACGGACCCTGGCGTTTCGCGCCAGGGTCTCAGCATCTTCAGTTATGGTGCCCCGGGCGAAGATGCCAGCGCCTGAACCCAGGCGCGCCAGTTGGGTTGCGGTGTCGGCGCGGGTAACGGTACCGGTGTGGGCACGACTTCGGCTGCCGGGCGATCGGCGAACGTCGGCAGAACCACCACGTCACCTTCAGCCGCCAGGCCCAGCTGCTCACGCGCAATCTGTTCGGCATATGCCGGTGACTCGGCATATTCGACCTCGCTACGCAACGCGATGTTTGCCGCCTCGATCCGCGCATTCTCTGCAATCAGCGCCTCGCGGCGGCGCTCAAGCTGTGCACCGGTCATAACCTGGCCGATGAAGCTCGCCAGCATCCAGAGCGACAACACAACCATACCGAGCGTCAGCACGTGCACGCCTGCATTGCCGATACGCCGGTCAGGGCGGCGGAGATCAGATTGTCGCCGCGAACGGGCCATAGTGCTGATTTACTCACCACGCCCGGGGCGTGGCGCCTCAAGCAACAGCGGCTCATCAATATTGGTCGACATGGCGCTCTGGCCACGGAACAGGCCGCCTGGCTCGATATGCAGCGCAGCCGTCGTAATATCGCCCCAGACCTTGCCGGTTGGCGAGATCTCGAGTTGCTCAACTGCGGTAATCTCGCCTTTAACCGCGCCAGAGACGTGAACATTCTGCGCCTTGATCGTCGCAATGACCTGCCCCGTCTCGCCGATGATCAGATTGCCCAGAATCTCGACATCACCCTCGACCCTGCCGTCGATACGAATGTTACCGTCAGATTTCAGGGTACCGACGAAGCTGGTGTTGGCGCCGATGACCGTCTCAGGTTTGCCGTTGAGTGTTGCCGTGGGTACGACCTGAGGCTGCTTTCTGTTGCCGAACATCGCTCCTCCTCTGCTGGCAGCGTTGCTAGATTGACGTCGTTGCTCGCGGCGAGTTGCGCGACCGAACTGCCATACTGCCAGGGCAATCACCAGGACGGTGATCGCCGCAATTATATAAGACGTTTGACCTTCGATCAACTTCTCGTTGAAGTGGGCGTCCCACTTCCTCCTTATTCGAACCCGAGAGGCAATCGTTCACAGTCGGAGGTTCGGCAAAAGCCCCGTAAGGGCGCTGTGCCGGGGCGTCTTTCCTTCGACAGCAGGAAGGCTTCCCCCGCACGAATCGTGAACGATGACCCGAACAGCAAATCCAGCATGACGCCCATGGGTCATGGAGCATCATCGCCACACCAGCCAAGGGTTCGCAGGTAGGCGCGATCTTCGTCAGTGAGTGCCGCGCGCACCAGTAAGTCGGGCCGGCGCGCCAGCGTGCGCTGTAATCGCTGACGCCGGCGCCAGCGCGCAACCTCGCCGTGATGCCCCGAGATCAGGACCGGCGGCACGGCGCGCCCTTCCCATACGGCCGGGCGGGTATACTGCGGATATTCCAGCAAACCATCGCTATGCGACTCTTCGGCGATCGATGCAGCATCAATGACCCCTGGAACCAGGCGGGCAACCGCATCAAGCACCACCATCGCCGCCAGTTCGCCGCCGGTCAACACATAATCGCCGATCGAGAGTTCGCGGTCAATCAGCACCTCGCGCACCCGTTCATCCACTCCTTCATAGCGACCGCACACCAGTACCAGACGCTCATACTGCGCAAGTTCCGCCGCAACCCGTTGTGTAAAAAGCTGGCCATCCGGCGACAGAAGAATGACCGGCGCTACGCCAGCCACGGCGCCATGCGGCATGGCCAGCACTGCGCGAATACATGCCGCCAGCGGCTCGGCCTTCATCACCATCCCCGCACCGCCACCGTACGGCGTATCATCGGCAGTGCGATGACGGTCCGTCGTATACTCGCGAATATCGTGCAGCACCACGGTAATCCGGCCCGACTGAATGGCGCGCTTGATGATACTCTCGCTCAACGGGCCAGAAAACATGCCAGGAAACAGGGTGAGGATGTCGAAGCGCATGGTGGCATTGTAACACAGCGGCGCCACTGCAGATATCGGTTACACCGGCGAGCCACCCCGACGGCTCGCACGCTGCGCCGGCAGGTACCGCTCTGCCAAAGGCAAGCAGAACCGGCAACGACTTGATCGAGGGAGGGAAGTAGTTACAAGCATGGTCAATCTTGACAAAATCAAGTAAATTATGCAAGATATACTCGTGATCGTCGTTTGCATTCCACGAGGTGAAGGCATGACACGTTTTGACGAGTTTCTCCAGGCCAACGAGACATTTGCCGCCAGCTTCACGCGGGGAGATCTGCCTATGCCGCCGGCGCGCAAGGTAGCGGTCGTCGCCTGCATGGACGCGCGCCTGCACCCGGAGAAGGCGCTGGGAATCGATATCGGCGACGCGCATGTCATCCGCAACGCCGGCGGTCGCGCCGAAGACGCCATACGCTCACTGGTGATTTCACAGCGGCTCCTCGGTACGCAGGAAATCGTCGTACTGCACCACACGGATTGCGGTATGCTGACGTTCACCAACGAGCAGCTTGCAGCAAAGGTCAGAGACGATCTGGGGGTCGACGTGGCGGGGCGCGACTTTTCCCCCTTTACCGATCTCGAGCAGAGTGTGCGCGACGACGTCGCCATCTTGCGCGCATCACCGCTGATTCCGGACGATATCCCGATCAGCGGCGCAATCTACGATGTACGTACAGGGAAGGTTCACGAGGTTGTACGCGCCTGAGACTGGTGAGCACGACCAGCACAGTGGTGCGGCCAGGTGGCATCAGTTCGATGCAGTCGCGCCGGGATGCCGCGCTCAGGCACCGGCGCGATACAGTTCGAGCGCCTCGCGTGGTGTACGCACCGTTATTGCTCCACTGAACGATACGCCGTTGGACGCCAGGGTTCGCGCGACATCGGCTGAGATGCCGCTGATCGCCACCTGGCAACCGATCAGGCGCAACGCCTGAACCACGCGCGCCAGCGCCAGCGCCGCGTTTCCATTGACATTCGCGGCGCCGGCGACATCGAGCACGACCAGTCGCGCCCGTTGTTCGCTGGCATGCTGAAGCAAGCGTGCGGCGAACGCCCCGGCGCGCCGGTCATCAATCGGGCCGACGATCGGCGCCAGCAGCACCCCTTCTGCCAGTGTCACCGCCGGTGTTTCCAGCTCGGCGACCAGATTGAGCAATTCTTGCTGACGCTGGTTCTGTTCGCGCAGCGTGCGCGCCCGTTCCTGCAGTTCCACCGCCTGCACATCCGCGCGTGCCAGCGCCTCCTCGGCGCGCTGCCCATTCGCCGTTGCGCTCCGCAGGGCCGTATCGGCGACCACGCGGCTCAGCACCATGCCCAGCACAATCACAATGAACGAAGCAAGCGTGCGCACGTCGTTGGTGTACGATGTCAGAAACCCGGCCTGCGGGCCAGCGCGCAGCGTCATGATCGCCAGTATCCCCAGCGCGCTGCCGGCGATCCAGCGCGGCCCGGCAAGCACCTGCGCGATTGCCGGCGGTACCAGCACAATCAGCGCCGATAGTTCACGCACAAACAGGTCGGGCGTCGCTATGCCGACCGTTGCCGTGACAATTACGATATTGACCGCGCGCGCTGCTTCCCAGCCACGGAGATAGGCGGCCAGCAGCACACCGGTCAGGAGTATCGCCACAATACCGGCAAGGATGACCGGGTCGCGCGCATCCTTGAGCGCCTGGCCGGCGGTAACGAACGCAGCGCCCACCAGTTGCGCAATCAAAAGCGCCGTTACAACCTGTCGCCGACTCATGGAGCCTCCGTGTGTCCTGGTTATACCACCGGCAGCCGCATAAAATCATACGCATCGTACACCTGCGTATGACGCTCCTGCAGCCGGCGCTCGAATGCCTCAACGCCTGCAGCGCGAATGAACTGCGCTTCAGAAAAATAGATCGGGAAGACCCACTGGATCTGGATCAACTGGTCGGCGCGTTCAATCTGGCCCCAGGGCTGAGTTTCATACAATCGGCCATCATCGAGGTAGGGGTAGGTGAAATAGAGATATTCCATTGGTGATCCAGGAATCACCGGTTCACCAATCGGCAGAATATAGCCGGGGCCAATCTCGAGCGTATGCCGGAACGGATGTTCAGCAACGAGCGCGAGTAGTTCGGCGGCCTGGTGCGCAGCCGGTGGCGTCGCATGCATAATGTACTCATAGCGCACGCCGCGTTCATCGCCAAAACTGGCGCGACTGAACGGAATGATCTGATAGCTCGCGCCCAGCGTGCAGAGGGTTGTATAGAGCGGGTTGGTCTCGTACGCAAGAATCGTAAAGTTCGGTGAGACCAGCGCCTCCGGCGGCGTCACATCGCCCTGAACGACCGGGCGCACCAGAAATGCCGGGGGTCCTTTCCAGCGCAGGTAATTGTCAAATACCAGCGCCGCCGGATCATTCTCGCGAACATATGCGGCATCGAGGAGGCTGCGAAACTGGCTGACATCCAGGATCATGCGGGTACCGATCCATCGCGTGCCAGCGCCGTCACCTGACGCATGTCGCCGGTGACGCGCCCGCCACCGGCACCGTAACGGGCGGAAACCAGGGAAGGCGCGACTCCATCAACCGCAGCAAGCCATTCCTGCCGATAATCGAGGCCGACAACCACCACAATATCAACGTTGTACCCCTGCGGTGGCGCATCGGGGCCGGCGCGCGCCTGGACATAGCGTGCATCCACACCCAGCACCTCCGCCAACCGGCGGCGCGTCTCTGGCCGCCCGGTATAATCAATGATCACCGTATGGTCATACGTGCGGGTGACGGTTTCAGGTTCAGCCATCACGAAACCACGTGCCGCCAGGTAGGCACTGACACGGCCAGCAATTCCCTCCACCTGTGCGCCATTGAGCACCTGTACAATTGTCCCGGGTTCGGCCACAGAGGGCAGCAGCGTCGGCGTCGGCGCGCCCGGCGCAGCCGCCGGCGCATCAGCAACGACGGCCTGAGTGGGCAGGCTCGGAGCGGCCACCGGAGCGTCAGGAGGCGGGCCGGCCTCCCAGCGCGCAACAAGCGCATCAACATCTATCGGGTTCCAGTAGATATCCGAGCCATCCTCGCGATCGATCGCCACATCATTGGGATTTATCGAGAGCTGGAGGATACGGCCACCATCGAGTTCACTCGCCAGGGCGGCAAAGCCCGCCATCGCCTGCAGATCAGAGAGCGGCAACGTCGTGCGCACATTCTCCGCGACGACATCAATCCAGCGTGGCAACAATGCCGCGTTGGCAAGCAAACCACGCAGACGCACCTGGTCAAGCAGCGCGCGCAGCACTTGCTGCTGCCGCCTGCCGCGATCAAAGTCGCTGCTGCCATGGCGCGTGCGAGCGTAGATCAGCGCGGTGTGCCCATCAAGCACCTGCAACCCGGCAGGTATATAGATCCGCTCAACACCATTGTTCTCGGTCGGGAACTCAGCATCAAGGATTGGCGCCGGCACATCGAGGAGCACGCCCCCGACCGAATCAACCAGGCGCTCAAAGCCACGAAAATCAACCTGCGCGATATAGTCAACGGTCACACCCAGGAACTGCTCGACCGTTTCCGCCGTCAGTGCACCGCCGGCTGCCAGCGGATCGGTTCCGACGCCGTACAATGCTTCGGCATTGGCATACCCGTAGCCAAAGGCGGTATTGATCTTGGCCCAGCCGACATCTCGAACAAGAACGACCGAATCGCGTGGGATTGAGAGCATGCTGGCAGTGCGCGCCTGCGGATCGACACGCACCAGGATGAGGGTATCGCTCCGCACGCCTTCTTCAGGATCCGAGCGACGATCGACACCAATCAGCAGTACACTGAACGGGCGCGCGAGCAAATTGCCGGGCGGCAGATTCGCCACCGGAGCGGAAGTCGCCACCGGTGTCGCCGGAGGCACAGGCTCCGAAACCGGAACCGCCGTCACTGCCGGCGGCTCCCCAGGAGGAACGCGCACAGGAGCAGGGGCAACAACCGTATTGTGACGTGGATCTTCTTGTTGTACGCTGGCCATGGTGCGCTCGGCAAGGCGCAATGCTGTCACTCCCACCGTCACCAGCGCCAGAAGAATCAGCCCGACCACCGCAAGCGCAAACATCCCCCAGTTACCGGCGCGCCGCGTGCGCCGCCGCGCTGCGACACGTTCACGCGCTGTGGCACCACCAGAAGCAGGCCGACGGTTTTTGTCTGCCAAACCTGACCCTCACACTATCTCAGCCTTCTGGCGCGTGATTATAGCATAGCGTCCATTGGTATTGGTATGTAGCGCAACTCTATTTGACAGGTGCCACACGTATCGTGTATCCTATAGATACGGGTATCAGATGCACGAACGCACTAAATAGCGTTTGTTATTAAGAGATTGTCAAACAGCATGGTTTCCAGAGACCGGCGGCACATCATTGTTTGTAGTCATGGGCATACAGGCGGTATGCCAGGTGGCGCATTTGCCGCTGGTCAACGCATCATACGCCGCGTCCAGGCGGTGCTATCGTCCAGCGCCGCCGATGTGATACGCGCGCGCTAGCGTAGGGCCTCCCCCTTTCGCCGGCGTGCACAGATAGCGTTTTGCAGCTTCTGGAAAGGGGGAAAGGCTTGGGGCAACGAGTTCTCGTTCTCAACGCAAGTTACGAGCCGCTGCAACTGATCTCCATCCGGCGTGCAGTGGTGCTATTACTGCAAGACAAGGCGGAACTGGTCGAAGCTGCCCAGCAACGTCTTCGTGCGCGCGGTCTTTCCCTCGAAATCCCTCTGGTCATCCGGCTGGTGCGCTATATTCGCATACCACGCCGGTTGCGCCTGCCATGCTCACGGCGGGGCGTCCTGGTGCGCGATCGCGAGACCTGCCAGTACTGCGGCCAGCAACCAGGTCGCTCCCATCTGACGGTTGACCACGTGCTGCCACGCTCGCGCGGCGGCGAGACGACGTGGGAGAATGTCGTCGCTGCTTGCCGCGAATGCAACCATCGCAAAGGCGGGCGAACGCCGGAAGAAGCAAATATGCAATTGCTCACCGTGCCGCGCCAACCGCAGTTCGTCGCTTTCGCGTTGCTTGGCGAGCTTGAGCGGCACGATGTGTGGCGGAAATACGCCTATACCTGACGGAAGCCTTCCCGCCGCCGATGGTAAGGTTCCCCGTTGGGGCGTCTTACACGGGCATCCCCTGAGCCTCCGGCCGTATACGGTCACCCGCGTTTGTGGCCGTGTATTGCCTGACCGGACGACGCGCAGGTCGTAGCACCTCTCGATTCGTTTTGCAACAATGCGAAAGGGGTCCGGAGCGCTACCTGCCCTCCGAACCCCTCAGCTACCGTGAAACAGTACGGCTAGCGACCGATGCGGCGACCGTCAAACGCCTGGATGGTAATCACGCTGGGTCGCGGCAAACCCTGGCGGTCCGGCCAGGTGCTGATCGGCCTGTCGAACGTGCCGCCCTCACCCGGATGCTGGATCGCCAGGAAGAGCGTCCGGTTATCGGGCGTAAACTCCGGACCACACACTTCGCTGCCCGCAACGCTCGAAAAGAACTGCTGCACATGGCCGCGCTCCGAACCTGACGTCGGAATGGCAAACAGGCCGTCATTCAGCTTGATTGCGCTGGCTGCGCCGTCAGTCGCCACCCAGGCATTGCCGGCCAGGTCGAAAACGATATTGTCGGGCGCGCCGATCGGGCTGACTTTGCTCTTATCGTACCCGGCAAAGAACGTCGACTCGTCTGTCGGCAGGCCCGCGAGGATGAAGATGTTCCAGCTGAAGCGCGTGGCGGCATAGTTATTGCCGTCCTCGGTCAACTCGATGATATGACCGGCGCGATTATTCGCGCGCGGATTGGCCGCGTCAACCGGCGGCCCGCTGCCGACGCCGCGCTGGCTATTGTTGGTCAGCAGGATGTAAACCTTCTTGTTGACCGGGTTGGCCTCGATATCCTCAGGGCGGTCCATCTTTGTCGCACCCAGGGCATCGGCAGCGTTGCGCGTCTTCAGTAGCACGTCACCCTGCGACATGAAGCCATTGCCTTCATTCAGCGGGCCATAGCCATGGACAATCGGCAGCCACTCACCGCTGCCGTCCGGGTTGAAGCGCGCGACATAGAGCGTGCCGTCGTCCAGCAAGT
>Ga0272446_1000760_pt1 | contig 49054 bp, 30 predicted proteins | sample YNPCB0061_FD_194587 | JGI IMG/M metagenome (GOLD analysis project Ga0272446, IMG submission 194587) | Hot spring microbial mat communities from Yellowstone National Park, WY, United States - YNP-CB-006-1 | ecosystem: Environmental > Aquatic > Thermal springs > Hot (42-90C) > Sediment | place...
CGCCGCACAACGCCGCAATGAAAAAAGGTTGTTCCTGGGAGGGCTGCGCCTTCCCAGACCCTCCCGCGGGTGGGGGCATGGGGAAACCCGGTTTCCCCATGCCCCTGCTCCAGCAGCCTATGTTCACGGTAGCCGTCTATGCCGCCGGGCGGCGCGACGCCCGATGCAAATGGGGGGATGGGGAAACCCGGGTTCCCCATCCCCCTGCTCGAGGGCTGCGCCCTCCCACACCCTCCCGCGGGCGGAGGCATGGGGAAACCCGGTTTCCCTATACCCCGCTTGAGGGCAAAGCCCTCCCGCGGGCAGGGGCGTGGGGAAACCTGGTTTCCCCACACCCCTGCTCCAGCAGTCTAGTTTCACGTTAGAATTTCTGGGAACCGATGGAACGCCGTTTGAGCATCAGATTGAGGATGTGCCGAACCTGCTCAAAAGAAAAGGGCTTTGCCAGGAACAGGTTCCCGTTTTGCTCGAGGGTGGCGCGGGTAGCGTGGCTCAGCGTATCGCCGCTCACGAAGATCAGGCGTTCTGCGAGATCGGGGTTCCGCGCTCGAAGGGCGCCGAGCAGATCGAAGCCGTTCAGACCGGGCATCTTCACATCGCAGAGCACGACATCAAACCCTTCACGTTCTACCATCTCCAGCGCCGCCTCGCCGCTACCAACGACGGTCGGGCGGTGGCCAAGGCGCCGAAGCATACGCTCGAGCAAAGCCCCAAGCGGCTCTTCATCATCCACTACCAGCACCCGCAGGCTTGCGAGCGGCTCCGCAGCCTCACCGGCGGGGATGACCTCTGGCGCGCGCTCAGCCGGCGCCTCGCGCACCGGCAGCGTGACCACGACACACGTCCCGACGCCGAGCTGGCTCTCGGCCCAGATCTGGCCTTCGTGCTCCTTGATGATCCCGAAGCAAATCGACAGACCCAGGCCAGTTCCCTGACCCACCGGCTTGGTAGTAAAAAATGGATTGAAAATCTTCTGCAGATCACGTTCGCGAATGCCCACGCCGGTATCGATCACCTCGATACGGATGTGCGCATCACCAGCGGGGCGCTGTTCGAGACTGGTGCGCAGGGTCAGCGTGCCCGGAGCGCCTTTCTGGACCATAGCATGGCGCGCGTTGGTGATCAGGTTCAAAAAGACCTGTTGGAGCTGATGGAAATCGGCGGTCGTGGGGGGCAGCGCTGGATCGAGCTCCAGCCTGACCCCGATGTTGTCAACCCGCAACTGGTACTGCTGGAGGGCGAGGGCACGGCGGAGGGCCTCATTGACCGAGCCGATCGTCCGCTCGGGTTTATGCTCGCGGGCAAAGATCAACAAGTTCTGGACGATTTTTGCAGCCCGTTCGGCCTGCTGGTAGATCTGTTCGAGATCCTGGCGCGGCTCGGGGGGCAGGCGTTCATCGCGCAGCAAGAGCTGGGCGTACCCGCTGACGCTGGTGAGGGGATTGTTCAATTCATGGGCCACGCCGGCCACCAGTTGGCCGATGGCCGAGAGCTTCTCTGACTGCAGGAGCTGTTGCTCAAGGCGGCGGCGCTCGGTCAGGTTACGGGCGATGCAGTGCACCCCTTTGAACCCGACGCCGTTCTGGATCCCCTGGGCCGAGACCTCGAGATACACCGGCTCGCCATCACGGCGCACCAGTTCGAGTTCAAACGGGGCAACGCTGCGCCCGGCGAGCAACTCACGCAGATACGGTTCGGCGCTGGCCCATGACTCGGGGGCGCAGAGCGCGCGCAGGGGGCGCCCAACCAGCTCGGCCAGACTATACCCGGTGAGTTGTTCGCCGACTTTGTTAATCGTTGTGATCGTCAACGTTTGATTAAGTATGAAGATCAAATCATAGGCATTGGCGAACAGATCGCGGTAGCGTTGTTCCGACAGCTTCACCTGCTCATAGAGCCGGGCATTTTCGATAGCAATGGCGGCATAGTCGGCGAGGGTCGCCAGGAGGTACTCGTCATTCTCGGAGAAGGTGCGATCGGCGACGCGATTATCAACCGCCAGGACGCCCTTCACCTTCGTGCCGAGCATCAGGGGCACCTGCAGAATGGCCCGCACCAGAAAGCCCGTTTTCACTTTGAGCGCCGCCCCGGCGCGTGACTGGTCGAGGCGCACCGGCTTGCCGGTGCGGAAGACCTGCCCGGCGAGGGAATCATCAATGGGGACGCGCAGGCTCTGGGCGCGCTGTTCGCCGAGGTTCTTCGCCGCGCGGAGGTAGAGTTCCTGCTGGGTCTCGTCGTGCAGGAGAAGAAAACCCTCTTCGGCCTGCGTGATGAACACGCCAGCCTCGACGATGCGCTGGAGCAACTGCTCCTGATCCATCAGACCGGTGACCGACTTACCGATGCGGTAGAGCACGGTCAACTCCTGGACCCGTTGCTGGAGCGAGGCAGTCAGGCGTTCCTTATCCCGGCGCAGGCGGCGCTCGCGCAGCGCCTGGTCAATGACGGCGCGGGCCTCGATGTCGGAGAAGGGCTTGATCAGGTAGTTCCGCGCCCCCAGGCGGAAGGCCTCCACGGCGATGCTCTCGGAGCCGTGAGCGGTCATCAGGATCACAGGAACGTCGTGACCCTCCTGGGCAAGCATGCGTAGCAAGTCGAGACCGCTCATATCGGGAAGTTGCAGATCGAGCAAGATCAGGTCGGGAAGGCGCGCGCGGATACGTTGCAACCCCTGGCGCCCGGTGTGCGCAACAATGGCCGTGAAGCCCAATTCCGGGAGGACATGGTTCGCCAGCAGGCTGGCAATCTGCTCACTATCGTCAATAATGAGAATCTCTTCCATAGCTTTCCTGGCACCTCTGGCCGGGGGTCAGTCAGCGAGTGGTAACCGACAGCAATGGCGCGGCAGCGGATTCGCTCAGGCGCCTCTGCGATGCCAGCCAGAGGTTGCCGACAGTGAATGGAAATTGTACACTACACTCCCTGGACGTGGCAAGCGAAAGCACATCCTGTAACCGTTCACACCCGGGGTAACACCCGCGCCTGGGAGCGCGGGCGTCCCGCCCGCGTCGCGTCTCTGCGGGCAAACTGCCCTCGCTCCCAGGAAACATGCGAACACGTACGCACATCATCTGCTATGCCGATCACATCTGCATTCACCATTGCGATCATCGGTGATCTGAACGCCGACCTGACCTTCACTGTACCATTTTACCCCGAAGAAGGCGCTGATGTGCCTGCCGACGGTCTGCACTGGCACGGTGGCGGCACCGGGCTCAACGTTGCGGTGGCGTTTACGCGCCTGGGAGCAACCGCGCGCCTGATCGCCCGGGTGGGCAATGACCCGGCGGCGGAGATCGCCCTGGGCGCGGCGCGCCGGGCCGGCCTCGACATGCGCCACGTCCAGCGCGACCAGGACGCGCCGACCGGTCTGTGCGGCGTGGTGGTCAGCCCGGGTGGGCAACGCACCTTTGTAAGTTACCGGGGCGCGAATGTGCGCTGCGATCCCACAGCGATCGAGACGATGATGCTGGAACGTTGTGACCTGCTCTTCGTGTGCGGTCACGCCTTGCTGGAGGGGCCGCAACGGGCGACGGCGGTGCGGGCCATGGATCTGGCTGACGCGCGGGGCGTTCCTATCGCGCTGGATCTCTGTCTGCCGACCATCCGGGCGGCGCGCCGGCTGGTGCTCGCCCTGCTTCCGCGGCTCTGGTTGTTGACGTTGAACGAAGATGAACTGCGAGCGCTTGTGCCTGGCATGAGCGTGCGACCGGCCATGGACGAACTCTTGCTTGCCGGTGTGCGGCACGTTGCCGTCAAGCGTGGCGCCCAGGGATGCAGTGTGGGAGAAGGCGCCACCCGTCTGAACGTCTTGCCTCCGGCCGTTACGGTTGTCGACACCAACGGCTGCGGCGATGCCTTCGCCGCGGGTTTCGCATGGGCCTTGCTACGGGGGGCCGATCTGCCCGGCAGTGCCGCGATTGGCAACGTGATGGGCGCCCTGACCGCCGGTCGCTACGGCGCCGCTGAAGCCATCCCGACCCTGGCCGAGATTGCCGCCCGGCTGGATCATTCGCTGCATCACCTCCTGGTAACTTCTTGAACAAGAACTCCCCGCGGATCCCGCGCGCCCGTGCGACTACCTGCTGCGGGAGGGGGAGACCCGGGTTTCCCCGCGCCCCTGCCTGAGAGGTTGCAGGAGGCGCAGCCTCCTCGCGCCCCGCCAACGGTACCGTAGATGTGAACCCTGTCTACCTAATATAAACGCAGCGTCATCATAAAAAGATATGACCATGGCAAGCAACTTGCACCCGGTATGAAGATCCGCCTGGAGACGAGCCGGGAGGGTCCGCCCCGGGCGGAACAGAATAGCCCTGCTAACGTGAACATAGGCTCTCGAAGAGGAGGGTGGGGAAACCGGGTTTCCCCACGCCCCCGCCCCGCAGGGGCATGGGGAAACCCGGTTTCCCCATTTCCCCGTCCGGTGGGAGGGTCTGGGAGGACGACGCCCTCCCAGGAAGGATGTTCATCCCGTCGGGGTGCGGCGGAGCCGCATGGACGGCTGAATGGTTATTGAGAAAGGAGCACCGTATGGCCCCACCCTGGAAGGAGCGTCTGGATGCGCTGCGTATCCGCGATCTACGGTCGATCTTCGGCGTTGCGAAACCGGTGATCGGCATGGTGCACTGCTGGCCCTTGCCCGGCGCCCCAGGCTACACGGGCTACGGGATGGGACCGATCATCGAGCACGCCGTGCGTGACGCCACTGCCCTGGCTGAAGGCGGCTGCCACGGGCTGATTGTCGAGAATATGTGGGACATCCCCTTCCGCGCCGGGCCGCACCTGCAACCCGAGAGCATCGCCGCGCATGCCGTTGTGGCCCACGCGGTGCGCGAAGCCGTGCCGGAGCTTCCCCTGGGCATCAACCTGGTGCATAACGGCGGGGTCGCCCTGCTCGGCATCGCCATTGCGGCCGGGGCCAGCTTCATCCGCGTCTGCATGTTCACCGGCGCGGGGGTATGGGACGCGGGCAGTTGGGACGAGGGCTGCGCCGCCGATCTGCTGCGGCGCCGCAAGGAACTGCACGCGGAGCATATCAAGATGTTCGCCGACGTGGACAAGAAACATTCGGTGCGCTTTCCGGGCATTGACCTCGCCACGCATATCGAGTGGACACGCTTTTTCGGCGCCGATGCGCTGATCGTCTCCGGCCGCATGACCGGCGACGCTCCGGATGTGGAGAAGGTGCGCGAGGCCCGGCGGCTGGCCGGTGACATGCCCCTGCTCCTCGGCAGCGGAACCGACGAACGCAACATCGGCGCGTTCATGGCCATCGCCGATGGCGTCATCGTGGGCAGCAGCATCAAGGTTGACGGCGAGATCGCCAATCCGGTCGATGTCGAACGCGTGCGGCGCTTCGTTCGCGCCGCACGCTAACGTGACCATGGGGAAACCCGGTTTCCCCATTCCCCCGCCTGCAGGAGGGTTTGGGCGGGCGCCGCCCGTGCGCAGGGGTCTGGGGCAACCGGGTTGCCCCAGACCCCCACCCGGTGGGGGGGTCTGGGAGGGCTGCGCCCTCCCAGGAAGGATGTTCATCCCGTCGGGGTGCGGCGGAGCCGCATGGACGGCTACCGTGAACATAGGCTGCTCACCTACGCGCATGCGGCGCTGAACCCACCTCCTAACCTCCCCCCGCTGGGGGGAGGAGCCGGACTCCCTCCCCCCAGCGGGGGGAGGGCTGGGGAGGGGGGCCGTCACCTTGCCCGCGGAGCCGCGACGCGGGCGGGACGCCCGCGCTCCCAGGCGATGTTCATCGGGCGGTGTGCGCGAATCGCATGGACGGCTGAGGTGAACATGGGGGAACCGGGTTCCCCCATCCCCCCGTTTGCAGCGCGCGGTGTGCGCTATGCGCATGACCGTCTACTATGAGCGCGGGGAAACCGGGTCTGCCCAGATCCCTCTCCGAGGGCCATGCCTTGCCTCAACTGGTACCACAGGGGGGGATGCCACCAGTACCTCTGGCGCGCCTCTGGCCCGACTCATGCGTCATTGGCGCTGCACATCGTCCATGCTATCCTGGCATCGTGAGCGAGCATACTGGCAAACATCCCAACCCGATCGCTCATCGCTGTTTTTCCGGCTGGTCGGACTGAGTCTCTGTCTTGCGTCACAGCCCCGTCCCAGCCCAACGTCGCAGCACCGTCGCAGCACAACGTCACAGCACCGTTCCAGCACGACATCGCAGCCCCGTCCCGGCACAACGTCGCAGCAGAGGTTCAGCCGCACTACACGCCCACGATACCAGTACGTTGCTACGCACGTGCTCCGATCAAACCGGAAGACAGTGACCCGGCCCCCGGCGCCACCGGGGGCCGGGTCTTTGCGTCGGGGCAGCAGGGCTTTGCCCTCGCTACGTAACTGTTCACACCTGGGATAACCCACGCGCCTGGGAGCGCGGGCGTCCCGCCCGCGTCGCATCTCCGCGGGCAAGATGCCCGCGCTCCCGGGAGAAATGTGAACACTTACCTTGCTACTCGCCTTCTCCCAGACTCAACCACACCTGGTAAACTACACTCTTCTGCAGGCCCAGTTCGCGGGCCACGGTGCGGGCCGCGGCGCTGCCGGCATACCCCTGGTCGCGCAACTGGCGCAGGCGCCGGGCAATCTCGGCTTCACTCGGTGGCGCTTGCGTCTGGGGATGCACCTGCAGGCGATAGCGATCGCGTTTGCGCTCACTGCCGGCAGCAAGCCCCTCGATCACCAGGGTGTACTCGCCACGCGGGCGCTGGAGGCTGAAGTGGGCCACCATGTCGGTAACGCTGCCACGGCGGAACTCCTCGAAGCGCTTGGTCAGATCATTCGCGACGACGATGCGCCGGTCGCCGAGGACGGCCAGGATGTCTTGCAGGGTCTCGAGCAGGCGATGGGGGGCCTCGAAGCAGACGAGGGTGAGCGTCAGGCTGGCCATCTCGGCGAGGAGTTGCCGGCGCTCCGCGCCCCGGCGGGGTAAAAAGCCGACGTAGGCGAAACGGTCGGTGGGCAGACCCGAAGCCACCAGCGCGGCCAGGAGCGCCGAGGGGCCGGGCACGGGCGACACGGGGAAGTTTGCCGCGATACAGGCCCGGACCAGCTCGACCCCGGGATCGGAGATGGCGGGTGTGCCGGCGTCGGAGACGAGGGCCACGTCGCCCAGGGCCAGGGTCGCCAGGATGGTGTCGAGCCGGACGAGTTTGTTGTGCTCGTGGTAGGAGATGCAGGGGGTGGTGATGGCGTAGTGGTCAAGCAGACGGCGCGTATGGCGCGTATCCTCGGCGGCGATCAGGCGCACCTCGCGGAGCACGCGCAGGGCGCGCAGGGTGATGTCCTCCAGATTGCCGATCGGCGTGGCGACCAGAAACAGGGTGCCCACGGTTCAACGCCCGGCGCGCAGGCGCGCCCGCCAGTAGTCAAGCAACTCCTCGACGATCGCCGGGACATCGATCGTCGGCTCCCAACCGGTAGCGGCGCGCAGTTTGGTGTTATCGCCCACCAGCACCGGCTCATCGCTGGGACGGAGGCGCGCGGGATCGACCCGCACCTCTACCGGCACACGGCCCCGCTGCACCACCAGTTGCACGATATCGCCGATGCGCGTGGCGCGCCCAGAGCAGAGGTTGTAGACCTCGCCGGGGACGCCGCGTTCGAGCAGCAGCCACAGAGCACGGGCGACATCACGGGTATGGGTGAAATCCCGGCGCGGGGCGAGATTGCCGACGTAGATCACCGGTTCCTGCAGGCCGAGTTCGGCGGCGGCCATCTGCTGGCAGAAGGTCTGGATCGAACAACGGTCGCCCTGGCGCGGCCCGACGTGGTTGAACGAGCGGGTCACGATCACGTGCAGGCCGTAGGTATCGTGGTACTGGAGGCCGGCCAGTTCGGCGGCAACCTTGCTCACGCCGTACGGGCTGGCGGGGCGCAGGGGATGCTCCTCGCCAATGGGCGTCGCCTCGGGCCGCACCACACCGTACTGGGCGCTGGTGCCGGCGATGTGGATACGGGCGTGGGGGGCGTGGCGGCGAGCGGCTTCAAGCAGGTTGAGCGTGCCTTCGATATTGACCCGCAGCGTATGGATCGGCGCGTCCCAGGAGGCGCTAGGGTAACTCTGAGCGGCGAGGTGGAAGATCCGCTCCGGCGCGGCGGCGGCAACCGCCCGCGCGAGCGAGAAGGGATCCTCAATATCGCCTTCGTGGATGACGATGCGCCCGAGCAGGTGGGCGATCGGGCGTGGATCGCTGCGCCAGCGCTTCAAGGCGTGGATCTCGAGGCCGGGGATGGTCAGCAGATAATCGGCGAGGAAGCTGCCAACCGGTCCGGTGATGCCGGTGATGAAGATGCGCATGGCGCCTCCGGGTGATGTGTCTCCTGGGGATGGCACAGGGCCGGGCGTTCCAGGTCGAGTGCCGCTCCACGGTCCCTCAATAACAGGACTTACGCAGTGGCCTCCCGGCGGGGAGGGGTGGAGGGCTTGATGGTTATTGAGAAATTAATCCGGTACGTCGAACTGGCCGTGGGGCTAAAGCCCTCGGCTATGGGATGCGAAGCCCGCCTGCGCGGGCTAGAGCGGATTAATTTCTCAAAGACCATGCAGCCCTCCACTAACCGGTTGCTACCATTTTAGCCGTCCATGCGGCTGCGCTGCACACCGACGGGATGAACATACTTCTTAGGAGGGCTGCGCCCTCCCAAACCCTCCTGCGGACAGGGGTAAGGGGAAACCGGGTTTCCCCTTACCCCTGCTTGAGGGCGAGGCCCTCTCGCGGGCGGGGGCGTGGGGAAACCCGGTTTCCCCAGAGCCCTACGGGGCGGGGCGTTAACTGGAGCCGACAACCAGAAAGCTGATCAGGCGATCAGCGGCATCGCGCAGTTCGGCCCGATCACCAGCGCGCCAGACGTCGGTCCGCCGCCAGTAGAACTCGCCAGCTTCGGGATCGTCCTCATCAATGGCGCTGTAGACGTTGATGGTTTCGGCAGGGCCAATCACAAACTCGGGAAAGACATAGGGAGTAACATCGTTGCGGTTCACGTTGACCAGGCGCCAGGCAGTCATACGGATCGCACGGGTAGTGGTGTTGCGGATCTCAACGTATTCCTCGTTGGATGACGACGGAGCGCGCAGCGCGACTCGCATGATGCGGACGGAGTTGGCGTTGGGAATGGGCGTTACGGTGAGCGTTGCGGTCGGTCCGGCCGTGGCAGTCGCTCCAGCCGTGGTGGTCGGGCCGACGGTGGCGGTTGCGACCGGGCTGCCGGCAACGGTAGCGGTGGGCGAGGGGGCCGCCGTCCGTTCGGGCACGGGCGTCGTAAGGGGAAGAGCCGTCGGGGTTGGCGCCACGGGGACGGGCGTGGTTCCTGGCGCGGCCGTGCTGGTGGAAGGAGGGACACGGGTGACGCGGGTCGCGGCGGGGACAGGGGAGGTGGGAGTTTCTGGAGCGCTGTCAGGGGGCACATCAACAAAGCAGGTGAAACGCCCGACAACGGCGCGCGAGCCGCGCAGGCGCACCTCAACCGGGTAGACGCCAGGGCGCTCATTGGCGCGCAGAGGGATGCGGTAGAATCCACTGCTGTCGGCCATGCCGCCACCGACCGCGCGCTCGTTCAACATTACCAGCAACGCCGCAGACGGAGGCGCCGGCCCTTCGAGAAAGACGGTCTGCCCATTGGGACAGGCGACAGGCATCGGGTCGGCGGCGCGGAGCGGCGCGCGTCCCGACCAGAGAGCGGCTATGGCACCGGCAACCAGCAGAGCAACAACCGCGATACGCTTGCGGAACGACAATGAGGTTACCTCAAAAGACCCGGACCGTGCAACGATAGCTACGAGCGGGCGCGGAAAACCTCGAGAGGCTCAACAAGACGGGGGCGAAGGCGCTGGGAGCGGCGGCGTGATAGAATGCTGGTGGGCGATAGTGGATTCGAACCACTGACCTCCACGATGTCAACGTGGCGCTCTAACCAACTGAGCTAATCGCCCGCTCACCCGTTATGCTACCATTGATGGCAACGGCTGTCAAGAATATGCACGCCCCGCCCGAGGCGCTCCTCACTCGCCTTCCGCCGGACCACCGCGCCATCCTTGCCCAGGCCGCAAGCCTGGCCGAGGTCCATGCGGCCCGGCTCTGGCTGGTGGGGGGGGTGGTGCGCGATCTGCTGTGCCAGGCGCCGCTGGGCCGCGACGTTGATCTGGCCGTGGAAGGGGATGCGCCGGCGCTGGCCACCGATCTGGCGGCGCGGATCGGCGGGCGGCTGCGCGCCGTGCATGCCGCCTTCGGCACCGCCAGCGTTGAGGCGCAGACCGCCGATGGCCGGACGCTGATCCTCGATCTGGCGAGCAGCCGCGTCGAACGCTACCCGTCGCCCGGCGCGTTGCCTGAGGTGGCCCCGGCGCCCATCGAAGACGACCTGTACCGGCGTGATTTCAGCGTCAATGCCCTGGCGATCGAGGTGCGCGCCGTGGAGGGGCAGGTGCGCGCCGGGCGGTTCCTCGACCCGTTTGGTGGCCGCGCCGACCTGGTCACGGGCCGGCTGCGGCTGCTGCACGCGCAGAGCCTGCGTGACGATCCGACGCGCATGCTGCGCGGCGTGCGGCTGGCCGCTCGCCTGGCCCTGCGCCCCGACCCGGCCACTGCGGCGCAGATCCAGGCGGCCCTGGAGGCCGGGTACCTGGGCCTGGTGAGCAACGAACGGATTCTGACCGAACTCTGCCTGAGCCTGGAAGAGCCGCGCCCCGACGAGACGCTGCGCCTGGCCGACGCCTGGGGGCTCACGCCCCAGGTCATCCCTGGCCTGGCGTGGAGCGAGGCGCTGGCGGCGCGGTGCGCGCGGCTGGCACTGGCGCCCGCCGGGGCGCCGGCAGGCGGGCCGCTCGTCTGGGCGGGGTTGCTGCTGTACGACCTTGACGCCGAAGAACTGACGGCGATTGCCGGGCGCTATCCCTTGCCGGCCGAGGCCGCCGATCTGCTGCGGCACCTTCCCGGCCTGCGCGCGGCGGCGCCGCTGCTCACGCCCGACCTGCCGAACAGCGGCGTTGACCGCCTGCTGCGCCCCTTCAGCGTCACCGCGGTGACCGTGCTGCACTACGCCGAGCCGGCAGCCGCGGCCACCACCGCGCGCTATCTCCGCGAGCTGCGGACCATGCGCGCGCCACTCAACGGCGACGACCTGCGGCGCCTGGGCATCGCGCCCGGGCCCCTCCTCGGGCGGACGCTCGAGGCGCTGCGCGCCGCCACTCTCGATGGTGACGTGACTACGCGCGAAGAGGCCGAAGCCTGGGTTCGGCGGTATGCCTCTGGAGCGCGCGGATCGTGAGGCCCGGTGCATGATCTTTGAGCGTTGGAGCGGTAGCTCTCTTGTACAGCGGTCCATGCGGCTGCGCCGCACACCAACGGGATGAACATACGATTATTCCCGGGAGGGCTACGCCCTCCCAGGCCCGCCCACCGGGTGCGAGTCTGGGGAAACCCGGTTTCCCCATGCCCCTGCGCGCGGGCCGCGCCCGCCCACCGGGTGCGAGTCTGGGGAAACCCGGTTTCCCCATGCCCCTGCGCGCGGGCTGCGCCCTCCGAAACCCTCCCGCGGGGGAGGTGTGGGGAAACCCGGTTTCCCCATGCCCCTGCGCGCGGGCTGCGCCCTCCGAAACCCTCCCGCGGGGGAGGTGTGGGGAAACCCGGTTTCCCCATGCCCCTGCGCGCGGGCTGCGCCCTCCGAAACCCTCCCGCGGGGGAGGTGTGGGGAAACCCGGTTTCCCCATGCCCCTGCGCGCGGGCTGCGCCCTCCCACGCCCTCCCACCGGGTGAGGGCATGGGGGAAACCCGGTTTCCCCGTGCCCTGCGCCAAAAGAGGGCAAGAACTGGCCCGAGCCATGCAGATCTTCTACTCCGACACCTTTGTCTTGCCTCTACCGCCAGGGCATCGCTTCCCGATGCAGAAGTACGCCCTGCTGCGCGAGCGGGTGATCGCGGCGCGCCTGGCGTCCCCCGGCCGGCTCCATCTGCCCCCCGCCGCCAGCGACGCGGAACTGGCCCGCGCCCACGACCTGGACTACATCCGGCGGTGCCAGGCGGGCGCGCTGAGCGCCCAGGAGCAGCGGCGCATCGGCTTTCCCTGGTCGCCGGGGATGGTCGAGCGTTCACGGCGCTCCTCCGGGGCCACCATCGCCGCCTGCCGCGCGGCCCTGGCAGGCGAAATAGGGGTCAATCTGGCCGGCGGCACGCACCACGCGTTCGTTGACCACGGCGCAGGCTACTGCGTGTTCAACGACAGCGCCGTGGCCGCCCGCGCCATGCAGGCCGAGGGCCGCGCCCGGCGCGTGGTCATTCTCGATTGCGACGTGCATCAGGGTGACGGCACCGCGGCTATTCTCCACGACGACGCCAGCATCTTCACCTTCTCCATCCACGCGGCGAAGAACTTCCCCTTCCGCAAGCAGCGCAGTGACCTGGATATCGAACTGCCCGACGGGGCCGATGACAGGCTCTACCTCGACGCGCTGGAGGACGGCGTGCGGCAGGCCCTGGAGGCGAGCCGTCCCGATCTGGCGATCTACCTGGCCGGCGCCGATCCCTACTTCGACGATCGTCTGGGGCGCCTGGCGCTCACCAAGGCCGGGCTGGCCGAACGCGACCGGGTAATCTTCCACTACTGCCGCGTCGCCGGCGTTCCCCTGGCCATCACTATGGCCGGGGGTTACGCCCGCCGGATCGAGGATACGGTAGATATTCACTTCCAGACGGTGGCCGCGGCGGCGAGCCTCTAATCGCAGGCGGGGCAACCGGGTTGCTCCATCTTAGATTTTAGATTGCGGATTGGAGATTGCTGCTCAGTGCGTAACTGTTCACACTTGGGATAACCCTCGCGCCTGGGAGCGCGGGCGTCCCGCCCGCGTCGCGTCTCCGCGGGCAAGACTCCCGGGAGAAATGTGAACACTTACCTCAATGCAACAGGAAGCGCGCTCCGGCGCTCACGAGCTTGCGGCGTCTCTATGACGCTTTGGTAGCGTGCAGGCTGCGCCCGCTCACACCCTCCCGCGGGCGGGGGTGCGGGGAAACCCGGTTTCCCCACACCTAGATCGTGGCACCGCTCACGGCGGCATAGAGGGCCTCGTAGCGCGGCAGCACGGTCTCGACGGCGAACCGACCGGCGGCGGCGCGGGCGCCCGCGCCGAGGCGCCGCCGCTCCGCCGGGTCGGCGAGCAACGCGGCGAGCCGCGCAGCAAAGGCTTCGGGCGTCGCCGCGAGGGCCCCGGTGCGGCCATCGCAGACGATGTCGGGCGTGCCGCCGGTGGGCATGGCCAGTATGGGGGCACCGAGACAGGCGGCCTCCAGCAGCACGCGGCTCAGGGGTTCGCCCCAACTGGAGGGGAAGAGCAACAGGTCGCAGCGGGCCATCAAGCGCAACACCTCGTCATGGCCGGCCCAGTCGAGGAAGCGCGCCGGCACGCCCAGGGCGCGCACCTCGCACTCCAGTTGCTGGCGGAGCGCGCCCGCGCCGGCCACCACCAGGGTAAAGGGCGGCAAGCGTTCGAGTGGCGCCCGGGCGCGCAGGGCGCGGAAGATCTCCGGGAGCAGAGCGGCGCCCTTGTTCGGCTCCAGCTTGCCCGCGAAGAGCAGCAGCGCCCCTTCCCATTGCGTCGCCGGCGGCGGGGCGGCACTGGCCCGTGTCGCCTCCAGATCGACCATGTTCGGCAGCACGTGGATGCGTTCGGGCGCGACCAGCGGGGCCAGCCGGCGGGCGATGTAGGAACTGACCGCGATCACCGCGTCGGCCTGGGCCAGGAAGGAGGCGCGGCGGCGCATGTGGGCCAGCATGTACGGCAGGGCCGGCAGCGCCGCCAGGCCCCCCAGCGGCCCCAGGCGCGCCAGCAGGTCGGTGAGCAGCCCCGGCCAGCCGGGGCGGTCGTAGGGCAGCCGGTCGCCGTGCAACCCGGTGGCGAAGTAGTGCCAGGGCCAGTGATCGCGCACGGTAACCACCACCGGCGCCCCCAGGGCGCGCCCGGCGAGCACGGCGGCCGGGGTCACCTGTACGTGCTGGGCATGGATGAGGCTCACCGGCGGGCCGCTTCGGGCCTCGGCGACGATGGCCCGCGCCAGGCGCGGCCAGAGGGCCTCATGGCGGACGTAGTTGCGGACGAAGGGCAGGCGCGGCGTCCGGTAGCCAACTTCGACCAGCGGCACGCCGAGCGCCGCGCCGCGCGCGCTGCCGCGCCGCCCCTCGACGGGCGTCAGCGCCGTGACGCTGTGTCCGTGGGCGATCAGGGCGCGGGCCAGGGTATGGGAACTCCAGGCTGCCCCTCCCTTGCCGGTGGGCGGAAACACATCGCTGGGCAGGATGATGCGCATACCGCTCTATTGTACGGCAACATCGCACCTGCCGGCGTGAGGGGCCGGCGCCCCGCCTTGCCCGATGGGCGGGGCCGCGGGGGCCTCTGATGCCGCGAGCCTATCCGGACAACCAGGGTACCCGCTTGCTTTCCGCGCGGGCGAGGCCCTCCCGGACCCTCCCCTGCAAGACGGGTCACAACCCTATGAGCCCTGGGCGATCGCCGGCAGGCCGCGCCAGAGGTGCTGCACCGGACCCTGCCCCGCGCCGATGGGCCGGGCGGCAGCGATGGCGCCCAGGAGGTACTCGCGCGCCTGACGCACGGCCTGTTCTACCGGCAGTCCGCGGGCCAGCAAGGCGGTTATCGCCGCTGCGTAGGTGCAACCGGTGCCGTGGGTGTGCCGGGTGGCGATGCGCGCGGCGCGCAACTCGACATACGTCTCACCGTCGTAGAGCACATCCACCGCGTCGCCGGAGAGGTGCCCGCCCTTCAGCAGCACGTAGCGCGGGCCAAGGGCGTGGAGATCCCGCGCGGCAGCGCGCATAGCCGCCTCGTCGCGCACCGGCCGCCCCAGCAGCACCGACGCTTCGGGGAGATTCGGCGTGATGACCAGAGCCAGCGGCAGCAGCGCCTCGCGCAGGGCGCTCACCGCGTCGGCGGCGAGCAGCCGGTCGCCGCTCTTGGCCACCATGACCGGATCGACCACCAGTTGGCGCACGCCGTAGCGGCGCAGGACCTCCGCCACGCGCTCGATGATCGGCGCCGCGCCGAGCATGCCGGTCTTGACCGCGTCGGCGCCAATGTCGTCGAGCACCGAGGCGATCTGCGCGGCGACCAGGTCGGGCGAGAGCAGTTCGACCGCCTGCACGCCGAGGGTGTTCTGGGCGGTGATGGCGGTGATGGCGCTGGCGCCGTAGACGCCGTGGGCCATGAAGGTCTTCAGATCGGCCTGAATGCCGGCGCCCCCGCCTGAGTCGGAGCCAGCGATGGTGAGAGCCTTGTGCATGGTGTTGCTCCTGAGACATCGTTTCGCGGTTCTCCATGCGGCTACGCCGCACACCGACGAGATGAAACATGGTCACGAAGGTTGGGTGCGCGGGCCTCCGGCCCGCATCCGCAATGGGATAAAAAGGTTCTCCTGCGAGGGCTGCGCCTCCCCAGACCCTCCCGCGAGCCGGGGACCGGGGAAACCGGGTTTCCCCGGTCCCCTCCGGGCCGGGCGCGGGCTATCCCTACCTTGTGAAATGGTCCCACCCCTGAGAAGCCAGGGGAATGGCATCGCCGTCGGGCAGGCGCAGCCAGCGTCCGGCTGCGGCGGGCAGGATCTCCCCGACGATCGTCACCGGGGTTCCGGTCTGCTCTTGAATGGCCGCGGCGAGGCTGGCGGCGGCGACGGGCGGGGCAGTGAAACACAACTCGTAATCTTCGCCCCCCGCGAGGGCAATGTTCCACGGCGGCTCCCCGCGGGCCGCGGCGATGGCCCGCGCCGCCGGGGCGACCGGCAGTTCCGCCGCCCAGAGGCGCACACCCACGCCGCTTTGCACGCAGATGTGCCCGATGTCGCTGCTGAGGCCGTCGCTAAGATCGATCATCGCCGTCGCCTGATGCGAGCGGGCAATCACGCGGGCCTCGGCCAGGCGCGGGGTGGGCGTGAAGTGCCGGGTCAGGGCCGGCCCGTGATCGCCAACAACCCGCGTCAGTTCGGGATCGAGCAGCAGTTGCAGACCCGCCGCCGCCGCGCCGAGTTGACCGGTCACCAGCACCTGGTCGCCCGGTTGGGCGCCCGAACGCAGCACCACCTCATCGCGCCGCACCTGCCCGAGCACGGTCACGTCAATCCAGATCCCGCCAGGCGAGCGGGTCATGTTGCCGCCGACAATCGCAACCCCGTGCCGCGCGGCCTCCATGCCCAGACCGTGGTACAACTCCTCGACCCATACCACATCCAGCGCGGAAGGCAGCCCAAGCGAGACCAGGGCGAACAGGGGGCAGCCACCCATGGCGGCGAGATCGCTCAGATTGATAGCCAGCGCCCGCTGGCCCAACTGCGCGGGCGTGATGGCGCGGCGCAGAAAATGCACCTCCTCTACCTGGCAATCCACCGTGGCCAGGAGCCACTGATCGCCGTCAAGCGACAGTACGGCCACATCGTCGCCGATGCCGACAATGATGTCGGGTCGCTCCACCGCGACCAGGCCGCGTAACCGCTCAATCAGCGCGAACTCTCCGATGTTGGCGATGCGCATGGGCCTCTCCTTACGAATGGGTGACATCAAAACGGGGAAACCAGGTTTCCCCGCGCCCCCGAGCGGCGCCCCCATACCCTGGGAAGGCACCTGCGGTTTGCGCTTGACCGTCTGGCGGGGAGGTGTGGAGGGGCCAGGCCCCTCCACGGCCACCTCCGTGGTCCGGTGTCGCGGCGAACGGTCACGTGCGTTTGAAGCATGCCTTAGATTGCGGATTGGAGATTGCCGCTGAATACATAACTGTTCCCACTCGCCCACGAACAGGACGAACATCAGTTCTTCCTGAAAGGGCGACGCCCTCCCAAACCCTCCCAGCGGGAGGGGGGATAGGGAAACCGGGTTTCCCCATCCCCCTGCGCACAGGCTGCGCCCTCGCCTTCCCGCAGGCGGGGGTATGGGGGAACCTGGTTCCTCCGTGTTCACGTTAGCGCTCACGAGCTTGCGGCGTCTCGATGACGCTCTGGCGCTACAGCGCCGTGATGCGCGCCCCGGTGGCCAGTTGCTCAGGGGTAAGGTGATAGAGATGATCGAAGAGCGCCACCTTGAAACTGGCCGGGCCGTGGGCGTGGGCGGCGGCCTGTTCGGCGGCGAGGCCAAAGGCGGCCAGCGCCCCGGCGGTGGCCAGCAGATAGTCACGCTCGACGGCGGCGAAGGCGGCCACCATGGTGGTAGCCATGCAGCCGGTGCCGGTAATGGCGGCCAGCCAGGGGTGGCCGTTGTCCACTGCGACGGCCCGCTCACCATCGGAGATGATGTCGCGGGGGCCGGTAATAGCGACCACCAGGTTGCGTTCGCGGGCCAGGGCGCGCGCCACCGCCAGCGGATCGCGCACGCCCTCGACGCTCTCGACGCCTTTGACCACGCCCCCCGCCCCGCTGAGGGCGCCGATCTCGCCGCTATTGCCGCGCAGCACCGCCACCTGAAGCTCATCGAGCAGCCGCAGGCTGGTCTGGGTGCGCAGCGAGGTCGCTCCCGCGCCCACGGGGTCGAGGATCACCGGCACGCCGCGGGCATTGGCCTGCCGCCCGGCGATGAGCATTGACGTGACCCAATCGGAGGTCAGGGTGCCGGGGTTGAGCACCAGCGCCCCGGCCAGGGCGACCATTTCGGCTACCTCTTCGGCAGCGTGGGCCATCACCGGCAGCGCCCCCACGTGAAGGGTAACATTGGCGGTGTCATTCATCACCACCAGGTTAGTGATGTGGTGGATCAGCGGCTTCTCGGCGCGGACGCGCCCCAGGATCGCCGCGACGCGGTTCGTCAGATCAATCATGCGTGCCTCCTTCGTTGCTCAACAATCGCCCGCAGGTCGCGGGCGGCCTGCTCCGGGTCGGCAGCGCCGATCACTGCCGAGATCACCGCCACCCCCGCGGCCCCGGCGTCAATCACTGCGCCGGCGTTCTCCAGGGTGACGCCGCCAATGCCAACGATGGGCAGGGGAACGGCGCGGGCAATCGCCCGCAGGGCCTCGAGGCCGATGGGCGGGCCGGCGTCAGGCTTGCTCGGCGTGCCGAACAGGTCGCCGACCCCCAGATAATCGGCGCCGTCACGCCAGGCCTGCTCGGCCTGCTCCACCGTCTCGACCGAAACGCCGAGGAGCCGGTTCGGCCCGATCAACGGGCGCGCCAGACGCGCCGGCAGATCCTCCTGGCCCAGATGCACGCCCTCGGCCTCGAGGGCCAGGGCCACATCGAGGCGATCGTTGACGATCAAAGGAACCCCGGCCAGGCGGGTCACCTCGCGCAGCTCCTGCCCCAGGGCCAGCATCTCGCGGGTCGAGCCGTGCTTCATCCGCAGTTGCACCACCGTGGCCCCGCCGCGCAACGCCGCTCGCACCAGGTCGAGCAGGGGACGGCCCGCGGCGGCGCGGTGGTCGGTAATGACGTAGAGCGCCCAGTCGGGCGAGGGGAGGGACGATCTGCTCATGGTTGCCAGGCCTTTCTACCTCACTTGTCCATGCGGCTGCGCCGCACATGAACAGGATGAACATAGGTTCTTCCTGGGAGGGCTGCGCCCTCCCGAACCCTCCCGCGGGCGGAGGTCTGGGGAAACCCGGTTTCTCTGTGCCCCTGCGTGCGGGCTGCGCCCTCCCAAACCCTCCCGCGGGCGGAGGTCTGGGGAACCGGATTTCCCCGTACCCTGCTTGAGGGCCAGGCCCTCCCGCGGGCAGGGGCGTGGGGAAACCCGGGTTCCCCACACCTCTGCCCCAGCAGCCTATGTTCACGTTAGAAGATCAAAACGCCGCCGATCGCAGGGATCAGCGGCGTTGAAAGCAACTGCCGATGCTTCCCTACGCTGGCATGATCCAGGTCAGGTTCAGAGGGTTAGCGGCATCAATCGGGCCGCACTCTCAGCCAGACTCTTCTGGCGCCCCTAGCATGGCCACACGGGCCGTGGCATTCGGTTGTCTACGGGGGGGAAACCCGGTTTCCCCGGGACCCCTGCCCTGCGGGCAAGGATCACGCTTCCCTATCGTGCGCTCGTTGCGATGGATACCATTATACTGTTCTTATGGAGCATTGCAAGGAGGGACATGCGAGGGCTACGCCCTGGCACCTCCTCACCCAGGGCTACTGCAACGTCTTTGGGGCTTGCCCCAGAACCCAGGATCCTGTCGGGCAATAGAACTGCCCGACAGCCCACTGTTGAAGACGGACGTTGCGCAAGCCCTGCATCCTCACTTCAGCCGTCCATGCGGCTCCGCCGCACACCGACGGGATGAACATAAGTTCTTCCTGGGAGGGCTGCGCCCTCCCAAACCCTCCCGCGGGTGGGGGCATGGGGAAACCGGGTTTCCCCATGCCCCTGCGGGGCGGGGGCGTGGGGAAACCCGGTTTCCCCACACCCTCTTCGAGAGCCTATTTTCACGTTAGCCGTCCATGCGGCTGCGCCGCACATGAACGGGATGAACATAAGTTCTTCCTGGGAGGGCTGCGCCCTCCCAAACCCTCCCGCGGTCGGGGGTGCAAGCCCTGCATCCCCACTACTATCGAGGGCGGCGCGGCTGCAGAAGGGTCTATAATGGTAGTCGTGGAGAAGGCGCGCGCAGCGGGAAGCAGGTTCCCCGACCAGCCCCGCCAGGGCAGACAGGCGGTACCAGCCTATGGAATTCAAAGACTACTATGCCATCCTGGGCGTCTCACCCGACGCCGACGAACAGACGATCAAGAAAGCCTATCGCAACCTGGCGCGCCAGCACCACCCCGACGTGAACCCCGACGACAAGGAGGCCGAGGCGCGCTTCAAGGAGATCAACGAGGCCTATCAGGCTCTCGGCGACCCTGAACGCCGTCGCAAGTACGACGAACTGCGCGCGCAGTACCAGAACTGGCAGCAGCGTGGCGGCGGCGATTTCAACTGGTCGCAGTGGCAGAGCGCGCCGGGGCAATACGTGTATACAAGCAACGTGGCGCCCGAAGATTTCGAGGACCTCTTTGGGGAAAGCAGCCCGTTCTCCGAGTTCTTCAGTTCCATTTACGGCCAGCCCCGGGCGCGGGGGCCAGAACGGCCCCGCCGCGGTCGCGACGTGGAGGCGCCGGTTGCCATCGCGCTCGAAGAGGCCTTTCGTGGCGCCACCCGCTCACTGCAGATCGGCGACCGGCGGATCGAGGCCCGCATCCCTCCCGGCGTGCAAACCGGCACCCGCGTGCGGCTGGCAGGTCAGGGCCGCCCCGGACGCGCGGGCGGGCCGCCGGGCGACCTCTACCTGGTGGTCGAAGTGGAACCGCATCCGCAGTTCGAGCGCGATGGCGACGATCTGACCACCGTCGTCCCGGTGGATTTCCTCACCGCGGCGGCCGGGGGCGAGGTCCGCGTGCCAACCCTGGACGGAACGGTAAAGCTGAAGATCCCGCCGCGGACCCCGGCCGATCGTGTGTTTCGGCTCAAAGGCAAGGGTATGCCACGGCTCGACCGGCCGACGGAGCGGGGCGACCTGTTCGCGCGGGTTAAACTGGTGATGCCCGAAGCGCTCTCTGACGCGGACATCGAGACGCTGCGCGACATGGCCCGCCGCCGGGCGGCGTGAGGCGCCCCCTCGCATCCGGCGGGGGCGTGGGGAAACCCGCTTTCCCCCACGCCCCCGCCTGCCGGAGGGTCTGGGAGGGCTGCGCCCTCCCAGGAACAACTTTTTGTTAGCGCGAATAACCGTCGGGTTATGGTTATGGTCTTTGAGAAATTCATCCGGTATACCGGGCCGGCCGTGGGGCTGAAGCCCTCGGCTACGGGATGCGAAGCCCGCCTGCGCGGGCTAGAGCGGATTATTTTTTCAAAGACCATACGCCCTCGGCTACGGGATGCGAAGCCCGCCTGCGCGGGCTATACTGGATTATTTCTTCAAAGACCATAACCCGGGAGCGCGGGCGTCCCGCCCGCCGGGTTCTGAGCGGGCAAGTTGTCCGCGCTCCCGGCGGCGCACGGCTTGATAGGAAGTATTCGCGCTAACAACTTTTTTCATCGCGGCGTTGTATGCCATGCGCTTGACCGTCTGACCATGACAGGAGGTACGCGGTCGCCTTCCGGCGGGAAGGAGTGGAGGGCCTGCGGCCCTCCACCAACCGGTTGGTGCCCGCCCGCGGCGGGAGGGCTGTGGATGTTGCGCCAGGCCGCCTGGCCGCCGCGGGCGGGTAACGGGGTATGCGGGGAGGCTGCGCCCCCCCGCACCCCTCCACCGCGTACGTCCTGACAATGAGGACGTTCGTGGGAGACATGCTTACCGTGTGATGAAACATGTTTCCAACACCTACCGAGGAGCACCGCCATGCTGGCGCGTCGAACCAAGCTCGATGAACTTGCCGCGCGGGCCGGCCTGCCGATTGATACACTGCGGCAGTTGCTGGAACTGGGCGTGATCGAAGAAGGGCCGGACGTGACCGAAGAGGACCTGGCCGAGTTGCGGCGGATGCAGCGCCTCATCAGCGATCTGGGACTGGATCATGAGGCGGTGCTGGTGATCCTGTGCATGCGCAAACGCCTGCTGGCGCTGCAACGCGAGGTGACGCGGCTGCAAACCGAGTTGCACCGGCAGCGCCGCCCCGATCGGGTGACGCTGTGGGTCGAGGCCGAATGGAGCGATAGTTGACCGGCGCCAGGCGGCTGTCTCCCGGCCAGGTGGGGTTGCGGGCCTGTGGCCCTCCACGAACCCGTCGTTCCCCGTGTATGGCGGAGGGAAGCCCTGGGGAAACGCCGCCATCCCACCGCCACGGGCGGGGAACGGGGCTGGCGGGGAGGCTGCGCCTCCCAAGTCCCTCCTTATGGTCTTTGAAAAATTCATCCGCTATGCCGGGCTGGCCGTGGGGCTGAAGCCCTCGGCTAGGGGACGCGAAGGCCGCCTGCGCGGCCTATACCGGAGTATGTATTCAAAGACCATCAGGCACGCGCAGCAGTTGAGGGGCCTATGTTTGGTGACATTGGACGCTGGCTGATTGGCATCGGGGTGACCCTGGTGGGGCTGGGGCTGCTGTTCCTGCTCCTGGGGCGCGTGCCCTGGCTGGGGCGCCTGCCGGGCGACATCGTGATCGAGCGCCCGGGTCTCACCATCTACATCCCCCTTGGAACTATGCTCCTCCTCAGTCTGGTGCTGACCCTCCTGGCGAACCTGATCGGGCGCTTCTGGCGGTAGACAAGGTTCATAGGAGAGTCACCGCCTGGAGCGTTCCGCCCCCCTCCACCAGCCTTCCCCCCTGGGAGGAGCGCCCGGTCCTATACGCGCGAACGTACGCGTGTGGCTCTGTGAAGCCACAGACGGCTTGCCAGAGGGCGATACAGCCCGGGGGGCACAGCTCTCGACGGGCTTTCTGGGGCGCTTCTGAGCGCGTGCCCTCCCATGTTGCCGCTTCAGGAAGCCCTCGCCCGTTACGTTCGCGCTTATAGCCGGACTCCCTCCCCCCAGCGGGGGGAGGGCTGGGGAGGGGGCAGTCACCGTGCCCGCGTAGATGCGACGAGGGCGGGACGCCCGCACTCCCGGGCCGTTTTCATCGGGCGTTGTGCGCCCCGCGCATGGGGCCTGACGTGAACATGGGGGAACCAGGTTCCCCCACGCCCCCGCCCGCGGGAGGGTGTGGGAGGGCAAAGCCCGTGCGCAGGGGTCTGGGGAAACCGGGTTTCCCCAGACACCCACCTGGTGGGAAGGGTTTGGGAGGGCAAAGCCCTCCCAAGAACAACCTGATTTTCATCCCGTCGGGGTGCGGCGCGAGCCGCATGGATGACTGATGAAAAAACTCCCGCCCGAGGAGGGAATTTTTTCCCTTTGTTGATTAAATAAATCATATTAGTCTTGTTTGCATCCTGAGTTTCTTACGCAAGAATAGAGGAGGTTCCCATGCCCGTTCGCGGCTTCCAGGGTCGTATCGGCGCCTTGATCGGGGTGGCGCTGGCCGCGCTGGTCGTCCTGGCGGGATGCTCAGTGGCGCAGCAGCCCGCCGCGCAGGCGCCCGCCCCGCAGGCGCAGCAACCCGCCGTCCAACCGCCGTCGGTCGCGCAGGCACTCCCGGGGCGGGGATTCGACAAGGCCGTGGTCAGCAGCGCCTGGCTTGCCGATCATCTGAACGACCCCCAGGTGCGGGTGATCGAGGTGAGCGTCACGCCGGGGGTCTACGAGCGCGGCCACATTCCCGGCGCGGTCAACTTCATCTGGCACACCGATTTTGTTGATACGGTGCGCCGCGACATCGTCAGCCCCGAGCGCTTCGAGCAACTGGCGCGCGCGGCGGGGATCAACAATGACAGCACGATTGTGCTCTACGGCGACAACAACAACTGGTTCGCCGCCTGGGGCGCCTGGGTCTTTCTGCAGTATGGCGCCAACGACGTGCGGCTCCTCGATGGCGGTCGCGCCCTCTGGGAAGCCGAGAACCGCGAACTGGCCCTCACGCCGCCCACTCCCGCCCCGGGTGATTTCACCGTGAGCCGGCGGGAGCAGTTGCGCGTGAAGCTGCCCGATGTGCTCCAGGTGGTCGAGGGGCAGCAGGATAAGGCCCTGATTGATATCCGCTCGCCCGATGAGTTCTCCGGGAAGATCTTCGCCCCCGAGGGCTTCCAGGAACTGGCGGTGCGCGCCGGTCACATTCCCGGCGCGGTCAATATTCCCTGGAAGCAGGCCCTGAACGAGAACGGCACCTTCAAGTCGGAGGAGGAACTGCGCGCCCTCTACGCCGGGAAGGGCATTGACGGCAGCAAGCCGATCATCACCTACTGCCGCATCGGCGAGCGGGCCAGCCACACCTGGTTCGTGCTGAGCCAGATCCTTGGCTATGAGGTGGCCCTCTACGATGGTTCGTGGACCGAGTGGGGCAATACGGTCGGCGTTCCGATCGAGAACCCCGCGGGCACCGTCTGGGGTGGGCAGTAAGATCCGGGCGGGCGCGGGCATGCTGCAAACCGCCCGGAGGGGAAGGGGGAAACCTGGTTTCCCCCTTCCCCTGCTCGAAGGCTGCGCCCTCCCAAACCTTCCCACCGGGTGAGGGTATGGGGAAACCAGGTTTCTCTTTACCCCTGGCCCAGGAGACTATTTTCACGTAGCATCCTATGACTCTGCCTCCCGTCACGCGCAGCCCGAACGAGCGGGCTGCGGCTTTCTTGCCACGCTACGCCGGCGCGCTACGCGCGGCGATGGCGGCGTTGATCGTCGCGGCGCTGCTGGCCCTCGCATGGGTGCTCCATGCCACTCCGGGCCGGGGCGCGCCCGCGGCGCTGTCACTGCTCCTGGGCCTGGCGCTGGGGATCGTATTCGAGCGGGGCCGCTTCTGTTTCTTCTGCATTGTGCGCGACGGGATCGAGCGCCGGAACACCGGTCCGAGCTACGCTATTCTGGCCGCGCTGGCCGCCGGCTCGATCAGCTACGCCCTGGTGCTGGGGGTGTTTCTGCCCAGCCCGTTCGTGGGGCGCCTGCCGGCCGAGGCGCACATCGGGCCGGTCAGTTGGGTCGTGGTGGTAGCGGGCCTGGCCTTTGGCCTGGGGATGGCGCTGTCGGGGGCATGCATCAGCGGCCACCTGTACCGCCTGGGCGAAGGATCGACCCGCGCGCCCTTCGCCCTCGTCGGGGCCACGGCCGGGATGGGACTGGGCCTGTTGAGCTGGAACCCGCTCTACCGCCTGGCGATCGCCGAGGCGCCGGTGCTCTGGCTGCCGGCCTGGCTGGGGTACGGCGGGGCGCTGGCGCTCCAACTGGCCCTGCTGGCGGGGCTGGCGCTGCTGCTGCTGCGTGGCGCGCCCGAGATCCCGGCCCGCGCCGCCGCCCGCCCAACCCTGGCGAGCGTGCGCCAGACGCTGCTACAGGAGCGCTGGCCGCCCCTCGTCACCGGGGCGCTGGTGGGTCTCATCGGCGCGGTGGCCTACCTGCGCGTCGAGCCGCTCGGGGTCACCTCGCAACTCGGCAGCCTGGCCCGCACCGCCCTGGATGGCGCCGGGTTGCTGCCTGCCCGGCTCTACGGGCTGGATACGCTGGCCGGCTGCGCCACCCAGGTCGTTCGCACCATCACCAACAACGGCCTGCTGATCGGCGGCCTGGTGCTGGGATCCCTGGCCGCCGCCCTCGTCTCCGAACGCTTCAGCCTGACGCGCCCGACATGGCGCGGGGCGAGCAGCGCGCTGGTCGGCGGGGTGCTGCAGGGGTGGGGCGCGCTGCTGGCCCTGGGGTGCACTGTGGGCACGCTGCTCTCGGGGATCTCCGCCTTCGCCGTCGCGGGCTGGGTCTTCGCCGCGGCGATGCTCGGCGGTGTGTGGCTGGGGATCCGCCTGCACCTGCACACCTGGGGGGAGTAGGCCGCTCCCGCGCCGGGCAGAAGCCGAAGCGATGCGCTCTGGGTGGAGGTTGTTCCGGCATACGTTACCCGCCCGGGCTGGCGCATTCTGCACAACGGACGGGAGGTCCAACACCATGGCGGCTTTGCCGCCCCCGTCCGGTCCGGCGATGAGGTGGCGGTGTTTCCGCCGGGGCGGTGAGGTTGCACCACGGACACAGGGCCATGGCACCATCTTCGGGGCTTGCCCCACAACCCGGGATGGTACCTGTTCACACATGGAGTAACACCCGCGCCTGGAAGCGCGGGCATCCCGCCCGCGTCGCGTCTCCGCGGGCAGTTTGCCCGCGCTCCCAGGAGACATGTGAACGCTTATCCGGGAGCCTGCCGGGCAGCACAGCCGCCCCAACACCCCACCGTCGAAGACGAACGTTGCGCCAGCTCTGAGCACAGCCACGCGCCGCCCTCACGCAGCCTCAAGATATGCTATAATTATGTAACTGAAAAAGCCAGGAACGGCGGGCTGCGCCAGGCCCGTTCGCGATTATCCGGGAGGAATAGATGGCGCTCGAGAAGGACGAAAAGCAGCACATCATCGGCGACTATCAGGTTCACGGCAGTGATACCGGCTCGCCGGAAGTGCAGGTGGCGCTGCTCACGGAGCGGATCAATCAACTGATTGATCACCTGCGCATTCACATTCACGACCATCACTCGCGTCGCGGTCTGCTGAAGCTGGTTGGCCGCCGGCGCCGGCTGCTCAACTATCTGCAGAGTCGCGACAAGGAGCGATACCGCGCCCTGATCGATCGTCTCGGGTTGCGCCGCTAGGCGGTTACGGCGATGGGTCAATTGTGAACGCCACGGGAGTTCCGGCATCGAGGCAGCGCCGGTTCTCCCGTGTTGTTTTCCCGGCGGAGGACGTTCGGGATTGGAGCGTGTGCAGGGGCTGCGTGTCCGTTCACAGGCTCCAGTGCCGAACCCTCCTCCTCGGGACCGGATATCGGGCGCCACGCGGCGGTCTAACCATCGCAAAAGGATTGATCGCCGATGGCAAGAAGGGCGGGGGAAATCCGGTTTCCCTCCCCCCGCCGAGAGGCAGTCTCATGGCACAGGATGCACGCGGTGGAGGGGTGGGGGGGGGGGGGGCGGCGCCCCCCCCCCCCCCCCCCCCCCCCCCACCCCCCCTTCCCCGCCCGCAGCAACGGGATTGTGGTGTTGCGCCGGGGCTTCTGGCGCCGCCGTGCGCGGGGAACGACGGGTTCGTCGAGGGCCCACGGCCCTCCACCCTTCCCTGCCGGAAGGCGACCGCGTCACTCCTGTGATGGCAGTACCTGAGTGCAGGAGGATAACACACATCTATGACAGAACGACAGGTTTTTTCGGTCAGCGCCGAGATTGCCGGCCGTACGCTCACGCTGGAGGCCGGTAAGTTCGCCGAACAGGCCGATGGGGCGGTGACCGTACGCTATGGCGACACGATGTTGCTGGCCACCGTCGTGGGCGCCAGGGAACCGCGGGAAGGGGTGGATTTCTTCCCCCTCACCGTGGACTATGAGGAAAAGATGTACGCCGCGGGCAAGATCCCCGGCAACTTCTTCAAACGCGAGAGCCGACCGACCACGACCGCCATCCTCATCGCCCGTCTCACCGATCGCCCGTTGCGCCCGCTCTTCCCCAAGGGCTACACCAACGAAGTGCAGGTGATTGTCACCACGTTCTCGATTGACATGGTGAACGACCCCAGCCCGCTGGCGATTATTGGCGCGTCGGCGGCCCTGGCCATCAGCGATATCCCCTTCCTCGGCCCCGTCGGCGGGGTGCAGATGGGCATGATCGACGGGCAACTGGTGGTTAATCCCTCGATGGCCGACATGGCCCGCAGCGCGCTCGACCTGATGGTCGCCGGCACGAAGGACGCCGTGCTGATGGTCGAGGCCGGCGCCAACGAACTCTCCGAAGAGGATATGCTGCGCGCCGTGCAGGAGGGCCACGCCGTCTGCCGGCAGCTCTGCGAGCTGCAAGAGGAACTGGTGCGCCTCTGCGGCAAGCCCAAGCGCGCGTTCGCTCCCCCGGCCACCGACACGTCGCTGCAGGACGCCGTCAGCGCATGGCTGGGCCACCGGCTCCGCGAGGCCGTGCGCAGCCCGGTGAAGCAGGAGCGCGAGGCGCGCACCAGCGCCCTGAAGGAGGAGACCATCGCCCACTTCACCGCCGACGAACCGGAGGAGGAGCTCCCCGCCCGCAGCAAGGAGGTGGCCAGGGTCTTCGAGAGTCTGCTCAAGGAAGAAGTGCGGCGGGCCATTCTCGACGAAGGCATCCGCGTGGATGGGCGCGCCCTTGACGAGATCCGCCCCATCAGCGTCGAGGTGGGCGTCATTCCCCGCGTCCACGGCTCGGCCCTCTTCACCCGCGGGCAGACGCAGGTGTTGACGATCACCACCCTGGGCTCGCCCGGCGAGGAGCAGCGCCTCGACGACCTGGGCATCGAGACGACGAAGCGCTACATCCATCACTATAACTTCCCGCCCTTCTCGACGGGCGAGGTGCGCCGCCTCGGCGCCCCGCGCCGCCGCGACATCGGGCACGGGGCCCTCGCCGAACGCTCGCTCTACGCCGTGCTGCCGCCCCAGGAGGAGTTCCCCTATACTATGCGCCTGGTCTCCGAGGTGCTCTCCTCGAACGGCTCGTCTTCGATGGCCTCGGTCTGCGGCTCCTCGTTGAGCCTGATGGACGCCGGCGTGCCGATCCGTGCCGCCGTGGCCGGGGTGGCCATGGGGCTGATCACCGGCGAGAACGGCCAGTACCGCGTGCTGACCGACATTCAGGGCCTCGAAGACGCCCTGGGCGATATGGACTTCAAGGTGGCCGGCACCGCGACGGGCGTGACCGGGCTGCAGATGGATATCAAGACCACCGGGATCACCTTCGAGATCATGCGTGAGGCGTTCGCCCAGGCCCGCGCCGGGCGCCTGTTCATCCTCGAGAAAATGAACCAGGTGATCAGCGCACCGCGCAAGGAACTGTCCATCTATGCGCCGCGCATTATCACCCTCCAGATCCCGGTGGAGAAGATCGGCGCGCTCATCGGACCGGGCGGCAAGACTATCCGCGGCATCGTGGACGCCACCGGCGCCCAGGTGGACGTGGAGGACGATGGCCGCGTCTTCATCACTACCGCCGATGGCGAGGCCGCCAAACAGGCCGTGGCCATGGTCGAGGCGCTGACCCGCGAGGCGAAGATCGGCGACATCTTCCTGGGGCGGGTGGTGAGCATCAAGCCCTTCGGCGCCTTCGTCAATATCCTCCCCGGCAAGGATGGCATGGTGCACGTGAGCGAACTGGCCGAACAGCGGGTGGAGAACGTCGAAGATGTGGTGCAACTGGGCGATGAGATCAATGTCATGGTGATTGACATTGATCCCTCCACCGGCAAGATCAGCCTGAGCCGCCGCGCCGTCCTCACCGGCGAGTCGCCCGAGGACCGCAAGGCTGCCGGCGCGGCCCCCCGCAGCGGCGGCCCGCGCCCGGATCGGGGCGGCCCGTCACGCGATGGCGGCGATCGCCCGCGCCCGCGCCGGCGCGATGAGGGGCGCTAAGACAGGGGGGCGTAGGAGATTCGCCGTTCGCAGTGTTCCCCCCTCCCAGCCTCCCCCCGCTGGGCGGAGGAGCCCGGTTCCCTCCCCCCGTGGGGGAGGGTCAGGGAAGGGGCGGTTCGGCACGAGAGGGTACCATCCAGCCTGGCCTTTCTAACGTGAAAATAAGCCCTCGGCGAGGGGTGTGGGGAAACCGGGTTTCCCCACACCCCCGCACCGCAGGGGCATGGGGAAACCGGGTTTCCCCATGCCTCCACCCGCGGGAGGGTCTGGGAGGGCTGCGCCCTCCCAGGAACAACCGTATGTTCATCGCGGCGTTGTGCGGCGGAGCCGCATGGACGGCTGAAGCCATGCTAAGGAACAGCAGGTGCGCGGTGGCCTCCCGACGGGAGCGCTGTCGGCGTTTCACCGCTCCTCCTCGCCGCCACGGGCGGGAAACAGGGGAACACGGGGCGGCTGCGCCTCCTCGCGCCCTTCCACCGCGCAGGTCCCAACACCTATGCATCCTCACTACCTCGACTTTGGCGGCGCCGGGGCGCTTATGCACCTGGCGCCGGCGAATGGCTTTCCACCCGAAGCGTACCGCCCGCTGGCAGCCTGTCTGACCCCTCACTACCGTGTCCTTGGCTACCGCCCACGGCCCCTCTGGGCCAGCAGCGCCCCCCCCGACGTGCGGGCCTGGCACGACCTGGCCCGCGATATGCTCCACGATCTGCAACAGGTCGCCGGTGGCCCGGTAATCGCCGTCGGCCACTCCCTGGGCGGCATCCTCACCCTCTACTGCGCTGTGCACCGGCCCGACCTGTTTCGCGGGGTCGCTTTGCTCGACCCGGTGATCTTCCCCCGGCATATGCTGCCCCTGCTCTGGGCCGGGCGCCGCCTCGGGTTGCACCGGCGCTTCCCCATTGCCCGGGGCGCCGCCCGGCGGCGTGACCGCTTCGCCAGCCGCGACGAGGCCCGCGCCCGCTTGCAGGGGCGAGGGGTCTTCGCCGACTTTACCCCTGAGGCCCTCGAAGGCTACCTGGAGGGCGCCCTCCGCCCTGCGCCCGACGGCAGCCTGACCCTGGCCTGGCCCCGCGCCTGGGAGGCCCATATCTTCTCGCTCATCCCCGTAGATACCTGGGACGCCCTCGGGCGCCTGCGGGCGCCGTTGTTGCTGCTGCGCGGCATCCACTCCGACCTGATCATTGACCGCTCGTGGAAGGAGTTCCAGCGACGCCTGCCCCACGCCCGCCTGGTGGAGCTTGACGCCGGGCATATGGCGCCGATGGAACGCCCCGCCGACGTGGCCGCCGCCGTGTTGCAGTGGGCCGCCGGCCTACCATAGAGGGCCATGTGGATACCCCTTCTAAAGGGGCCGGGAAGGGCATCGTCCTCCCTGTCGTTTGCAGGATGGAGAAACAACCAGGTTTCCCCTCGCCCCCGCCCGCGGATTTGGGAGGCGCAGCCCGCGAGCAAGGAAGATGGGGACACCGGGTTTCCCTACGCCCCACCCACGGGAGGGCCTGGCCCTTGAGCAGGGGTATGGGGAAACCAGGTTTCCCCAAGCCCCCACCCGCGGGTTTGGGAGGCGCAGCCCGCGAGCAAGGAGTATGGAGAAACCAGGTTTCCCCACGCCCCCGCCCACGGGAGGGCCTGGCCTTTAAGCGGGGGATATGGGGAAACCAGGTTTCCCCATATCCCCACCCGGTGGGAGGGTCTGGCGTGTAACCATACCGCGTAGGATGAGGAAGGGCAATTTCCCCGGCGCTGGCGCGCTGGCGCGCGCCGTAGCGCGCCCAACCAGGAGCAAACCATGGATCGCATCCTTCGCGTCGGTCAGCGCGCCAGTATGCGCAAAACCGTGACCGAGGCCGACGTCGTGCTCTTTGCCGCGATCACCGGCGATCAAAACTCGGTCCACATTGATGAACTGTCTGCCCGTGAGTCGCGCTTCGGGCGACGCATCGCCCACGGCATGCTCGCCGCCGGCCTGATCTCCGCCGTCCTCGGCATGCGTCTGCCCGGTCCCGGCACGATCTACCTCAAGCAGACGCTCAACTTTCGCAAGCCGATCTACATCGGCGACACGGTGACCACCGCGGTGGAGGTGACCGCAGTGCGCGAGGATAAGCCCATCGTTACGCTGCACACGACGATCACCAACCAGGACGGCGTGGTGGTGGTGGAGGGGGAGTCGCTGGTGTACTGCGATCAGTGTAGCCTTGACGGCGCCGATCCGCTGTGATTCGCGGGTCGGCGCGGAGGGGCCAGGCTCTTCCGCTCAGCAACAGGAGGCACGCGGTCGCCTCCCGGCGGGGAGGGGTGGAGGGCCTGCGGCCCTCCACCAACCAGCCATCCATGCGGCTCGCGCCGCACCCCGACGGGATGAAGCTACTTCCTGGGAGGGCTTCGCCCTCCCAAACCCTCCCGCGGGCGGGGGGTGGGGACACCCGGTTTCCCCACACCCCTCCACCACGTAATTCCTGTACGTAAAATCTAACATGGCACCTCACGGCAAGGACCGCCGTTCAAACAGGTACAACCCTACCGCCCCCGCGGGAGCGAAGTCGGTGACCACGTAGCCTGCGGCGAAGGCCGCCTCGGCGATGGCCCGCACCTGGTAGCGCCAGGCGCGGGCCATTGGCATGTCGGCGGCGCGGAGGGCATCGATGTCGGAAGGGATCTGGAGCACGAAAGGCTCGCCCGCAGGCTCGATCGAGGGTTCGCGGGGATCGGGATTGACCAGTGGCGCCCGGCCTCGCAGATCATCGTGGGGCCGGGCCCCGTCAGCGCGGGCAGCCACCCGCTCCGAGGCGATCCACCACTCCACCAGAAAGCGGTCGCTGGGCAGTTCGCCGTGGGGGTCCTCCGGCTCAGGGCCATAGATGTTGCGGATGTAGGCGCGGCAGACGCCCCCGAGTTTGCGCAGGTTGAGCCGGGCGTTGCGGGCAATCAGGGGGTCGAAGGTCCAGGTGATCAGGTCGAGGCCCTGGGCCAGCACGCGCTCACGCTGGGCCCATTTGAGGCGCTCGCCGATGCCGGCGTCACGGTAGGCCGAACGCACGGCGGCCATATGCGAGGCGTGCTTGAGCCGCCCGGCGGCATCGCGGCCCAGGAAGCCGAATACGAAACCAACCAGCGGCGCACCGGGGGCGTCGTGGTCGAAGGCCCCCAGCACCAGCCCACCGTTGCGCTGCACCGTCAGCAGCACATGGTAAGGCGCCGCGCCAAACGCGCCCCAGACTTCGCGCTGCAACTCCTCGCAGGCCAGGTACTCGCTGTAGCTTCGGAGCGGACGGATTTCAATCGGCATGGCTTCTAACGTGAAAATAGGGAAACCGGGTTTCCCCATCCCCCCACCCGGTAGGAGGGTTTGGGAGGGCTTCGCCCTCCCAAGAAGAATCTTGCTCACAGCAGGATCACCATATCATCCCGATGCACCACCTCGGGGCCATAGTCATAGCCCAGGGTCTCGGCGATCTGGGCCGAGTGCAAGCCCTTGATGGCGCGCACATCGGCGGCGCGGTACTGGGTCAAGCCGCGAGCGATCTCGCGGCCATCGGGGGCGAAGATGCGCACCGTCTGTCCCCGGTCGAACTCGCCCTCCACGGCGACGATCCCCGCCGGCAGCAGGCTGCGACCGGCGTGCACCAGGGCGTTGACGGCGCCTGCGTCAACCACCAGGCGACTGAGGCGCGCCGTTTCGGCGAGGATCCAGCGCCGGCGCGCGTCGGGATAACTGGCGTGGGCGGGGAAGCGGGTGCCGATGCGCTCGCCGCCGGCCACGCGCAGGATCACGTCAGGTTCGGCGCCCGAGGCGATGACCACCGTGGTGCCGGAGCGGGTAGCCAGATCGGCGGCCTGGATCTTGGTGCGCATGCCGCCGGTTCCCCGGGCAGTGCCGGCATCCCCGGCGACGGCCCAGATGCGTTCGTCAATCACCGGCACCTCAGGGATCAACTCGGCGGAAGGATCGCTGCGCGGGTCGGCGCTGTAGAGACCGGGGATGTCGGTGAGGATCAGCAGCAAGTCGGCGCCCACCAGGCCGGCGACCAGAGCCGAGAGGTTATCGTTATCGCCCACACGGATCTCGGCGGTGACCACGGCGTCATTTTCGTTGACAATCGGCACGATGCCGCGCTCCAGGCAGAGGGTCAGCGTATTGCGGGCGTTCAGGTAGCGCCGCCGGTCGCGCAGGTCATCGCGGGTGAGCAGGGCCTGGGCCACGTGCAGCCCGTAGATCTCAAAGAGTTGCTCATAGAGGTGCATGAGCCGGCTCTGGCCCACGGCGGCAAACACCTGCTTGAGGGGCACATTGGCGCGCGAACGCTGGCTCGGCGCGCTTCCGAGCCGCTCACGACCCGCCGCAATCGCCCCCGACGAGACAAGCAGCACCTGGCTGCCCTGCTCGCGCAGGGTCGCCACCTGCCGCGCCAGGCCAACCATGTACGGGCGGTTGAGCCGGTCGGTGCCAGCGGTGAGCACGCTGGTGCCGAGCTTGACCACCATGCGGCGCGGCAAGCGGGTTGCAGATTGCGGCCGGACGCTACCCATGCCTGATCCCCAGCTCGGCCAGGCGATCCGGTCCCGGAACGCCATCGGCGTTCCAGCCGTGGCGCCGGTAATACTCGGCCAGCAGGTCGGCGAGGGGCGGGAGTTGTCCGGCGGCGGGCCCCTCGACGAGCGGTTGCTCGCACCAGCGGGCAGGGAGGTCATCGCGCCCCCCGTTATCGGCGTAGCGTCGCGCGAAGAGCCGTTCCACCGTCACGATCCGTTCGCCCAGGCGCGCCACATCGGCGGCAGAGAGGGCCATCCCCGTTGCCGCGCCGATCATGGCCAGCAGTTCGCCCGGCGAGACCTGATAGGCCAGCAGGCCCAGGCGCCGGCAGACACCCGCGGCGTCGAGGGCGGCGGCGAAGCGCTCGTGCCAGATCAGCCGCATGGCCTGGTTCTGGGCGCTCGCGGGGGTAGGCGGGGCTTCAGGCAACCAGGCGGGCGGCTCATCGAGCAGATCGGCGTACGGCATACTGTAACGCGCATCGCCGCCGATGGGCGCGGTGGCCATGGCCAGGGCGAAGCCGGTGAGCGCCCGTGGATCGAGGGCCGACATCGCCAGACCCTTGCTCTGGGGCGCGAAGGCCGCTCCACCCCAGAACACCTCGGCAATCTCGCCGACGCCCAGGGAGAGCAGATCGCGCCGTTCCTGGGGCGTGGCCAGCCGTTCGAGCGCTTCCAGCACCGCCGTGGCGTCGCCCCAGCGCAGCGCGCTGGACAGGCTCAAGCCCTCGGCCTGGCACTCCATGAGAAAGGCCACCGTGGCGCTGGTCGAGGCCGGGTCGAGGCCGAGGCGCAGACAGCGCCCGGCGATCGCCGTGAGCGCGGCGCCATCGCTGATACCGCAGCGGACGCCGAAGCCGGCGACCGTCTCCAGGTCAGGCATCGGCGCGCTGCCCGCGGGGGTCTCCAGATCAAAATAGCACGGCATCGGGCAAGCGGCGCACCCGCGACTGCGCCGCTCGCCCGGAAGTTCCGGGACGGCGGGCGTCACCAGACCATCGCGGCCGTTGCGCCCGCTGAGGGCGCCCAGGGCGCTGGCCCGCTCGAGCAGGTGCAGGTCGCCCCTCTGGCGAATGGCCGCGGCGACCGGACTCCGTTCCACGCGCCGGCGAATGACCTCCAGCGCGGCGGCCAGGCGCTGCTCATCCTGGGCCGGGAGCGGGCCGGCGCCTGGACGGACGGCGATCGCCTTGAGGCGCTTCTGGGCCATCACCAGGGCGGTGCCAGCCGGTTCGGCCATGTAGCGTCCCTCGGCAACAATGCTACTGTAGGCCACCCCGTTCTCGCCCGCCGGGCCGAGACAGATCACGCGCACATCATCGCCGAGCGCGGCGCGCAGCGCCGCCTCGGTGGCCACGGTATCGAGGCCCATCAACTGGGCCGCGGGGCGCAGGCGCACGCTGGTTCCATCAATATACAGATAGACCCACTCAGGGGCCTGCCCGCGCACCACGAGCACATCGCAACCGGCGCGGCGGAGCGCGGCGCCCCAATGCCCCGCCGCCCAGCCATACCCGATCGAGCCGGTAAGCGGCGAACGGGCGCCCACGACAAAGCCCCCGGTGGCAAAGGCATTCAGACCGGCCAGGGGGCCGGCGGCGAAGATCAACAGGTTCTCGGGCGCCAGCGGCGGAGTATCAGGCGGGAGATGGTTCCAGAGCAGCCAGGCGATCGCGCCGCGGCCCCCCAGATAGTCGCGCTCGACGGTGGCGGGAAGGTGCTGGCGAGCGTGCCCGCGCTCCAGATCGATCGTCAAGGTGCGCAGTGCCATGTGATGATGCAGATAGGTCCTGGCAGGTTCGTCACGTTGGTGCCAGGACGCACGCGGTGGAGGCCCGGCCTGCCCGCAAGCCCCGGTTCGCCGCCGGTGGGAGACGACCGGTTCGCGGAGGACCCGCGGCCGCCTCGTCCCTCCCCGCCGGGAGGAGACGGCATAACTCCTATCGTCCTATTATACCAGGTAGCTCCGGCGCACCTGCCGGGTCATGGCGAGAATCAGGGCCATTGCAACGCCGGCGGGCCGGCGGCCCGCGCCCCCGGCGCCCGCCCGCGGGAAGGTTTTGAGAGGGGATGGGGAAACCTGGTTTCCCCATCCCCCCAGCCGGTGGGAGGGTCTGGGGGGGCGCAACCCCTGCCTGGAGGCGGGCCGGCGTAGGGGCGGGGAAACCCCGCCCCTACGCCGTCGGCCCCGGCGTCTCCCGCCCGGAGGTTCCCGGGGCGCACCTCTCCCAACGTGAACATGGGGGAACCAGGTTCCCCCATACCCCCGCCCGCGGGAGGGTTTGGGAGGGCGCAGCCCTTGCGCAAGGGTCTGGGGAAACCGGGTTTCCCCAGACCCTCACCCGGTGAGGGTTTGGGAGGGCGACGCCCTCCCAGGAACAACCTGTTTTGGTGCTAGAATACCATGGCTAACCTGAAAACAGGCTGCTAGAACAGGGGGGTGGGGAAACCGGGTTTCCCCACGCCCCGCCCGCGAGAGGGCCTGGCCCTCGAGCAGGGGATAGGGAAACCAGGTTTCCCCATCCCCCCGCCCGCGGGAGGTTCTGGGAGGGTTGCGCCCTCCCACGAAGAACCTATGTTCATGCTGTTCGTGTGCGGCGGAGCCGCATGGACGGCTGATGCGCCATCTTCGTGGAGCCATATCGGTCAGGCAATGACAACCCGCAGATCGGAACGGAGCCGGGCGCGAGTTGCGGCGCAGCAGGAACGGCGCGAGGAGGCCACGCGCGTTCTCGGCGCCCTGGATTGCCTGCGCGGCGCGCCGGCGAATGAACGCGCGCGTCTGCTTGATCTGTGTGTCTTTCGGGTTTACCCGGTGGGCGCCACCGTGCTCGGCCAGCAGAAACACGGCCCCTGCTTCTTTCTGGTGCTCTCCGGCACCTTGCAGTTGCGGCTGCGCGACAAAAACGGCCGCGAGGTGCTGATGGGCATCCTGGGACGCGGCGACTGTTTCGGCGAGGGGCCGCTGTTCGGCGATTACTTCCGGCAGATGAGCGCCCTGGCCCAGAGCAACTGCCAGCTCCTCCAGTTCCCCCTGAGCGAGTTGCGCGGCGCGCTGGACACCCTCCCCCGGCTTGCCGCGGCCCTGCGCCAGGTTTACCAGCGGCGACTGGTGGAATGCACGCTGGCGCGTGTCCCCCTGCTTGGCCAGTTGTCGCCAACCGAGCGTCTGGCGCTCGTCGGCTTGCTGCAACCGACACACTACGCCCGCGGCAGCCTGATCCTGCGCCAGGGTTCCCCCGCCGACTCGCTCTACCTGATCGAGACCGGCCAGGTGGCGATTGAACAGGCCGGGCAGACGATTGCCACCCTGAGCGAGGGCGATTTCTTCGGCGAAATGGCCCTGCTTGCCAGCCGCCCCCACCACACCGATGTCCGCGCCTTAACGCCCACCGATGTCCTGGCGTTGCCCGGCGCCGAGTTCCACCGGCTGATCGAGCAGCGCCCCGACCTCGAGGCCCAACTGCGCGCCGAGGTCGAGCGCCGGCTGCACAATGGCGCCCTGATGCGCAACGATACCGCCCGCGCCCGCGAGTTGCAACTTGCCGTGACCAGAGGCCTGTTGCGCGGCTCGCACCTGTTTGTGCGCACGCCCGAACTGTGCCCGCCCGGCTGCCGCCTCTGTGAAGCCGCCTGTCAGGAACGGCATGGCCAGCAACGCCTGCATCTGAATGGCATGCCCCTTGAACGGCCCGGCAATGGGAACGCCGGGCTGCTGGACGTGCTCGACGCCTGCCGCCAGTGCAGCACCGGCCCGGAATGTGTGGAAGCCTGCCCTGAAGACGCCTTCGAACGCCTCCCGGAAGGCGCCCTCGTGATTACCGATCGCTGCACCGGCTGCGGCGCATGCGTACCGGCCTGTCCTTATGATGCCATCAGCCTGCGCCCCCTGCCCGCCCCCCATGTCACCGGCGGATCGCTCGGCGCGCGCCTGCGTACCCTCATCGAACTGGCCCGCCGCCAGCCCGTGCTTCCGCTCCACCCGGCCCACCACGCTCAGCGCGCCGATAAGTGCGACCTCTGCCATGGCTTCGACGACCGCGCCTGCCTCAGCCGCTGTCCCACCGGGTCGCTCCGCCTCGTACCGGTGGAGGAGTTGTTTACACTGTAGGCTGCGAGAGGATCGTCTCGACGACGACGCAGGCGCCTTAGGGCATCCGAAAGCGCAGCCGGCGCCCCAGAGCGGTGAATGCGGCGACCCACTGCCGCGCATCCTGGTAGCCCTGGGCGGCTTCGCGCTGGAACTCGACGTACACGCTGCGGAGCAGGCGGTAGTACACGTTCTGCGTTTTCCAGACATCAACCTCGAAGGGCAGCGAGCGGGTCAGCGCCACGGCCTCGTCGAGTTGCTGGAGCAGTTCGATCGACTCGGGGAAGGCGTCGAACTCCTCGGTGATGCGGTCGATCGTCCGGCCCAGGGTATAGGCCAGGCCCGCCGTATCCAGGGTGACCCCCGAGCGCACCGCCTCGCGATGCAGGGCCTGGATGGCGTCGAGGTCGAGATGCTCGGCGCCCAGCAGGCGCCGCAACTGGGTGTTGATCGCGAACTCCGCCGCAATCTGGAACTCGCGGGGGACGGGCATGCCAATACTGGCAAGAAAGCGCATCAGCGGAGCGTGATATTCGTAGATCTGCCGGTAGGCCGCCTCGGCCTCGGCCAGGCTGGAGGTCAGGATCTTGTTCAGGATCTTGCGCTGCTCGTCACCGAAGAGCAGTTTGAGCGAGTAGGCCTCCTGGGCGAAGTTACGGTCCACCAGGCGGATGGTGCCGGGGATGTCCGCCCGCTGGAACAACTCCGTGCTCTCCTGCACCAGGGCCTGGTAGGTAGATTCATCCTGATACTCGCGCACGCCACCGGAGATGTTGTGGTCGCCCAGGTGCAGCATACCGAAGATCAGGCGGGCCGACTCGCGGGTGATGGTCGAGGTAATGCGCATGCGCCCGAGCGCCAGGCGGTTCTTGCCGGCGGGAAGCAGGTGGTAATCCTCACGATCCACCTGGTAGCAGTAGATCTGTTCGCGTTCCTCGAAACTTTCGAAGAGCGACGACATGGCGTAGTGCGCACCGACCTTGCGCAGATCCACCACCGCGGGGCGCACAAAGCGGTCGTAGATCGCTCGCCCGTCGCCCATGGCCGGGTTGTTGCTACGGGCGCGGGCCAGACGCTCCAGAAACGGCTCCTCCAGATCCTCGCCGAACACCTCACGCGCCAGTTGCACCGCCCGTCCGGCGTAGCCGATCACCTGGATCGTCTCGATGCCGGCCAGATCGTCGAAGAACCAGCCGCAGGAGGTGTACATCAGCAGCAGTTGCCGCTGCAACTCCATGAGCTTGAGCGCCGCGATGCACTGGCCGCTATCGAGGGGAACGCGCCCGTGACGGATGAGGAAGCGACTCACCACCTCGTCGGAGCGATCGAGGATCACCTCGATGTAATCATTGCGCGCCTCCCAGGGGTCCTTCAGCAAGCGACGGCCGTGCATCTCAAACCGGGGCGCGAGGGTGTCGCGCAGCCAGTCGAAGGCCGCGCGCAGCGGTTCGCGCCAGTGCTGCCGCCAGCCGGGATTGCTGCCGGTGTTGCACCCGCAGTCGGTGCTCCAGCGCCCCACCCCGTGCACGCAGCTCCAGGCTGTGCGCTCGACGATCTGCACCTCGTGCGTCGGCGGGTGCTGCGCGAGATAGCTGGCGTAGTTCGTCAGCTTCGCCAGGCCCCGTTCCTCGATATGCTGGAGGGCATAGGCCAGGGCCATGTCACCGTGACGATGGTGATGGCCATAGGTTTCGCCGTCGGTGGCAATGTTGGCGATCTGCGGCCAGGGACGGTACTCGTTGAAGATCCCGGCGATGCGCGCGGCAAAGGTCGCGCCGTTGACCAGCAGGCGCTCGAAGGCTACCGCCCGCGAGACGGGCCCATCGTAGATGAAGACCGCGATGGAGCGCTGGTTGGGCAACTGCACCAGGTAGGGCCGGGTCGGGTCAATCCGCCCGCCGCGCACATCCGTCCAGACCGTGTCGCCCAGGCGACGCATGTAGCTCACCTGATGCGGTTCGAGGATAGTGAAGCGGATGCCGTAATCGGCCATGACCTCCAGTGTCTCGAGATCCACGGCAGTTTCGGGAAGCCACATGCCCTCGGGGAGGCGCCCGAAGCGATGTTGAAAGTCCCGTATGCCCCAGACCACCTGGGTGATCTTGTCGCGGCGCGAGGCCAGGGGCATGATGATATGGTTGTAGCACTGGGCCATGGCCGAGCCGCGTCCGAAGAGGCGCGCGCTCTCTTCGTCAGCGGCGAGGATGCCCTCGTAGACCGCGGGCGCCTTCTCGGCGAGCCAGCTCAGCAGGGTGGGGCCGAAGTTGAAGCTGATGCGGCTATAGTTGTTGACAATCTTGACGATCTGGCCCTGGTCGTCGAGAATGCGCGAGGCGGCGTTCTGCTCGTAGCATTCGGCATTGATGCGTTCGTTCCAATCGTGGTACGGATAGGCCGAGTCCTGCTGCTCAATGGCCTCGAGCCACGGGTTTTCGCGTGGCGGCTGGTAGAAGTGCCCGTGGATGCAGATGTAGCGCTCCGCCATGTTTCTTTCAGAAGGGGGGACCCCTCCGGCTCCTCTCCACAGCATACGTAGAACCCGACAACCCGACGCCGCGACAGGCGCGCCTGCCGGGTGGCCGGGTTGCCGGAAATGACACGCAAGGAACCTGCCGCCGCGGGCAGAACGGGGGATGGGGGGAGTCGGCCCCTTCCCGCGCTCCGCCAACGGGAACAGAGGTGTGAACCAGCGTATGATGACGAGACGTCGTCTCGGCGGGAGCGCCGGCGGAGGCCGCCGGCGCTCCTGTTTCGGCGCGGCGAAGCGCCTTGCGCGCCTCCCCTACCAGGGGAGAAGTCTCGTGGTCGCGCTAACCCTCGCTCTTGAAGAACAAGGCTCCCAGCGGCGGCAGATCGAGCACCAGCGAGTAGGGGCGCCCGTGCGACATATGCTCCTGGGCCATCACGCCGCCGGCATTGCCGATCCCGCTGCCCCAGTACTCGGTGGCGTCGCTGTTAAAGATCTCCTTCCACCAGCCGCCGCGGGGCACGCCGATACGGAAGTTATGGCGCGGCACCGGGGTGCAGTTCATCACCACCAGGATCAGATCGCCGGTGGAGCGCGCCCGGCGCAAGAACGAGTAGGTGCTGTTCTCGGCATCGTTGGCATCGATCCACTCGAAGCCCGCCGGCTCACAGTCAAGCTCGTGCAGCGCCGGCTCGTTCACGTACAGCCGGTTGAGATCGGCCAGGAGTTGCAAGACGCCCTGGTGCGAGGGGAACATCAACAGGTGCCAGTCGAGGCTCTCGTCATGCTTCCACTCGCGCCACTGGCCGAACTCGCCGCCCATGAAGATCAGCTTCTTGCCCGGCTGGCCGTACTGGTAGCTGTAGAGCAAGCGCAGGTTGGCGAACTTCTGCCAGACATCGCCGGACATTTTGTCGAGCAACGAGCCTTTGCCGTGCACCACCTCGTCGTGCGAAAGCGAGAGCACATAGTTCTCGGTGAACATGTACAGGCCGCGGAAGGTCAACTCATTGTGGTGGTAGCGGCGATGGATGGGGTCACGGCGGAAGTATTTGAGCGTATCGTTCATCCAGCCCATGTCCCACTTGAAGCCGAAGCCCAGGCCGCCCACGTACACTGGCCGCGAGACCATGGGCCAGGCGGTGCTCTCTTCGGCGAAGGTCTGGGCCGTGGGATAGTTCTTGTAGACCTCGGTGTTGAACTGGCGGAGGAACGTGATCGCTTCGATATTCTCGTTGCCGCCGTACTGATTGGGGATCCACTCGCCGGGCCGGCGCGAGTAGTCGAGGTACAGCATGCTGGCCACGGCGTCAACCCGCAGGCCATCAATGTGGTACTTATCGAGCCAGAAGAGCGCCGAGCTGATCAGAAAGCTCCGCACCTCGTTGCGCCCGTAGTTGAAGATGTAGCTGCCCCAGTCGGGATGGTAACCCTTGCGCGGATCGGCGTGCTCGAAGAGGTGCGTGCCATCGAAGTAGCTCAGGGCGAAGCCATCGGTAGGAAAGTGCGAGGGCACCCAGTCGAGGATGATGCCGATGCCCTGCTGGTGCAGGTAATCAACGAAGTACTTAAAGTCCTCCGGCGTCCCGTAGCGGCTGGTGGGGGCGAAGTAGCCGGTCGTCTGGTAGCCCCACGACCCATAGAACGGGTGCTCGGTGACCGGCAGCAACTCGATGTGGGTGAAGCCGGCGCGCTTGACATGCTCGGCCAGACGCGGGGCAATCTCGCGGTAGCTCAGGGAGCGCCCGCCCTCCTCGGGCACGCGCATCCATGAGCCGAGATGCACCTCGTAGATGGCCATCGGAGCGCTCACGCCCTGAAGCTGGCCGCGGGTCTGCATCCAGGCCCCATCGCCCCACGCATACTCCTGGTCCCAGACGATCGAGGCGGTGCGGGGCGAGACCTCGAAGAAGAACCCGAAGGGATCGGTCTTGTCCTCACGGTAGCCGTAGTAGCGCGAGGCGATGTGGAACTTGTAGTGCGCGCCCTTGCCCACGCCGGGCACAAAGGTCTCCCAGATGCCCGAGTTCCCCCGGCAGCGCATGGCGTTCCTCCCGGGGTCCCACCCATTCCAGTCGCCGATCACCGCCACGTATTCGGCGTTGGGGGCCCAGACCGCGAAGTACACGCCCTGTTCGCCGTTCAGGGTGGCGAGGTGCGCGCCCAGCTTCTCGTAGATGCGGAAGTGGGTGCCTTCGCCAAAGAGGTACAGGTCGTCGTCGGTCAGGAAGGGCAGCGGGTACGGCGGCGCCGGGGGGATCACTGCCACGACGGTATCCGTGGGGGCCTCGGCGGGAGCCGGGGACTGGTCGGCCCCGGCGGGAGCAGCAGGTTGCTCGGCGACGGCGACCTCGGTTTCGGGGGTCGTTGCCGCGCCATGCTCAGGTTTACGGGAGCGGCGCGCGGATCTGGTAGTCTCTTCTGACATTTATGGTTCCTTATTACTAAAGCCGTCCATGCGGCTACGCCGCACACCAACGGGATGAAAATAAGATTGTTCCTGGGAGGGCTGCGCCCTCCCACACCCTCCCACCGGGTAAGGGTGTGGGGAAACCGGGTTTCCCCATCCCCCTGCTTGAGGGCTGCGCCCTTCCACACCCTCCCACCGGGTAAGGGTGTGGGGAAACCGGGTTTCCCCATCCCCCTGCTTGAGGGCTGCGCCCTTCCACACCCTCCCGCGGGCGGGGGTGTGGGGAAACCGGGTTTCCCCATCCCCCTGCTCGAGCGGCAATCCGTTGCAACGCAGGTGACGGCCCCCTCCCCAGCCCTCCCCCGCTGGGGGAGGGAGTCCGGCTCCTCCCCCCAGCGGGGGGAGGTTGGGAGGGGGGCTGCAGCGCCGCATGCGCTTATGTGAATATTGGCTCCAGCAGCCTATTTTCACGTTAGACTCGACCCATCCACACCCATCAAGCTCCAACCTGGCAGAGCACCCCGCTGAGCGGAATGGCCAACCAGGCCGGGCGATTGTTCATTTCATACCCAATTTCGTACACCAGTTTCTCAAGGATGAAGACGTCAAGCAGCGTTTCCAGATCGGCAGGGGCGGCGGGCAGGAACGGCGCCCCCGCCGCATGGCGCAGGTAGCCACCAAGGTAGGCGGCGCCCGCCCAGAAGGACCAGCAATCGGCCCAGCGACGCATGATCACCCCCTCTTCGGTGTCCTGGGGGGCATCGTTGGCGCGATTGAAGAGTATAGCATAGGCTGCGTACTGGAACGAGCGCAGCATGCCCGCAACATCGCGGAGCGGGGAGCGTTTCATGCGCCGTTCGCTGATCGGGCGCACTGGCTCGCCCTCGAAGTCAATGAACAGAAAATCTTTGCCGGTGTAGAGCGCCTGGCCAAGGTGGAGATCGCCGTGGATGCGTATCCGCGCCGCTTCGATTTTCGCCTCGGTCATGCGCCGGAAGCGGGACAGCAACGCCTCTTCCATAGCCAGGACGGCCTCGGCCTGGGCGCGCAGCGTGTCCGGCAGGCGGGGGGCGGCTTTCCGCAGGCTCTGGAAGGTCCGCGTGGTCAGGCTACGCATACTCTGGTAGAGGGCGCGCTGGTAGTGGAGGGAGAAGGGCTCGGGGGCAAAGGCAGGCGCCGCACTGGCGGCCAGGGCCAGATGGAGGTCGGCAGTGCGATCACCCAGCAGCCGCGCCTGCTCCAGGTAGGCGCCGGCCACCTCCTCGGCCAGCGGTCCCGGCTCACCGGCGGCGGCCGCCAGCAACGCCGCCGTCGTCACGGTCATCTCGGGCAGGCGCAGATCGGCGCGGGTGCGCGCCGCATCGTAGGAGCGTCCGGCCACGTCAAGGGTGTACTCCCAGGCATCGCCTTCATTGGTGACGTAGGCCTGGAGCATAGCCAGGGTCATCGGCTCCTCGCCGCTGCGCGCATATTCGAGCGCGCCGGCGGTGGGCGGCGTGTGGGGAAAGGCCCGTTCCTCGGTGAGGTAGCGCCCGATCTCCAGGTCAGGGTTGATCCCCGGTTCGACCTTGCGGAAGATCTTCAGAATCAACGTGCCGCCAAAGATGAGCGAACTGTTGCTCTGCTCGGCTGTGACAACGCGCGGGTCGAGATTTGCGGCGCGGGCCAGCAGGGCGCGCAGGGCGCGGGCAGGGTTGCCGGTCACCTCGCCGCCGGCGATGCTGCGCAGGCGCCGCCGCGACACCACCACATCGAGCAAGGCGCGCGCAACGCCGCGATCGATCAGCGCGTCGAAGATAATCCCCGGCGGCTCATCAGGATTGATCGCCAGTCGGGCAATCACCGTGTGTCGCGCATCGCTGAGCAGGCCCTGCGCTCGTTCGCCGGTGGCATGAGCCATGGGCACAAGGTAGGTTTCCGAAGCGCCCTCGGTGTACTGCAGCGTGACCAGGGACAGGTACGCCAGACCGTCAGCATAGGGCAGCAAGGTGGCATCGGTAATCGTTACCGACTTGATGGCGCGCGACTTGGCCCCGAACCAGCGCCGGGGCCGCAGATAGTCCGGCAAGACTTGCTCCAGGGCAACCTGACGGCCGTCATAAAAAATCGCATCCCACGAACCCGCACTGATGGTGATCAACGGCGGCTCCTGGTCGGCAGGCGCGCCATCGAGGCGCAACCCCTCGACCCGCTGCGGCATCATGCGGAACCAGTAGAAACTGTGCGGTCCCAGCGTGATGAAGTAAGGGACATCGCCCACCACCGGAAACTCCACCTGCCCGAACATCTCTACCGGGTTCATGCCGCGGAACTCTGCCAGGTCAAGTTCCACCCCCTGGACAAAGCGCGAGAGGTTGGCGATCACCAGAATGATCTCATCCTCATAACGACGCACAAAGCAGAGCACCTTGCGGTTCTCGGGCTGCAAGAACTCCAGCGTGCCGCGGCCAAAGGCCTTGTAGCGCTTCCGCAGGGCGATCAGGCGCCGCATCCACCACAGCAGCGAGTGCTGGTTAGCCAACTGGTTCTCGACGTTCACCATCTCATAGTGGTACTCCGGATCGGTGATCACCGGCAGGTAGAGACGCTGGGGGTTGGCGCGGGAGAAGCCGGCATTGCGATCGCCGGTCCACTGCATAGGGGTACGCACACCATTGCGGTCGCCAAGGTAGATATTGTCGCCCATGCCGATCTCATCGCCATAGTACAGCACCGGGGTTCCGGGCAATGAGAAGAGCAGGCCGTTCATCAACTCGATCTTGCGGCGGTGGTTGCCGAGGAGCGGCGCCAGGCGTCGCCGGATGCCCAGGTTGATACGGGCTTGAGGATCGCGGGCGTAGGTGCGGTACATGTAATCCCGCTCCTCGTCAGTAACCATTTCCAGGGTCAGTTCATCGTGATTGCGCAGAAAAACCGCCCACTGGCAGGTGGCAGGAATGGGAGGCGTCTGCCGCAGAATGTCAACAATGGGGAAGCGATCCTCTTGATAGACGGCCATGTAGAGACGCGGCATCACCGCGAAGTGAAAGGCCATATGGCACTCATCGCCGTCGCCGAAGTAAGCGACCAGATCCTCGGGCCACTGGTTGGCCTCGGCGAGGAACATACGCCCGGGATACCTGGCGTCCAGGTGAGCGCGCAGGCGCTTGAGAAAGGCGTGGGTCTGGGGCAAGTTTTCGCAACTGGTGCCCTCCGCCTCATAGAGGTATGGAATGGCGTCGAGGCGCATCCCGTCAACCCCGATATCGAGCCAGAACTCCAGGACCTTGATGATCGCCCGGTGGACGGCGGGATTCTCGAAGTTCAGGTCGGGCTGGTGGGCGTAGAAACGGTGCCAGTAGTAGGCCCCGGCGACGGGATCCCAGGTCCAGTTACTGGTCTCGAAATCCTTGAAAATGATACGCGCGTCTTTGTATTTACCGGGATCATCGCTCCAGACATAGAAATTACGGTAGGAAGAACCAGGCCTGGCCCGACGAGCGCGCTGGAACCAGGGATGCTGGTCAGACGTATGGTTGCAGACCAGTTCGGTGATCACCTTGAGGCCGCGCAGGTGGGCCTCGCGGATGAAGGCGCGCACATCGGCGAGGCTGCCATAGGCGGGATGGACAGCGGTATAATCGGCGATATCGTAGCCGTCGTCCTTGAGCGGCGAGGGGTAAAACGGCAACAACCAGATCGCGGTGACGCCCAGGTCATGGAGATAGTCGAGCTTGCTGGTCAGACCCTTAAAGTCCCCGATCCCGTCGCCATCGCTATCGGCGAAGGCGCGCACATGCACTTCGTAGATAATTGCATCTTTGTACCAGAGCGGGTCGCCGGTAACGATCTGCGGCTGCCGCCACGCCCGCCGGGGCTGCTGCGTTGTAGCCATGGTCTCCTGCAACGAGGTATGAACAGGGCGGTCACGGGAGGGTCATGCCCTCCCGAATCGTCCTATCCGGCAGACGGGGACATGGGGAAACCAGACGTCCCCGGTGCGCCCTCCTGGGGTTACACTCCACTGCTAGCGGGAACGATGTTGCGCTCCAACAACACCTCAGCCCTCCATGCGGCTCGCGCCGCACAACGCCGCAATGAAAAGAAGGTTGTTCTTGGGAGGGCTGCGCCCTCCCAGACCCTCCCAGGGGCCGGGGCCTGGGTGCGCGGGCCTCCGGCCCGCGTCCGCTGAGGGCTGGGGAAACCCGGTTTCCCCAGCCCCCTCCTCCGAGGGGCTATTTTCACGTTAGTGAAACACTGGCGTTCCAGAAGGGCTTCGCCCGCTCCGCCCTCCATGCTGGCGATCGGCTTGCTGCGTGGCGCGTCCGTCAGGCGAAATACTCAAACCCGGTGAGATCGCGTTCCCGGCGGCGAATACGAAAGATATGCACCGGCATGACCTGCGGGTTCAGTTCGACGTAGTTGAACTCGCCGTGCCAGAGGTAGCGCGCGTCACTGAGCAGATCGTGGGCCTGATAATCGCCCTCAAGCCCCCACTCGGCGGTGGGCACCTGCACATAGCCACTCTGCGTATTGAGCGGGTCCAGGTTCACCACCACCAGCACAATGTTCTGCAGATCCGGCGTCACCTTGCTGTAGGCCAGGATCTGCTCATTCTCGACGAAGTTGCTGTCCACGCGATGGAAGCGCAGCCACTCGTTGCGCTGCAGCGCCGGGTTCTCGCGGCGAATGCGGTTGAGCCTGGCGATAAAATGGCGCAGACTATGGGGTTGATCCAGCCGCCAGAAATGGATCTCGTACTTCTCGGAGTCGACATACTCCTCACGGCCCTGCACCGGCACATGGTACATCAACTCGTACAGGGGGCCATACATCCCCCAGCTCGAAGCGAGGGTCGCGGCCATCGCGGCGCGGGTCAGAAAGACCGAGCGATAGCCCGGATAAAACTGGGGGGTCAGAATATCCGGGGTATTGGGCCAGAAGTTGGGGCAGAAAAACTCCCGCGCCTCGGTGCGGGTGAGTTCGTGCAGATACTCGGTGATTTCCCACTTGGCGGTGCGCCAGGTGTAATAGGTATAGCTCTGGGTGAAGCCGAGCTTCGCCAGGTTGTACATCACTTTGGGGCGGGTAAAGGCCTCGGAGAGCAGGATCACCTCGGGATGATCGCGCTTCAACTCACCGATGCACCACTCCCAGAAGCGAAAACTCTTGGTGTGAGGATTATCCACCCGGAAGACGGTGACGCCCTGGGCGATCCAGAACTCAAAGATGCTCTTCAACTCGCGCCAGAGGGCCTGCCAATCCTCGGTTTCAAAATCGAAGGGGTAGATATCCTGGTACTTCTTGGGCGGGTTCTCAGCGTACTGGATCGTGCCATCGGGACGGGCGCGGAACCACTGGGGATGCTCCTTCACATAGGGGTGGTCGGGCGAACACTGGAAGGCGATATCGAGGGCCACTTCGATGCCATAGGCGCGCGCCGCCGCGACCAGGGCACGAAAGTCTTCCAGCGTGCCCAGTTCGGGATGGATGCTCTTGTGCCCACCCTCCTCGCTGCCAATGGCCCAGGGACTGCCGGGTTCGCCGGGTTGGGCGGTGACGCTATTGTTCTTCCCCTTGCGAAACTGCCGGCCAATGGGGTGGATCGGCGGCAGGTAGAGCACATCAAAGCCCAGTTCGGCCACATAGGGCAGGCGCGCGATGACATCGCGGAAGGTGCCGTGGCGGCCCGGTTCGGGCGAAGCCGAGCGCGGGAAGAGTTCGTACCAGGCCGAGAAGCGCGCCAGCTGGCGGTTGACCTCGACCTGGAGTTCCCGGTCGTAGACGCTGACGAAGCGCGGCGGCAGATGGGCAGCCATGCGCGCCGCCAGGTCGGGCATAAACGCCGCCTCGGCGTCGCCGTGGCGCAGGGCCTGCTCGTAGCCGCGCAACACCGCTGCGTCGGCCTCGGGGGCGGCCTCGGCCGCCTCGCGCACTAGATCGGCGCCGATCAGCAGATCCACCCGCACATCCTGGCGCGCCTCCACCCGCTTATGCAACTGGTGCTCCCAGGTGGCGAAGCGATCCACCCAGCCGACCACGGTGTAGGTGTAGCGCCCCATCTCGGTAACCGTAAACTGCCCGCGCCAGCGGTCGTTGACCAGAAACTGCATCGGCGCCTCGCGCCACTGCGTATCCGAGGGCCCACGGTAGCGTATGGCGCAGGCAATCTCATCGTGCCCGTCGGCAAAGGCGTCGCACTCCACCACCACCGTGTCGCCGACGACCCGCTTGATCGGATAGCGTCCCGCGTCAATCTCCGGCGTCACCCGCTCGATCACCACCCGGCGGCGCCCGTCGCCGACCGCCGCCAGACCGTTCAGCGCGATCTCCTCCGCTCGCGTCACTTTCGCCGTGGGCTGCTTCGCCTTCGCTGGCATCACCGGCTCCCCTCTGTGCCCGCTACTACAGGTGGTCGACGAAAAACAACATAATAATGCTGGCGCGCGAGGTGGGACCGGCGCCAGACCAGTGACCTTCTTCCGTTTGAGGTGACCATCGTGCGCCGGGTTCAGCCCCCCTCCCAGCCTCCCCCCGCTGGGGGGAGGCGCCGGGTGCCCGCCCCCAGTGGGGTTTAGGGGCGGACAGAACGGATGAGCGACACCCGCAACGGTCAGGTCGGGGATGACAAGGAGTCTGGAACCTTCTATGATAGGTGTATCACCAACCATCGCAGAAGGAGCCAGACTCATGACC
>Ga0272446_1000762_pt1 | contig 49015 bp, 44 predicted proteins | sample YNPCB0061_FD_194587 | JGI IMG/M metagenome (GOLD analysis project Ga0272446, IMG submission 194587) | Hot spring microbial mat communities from Yellowstone National Park, WY, United States - YNP-CB-006-1 | ecosystem: Environmental > Aquatic > Thermal springs > Hot (42-90C) > Sediment | place...
ACACCCGTGTCGGCCGCGCCGATGACGGCCCGGCTGTCATGCCGGGTGTCCCTCACCCCCGTCCCGCCCAGTGGGCAAGGGGGGCAAGGAGCGCCGACGGCCCATGTTCAGGGTAACCCGCCCGTTCACCCCCAAGGCTGGCCAGGATGCGGTCCGCCACCCGAAAGGCATTGGCATAGATGGTCCAGGTATAGGGCACGCTCCCGCCGGTGGGCATGAAGCTGCCGTCGCTCACATAGAGGTTCTCCACGCCATGGACGCGGCAGTCGGGGTCCAGCACCGAGGTCGCCGGATCCGTGCCGAACCGGCAGCCCCCTGCCACCAGGTTCTGAGGCGGCGCCGCGCTGACGCTCCAGGTGACGTTGACCGCGCCCATGCGGTCGAGCACCTCTGCGGCCCTGGGGGCGAGGATCCGGCCCAGCTCCAGGTCGCGCAGGTGATAGCCCAGCCGCACGCGCGCGACGGGCAAGCCCCAGCGGTCGCGCTCCTTGGGGTCGAGGGCGACGAAGCAGTCGTCCACCGGGGTCCAGTCGCTGAAGACCTCGAAGCGCAGGTGACGGCCTTCGGTGAAGTAGGCCTTGATCCGGTCCTTGAGGGGCTTTCCCCAGATGAGGTTCCCGTCGGCATCGCGCTTCTGGGAGACGGCCTGCCCGATGCCGTTGGAGTGGCGGAACAGAAACTCGACGGTCCCGCCCTTCATCCGAATCCCGGTCTTGGGGTCCGCCAGGGTGTACCAGTCTTGCAGGGCACGGTTCACGAACAGGCCGCGGACCTTGAGCCCCGTCGCCTCCGGCGCGCTCAGTCCCGCATAGGGCAGATCGCCGCTCCCCACCCCGCCAGACGAGAACAGGAGATTCTTGCCGACCTGGCCCGAGTGGTTCCCAAGCCCCATGGGGTGCCGGGGACCTGGCGACATCAGGAGCAGGCGTGCCGACTCGATGGCCTGGCAGGCGACGACGTAGACCTGTGCGTCCAGGCGCCGCGCCTGGCCGTCGGCCCCGACGTACTCCACGGCCTCCACCTGCCCCCGCGGATCACTCGGGAGACGGGTCACCATGGACCTCGGCCGGACCTCGCAACGACCCGTGCGCACAGCCTGGTCCAGCAGGGCCGCCCGAGCGCTGCCCTTGGCCCCGGTGCTGCACCCGTAGCTGCCGCAGTAGTCGGTGTAGGCGCAGGCCTGGCGCCCCATGGCCGGCGTGGACAAGATGGCCCTTGGAACCGGCAGCGGATGGTAACCGAGCTCGCGGCAGGCGCGGTCGATGCGCTCGCAGACCGGGTGCTCGGCGGTGGGCGGGAAGGGGAAGTCCGGGCTCGACCTCGGCTCCTGCTGGGGGTGCGGGACGACCCGCCCAGAGACGCCGACGCGCCGCTCCACCTTGTCGTAGTACGGCTCCAGGTCCGCGTACTCGATCGGCCAGTCGACCAGGTTGGCGCCGTCCACGGGACCGAACTCCGACCGCAGGCGAAAATCCATGGGCTTCAGGCGGTGGAAGAAGCCGCTCATGAGGTTGGTCGCCCCGCCAACCAGGTTGCCGTTCCAGAAGTCCCACCCGGAGCTCAGGGTCGACTCGGCCTGCCAGGCACCGTCCTCACCCTGCTGCTCCAGGACGTGGCGCTCGTCGCGCAGGTTCGGTGTGTAGGTACTGCGCCGGCAGGCGGCGATTTCGTCCTTGCTGAAGTCGGCCTCCCGCAGCCAGGGGCCCTTCTCCAGGACGACCACCGAGTAGCCGGCCTCCGCCAGGGTCAGGGCGACGGGGCCGCCGCCCGCGCCGCTGCCGATGACACAGACGTCGAAGTCCTTGCTCATGCCTTGCCCAGCCTGCCGTAGAGGTTGGCGGGCGTTGGACGGGGCAGGCCCGGATTGTGCTCGAGCCACGCCCAGCCGATGCCCCCGGGATTACCGCCGTAGAGCGGGTCGCCGAGGAGGGCTTCGAGGCTGTAGTCGATGAGGGTCGAGAGCCAGAGGTCACCCGTCGGCCGATCGACGATGCCGCGCAGCAGCTCCTCACGGGGCTCAGGTGCAAGGTCGGCAAACGGTCGGCCATGGCCCTCCTGGGCCAGCTCGTCGAGCCAGCCGATGCCGTTCAGGATCAGGGACCTGACCTCGGGATCCAGCTCAGGATCGGCCAAGACCCCGTCGAGGTACGCGGTTGCATGGATATCGCTGCTGCCCGGCGCGCCGGGCTCGGCGGGGAGCAGGTGGTCCTGGACCGTTGCGATGGTGCGCCATTGGTGGGCATCCAGGACTCGCCCCCGTGGGGGCTCCTGCGCGGCGGCCGCCGGGCTCCGGGTCGGGATCCGCGTCGTGAGGGCGGCCAGGCAGGCTCGCCGCAGAAAATCGCGTCGGTTCATGGCTAATCGTTCCGGACTCCCACACTGTTGGGGCGGTGCGCGGGGCGCCGCGAGGGCGGCCCCAGCGCCCCTCCCTGCCATCCCGGCTCAGGCCGATCGGACCCAGGCCGCAGCGAGGCGGGCCCTGCCCCAGGGCCTTGGCATCAGACCTCCGCCAGGTCGCCCTTCTCCTGCAGCCAGGCCCGGCGGTCCGCCGCCCGCTTCTTGGCGAGGAGCATGTCCAGCACCCGACCACTCGTTTCGCAGTCCTCAACCGTGAGCTGGACCAGGCGGCGGGTGTCGGGGTGGATGGTCGTCTCGCGAAGCTGCATCGGGTTCATCTCGCCCAGTCCCTTGAAGCGCTGCACGTTGATCTTGCCCTTGATCTTCTCCGCCGCGATCCGGTCGAGCACGCCCTGGCGCTCGGCGTCGTCGAGGGCATAGAAGACCTGCTTGCCGACGTCGATGCGATACAGGGGAGGCATGGCGACGTAGACATGCCCTTCCTGGACCAGGCGCGGGAAGTGCTTGAGAAACAGGGCACACAGCAGGGTCGCGATGTGTGCGCCGTCGGAGTCCGCGTCCGCCAGGATGCAGACCTTGCCGAAGCGCAGCCGCGAGAGGTCGTCGCTCGCCGGGTCAACCCCAATGGCCACGGCGATGTCGTGTACCTCCTGGGAACCCAGGACCTCGGCCGGATCCACCTCCCAGGTGTTCAGAATCTTGCCGCGCAACGGCATGATCGCCTGGAACTCCCGGTCGCGCGCCTGCTTGGCCGACCCGCCCGCCGAGTCCCCTTCCACCAGGAAGAGCTCACTGCGGTCCGGGTCGCTGGCGGTGCAGTCCGCCAGCTTGCCGGGGAGTGCCGGCCCCTGGGTGACCTTCTTGCGGATCACCTTGCGGCCGGCTCGAAGCCGCGCCTGGGCCGCGCTGATGGCCAGCTCGGCGACGCGCTCGCCCTCGCTGACATGCTGGTTGAGCCACAGGCTGAACGCGTCCTTGACCACGCCCGAGACGAAGGGGGCGCATTCGCGCGAGGACAGGCGCTCCTTGGTCTGACCCGAGAACTGGGGCTCCAGAAGCTTCACCGAGAGGATGTAGGCGCAGCGGGCCCAGACATCCTCCGGGGCCAGTTTGACCCCGCGCGGGAGCAGGTTGCGAAACTCGCAGAACTCCCGCATGGCCTCCGTGAGCCCCGTGCGCAGCCCGTTGACGTGGGTCCCGCCCTGCACGGTGGGAATCAGATTGACGTAGCTCTCGGCGATCGGGTCCCCGCCATCGGGCAGCCAGGCCAGGGCCCAGCTCGCCCCCTCGTTGGCCGACTCAAGGTTGCCGACAAAGGGCTCGGCGGGGAGCAGCTCGAGTCCGCTCAGGGACTGGACCAGGTAGTCCTTGAGCCCGTCCTGGTAGCACCAGGACTGCTCCTCGCCGGTGGTCTCGTCGCGGAAGGAGACCTCCAGCCCCGGGCACAGCACGGCCTTGGCCCGCAGCAGATGGGTCAGGGGCCGCACCGCGAACTTGGGCGTGTCGAAATACTTGGGGTCGGGCCAGAAACGCAAGGTTGTGCCTGTATTCTGCCGCCCGACGCTGCCGGTCTCCTCGAGGTCGGAGACCTTGTCGCCCCCCGCGAAGGCCATGTTGAATTCCTTGCCGCCGCGCCGCACCCAGACCTCCAGGTGCTTGGACAGGGCATTGACCACCGACACACCGACGCCGTGCAGGCCGCCGGAAAAGCGGTAATGGCCCGAAGAGAACTTGCCCCCCGCATGGAGCTTGGTCAGGATCACCTCCACCCCTGGCAGACCCTGCTCCGGGTGCATGTCTACCGGCATGCCCCGCCCGTCGTCGCTCACCTGCAGAGACCCATCGGCGAACAGCACCACGGCGATCTTCTTGGCGTACCCCGCCAGCGCCTCGTCCACGCTGTTATCGATCACCTCCTGCGCCAGGTGGTTGGGTCTGGTGGTGTCGGTATACATACCCGGGCGCTTGCGCACCGGGTCAAGCCCGCTCAGGACCTCGATGGCAGAGGCGTCATAGGTACCGCTCATGGGAGTTCGGATCAGCCCTCTCTGGTCAGCATCCTGCGGTAGGGTCGTCGGGCAGGACGCATCGACTTACGGTGACCTGGAGGCCTAGCGGTCCCCGGCGACCGCATTGACCCTCCGAGCGCGGGTAAGTTACCGTACCCCGGAAGAGCGCTCAAACCCCGATGAAACGCAAAGCCGCCGCATCGCCCCCCAACCCTGCCCCTGATGACGGGCCCTTCGCCGCCACTCCACCGCCCGAGCCCGAGCCCAGACCTGAGCACGGACCCGCTGCGGGATTCGAAGAGCAGCTGGCCGAGCTCGAAGCCCTCGTGGACAGGCTGGAAAGCGGCGACCTGACCTTGGAGCAATCCCTCGCGGCCTTCGAGCGCGGTGTCCGGCTCACGCGCGCCTGCCAGAAGGCCCTGGACGCGGCCGAGCAGCGTGTGCGCATCCTGATGAGCAGCGCCGAGGGGGCCGAGCCGGAGCCCTTCGCCGATGGCTGACACCGACCTGCGCGGCTTCCTCGCGCAGAGCCAGGCCCGCGTGGAGAGGGCCCTGGAACGCTGTCTCCCGGCCGCCGACATCCAGCCGGCACGCTTGCACGCGGCCATGCGCTATGCCGTCCTCGGTGCCGGCAAGCGCATCCGCCCGACCCTGATGTACGCCACCGCCCAGGCCATCGAGAGCGATCCAGGTCTGGTCGACACCCCCGCCTGCGCCGTCGAGCTCATCCACGCCTACTCCCTCGTGCATGACGATCTCCCGGCCATGGACGATGACGACCTGCGCCGCGGCCGCCTCACCTGCCACAAGGCCTTCGATGAGGCGACCGCCATCCTGACCGGCGATGCCCTGCAGACCCTGGCCTTCCAGGTCCTGGCCCTGGATGAGGCCCTGGCCGAGGCGGTGCGGGTGCGTATGGTGGCGACGCTCGCGCGCGCCAGCGGCTCGCGCGGCATGGCCGGCGGCCAGGCCATGGACCTGGCCGCCGAGTCCCAGCCCCCCGACCTGGCCATGCTGGAGAACATCCACATCCACAAGACCGGGGCCCTGATCCGGGCCGGCGTCTGCATGGCCACCCAGACCAAGCCGGACCTCGACGCCCAGGTCGCCGAGCGACTCGATCGATTCGCGAAATACCTCGGGCTGGCGTTCCAGATCCGCGACGACATCCTCGACATCGAGGGCGACAAGAGCGTCCTCGGCAAGACCATCGGCAAGGACCAGGCCCAGGAAAAGGCCACCTATCCAGCCCTCATGGGACTGGCACCAGCGCGCGAGGCAGCCGAGCACCTGATCGCGGAGGCCCATGCGTGCCTGGACGGGCTGGGCAGGGGCGCAGAGGCCCTGCGCTGGCTCGCCGATTACATGGTCAGGCGCGACCGCTGAGGAGATGCTGATCAAATGCCCTCCCGGCATTTGATCAGCTCGCGTCCCTAAGCCGCCGCCCCTCCCATCCGGCGGCAAGACCCCTGGGAACAGGCACCTAAGCACCGCCGCTGCCTTGGTTTTCCTTGCTGCGGCCCCCATGCTGGTCGGATAATGTGCGGCTTCCCGAAGGCGTGACCGCCGCCTCAACGTCGCAGGACGAACCGGTTAGCCTCCGAGACGTTCCCCTCTGTCGCCCTTGTCTCGAGCGATCCCCAACCCAAGTTTCAGGCGAGTCCGATCGCCACCGCCCCGCGAGGAGCCTGCCCCATGGAGTCAGCGCTGAAGTCCACACCCGCCGTCGCGTGCATTGCCGATGTCCAAGGCAGCGCCGACAGCCGCCGCATCGCCATTGACAAGGTTGGGATCAAGGACATCCGTCACCCTGTGCGCATCCGCGACCGCAACGAGGGTGAGCAGCCGACCGTCGCGACCTTCAACATGTACGTCTACCTGCCCCACAACTTCAAGGGCACACACATGTCCCGCTTCGTGCAGATCTTGAACAGCCACGAGCGCGAGATCAATGTCGCCTCCTTCAAGGAGATGCTGCGCGAGATGGCCGAGCGGCTCGAGTCCGAGGCGGGCCACATCGAGATGCGCTTCCCCTACTTCGTCAACAAGCGCGCACCCATCACAGGGGTGCAGAGCCTTCTCGATTACGACGTGACCTTCATCGGCGAGATCCGCAAGGGCAAGCCCGTGATGTACATCAAGGTCGTCGTGCCAGTGACCAGCCTCTGCCCTTGCTCCAAGGAGATCGCGGAGTTCGGCGCCCACAACCAGCGCTCCCACGTGACCGTGCAGGTGCGCAACCGCGGCTTCATGTGGATCGAGGAGATCATCGATATCGTCGAAAGCCAGGCATCCTGCGAGTTGTTCGGGCTGCTCAAACGCCCGGATGAGAAGTATGTGACGGAGCGTGCCTACAACAACCCCAAGTTTGTGGAGGACATGGTCCGCGACGTGGCGCGCATCCTCAACGAGGACGACCGCGTAGGGGCCTATGTGGTCGAGTCGGAAAACTTCGAATCCATCCACAATCACTCGGCCTACGCCCTGATCGAGCGCGACAAAGAGGAAGAGGCCCGAGTCGCCGAAGCCTCACTCTAGCCACCGCGCAATCCCCGGCGTCGGCGGCCCCCGACCTCGGTTTGAGGCTTCTCAGCATGGGTCCCGGGTTCGACATGGGCGTGAGAGCGGTGCCCCGGGGCTCGTCCTTGCCGCGACCCAATCCCGAGCGCGGCCACCGACTTGCCACCGGAACCTGAATTCCAGGCTAGACTCTAAGCTAAGAATTTTAAGGGAATCAGCGGGATTGGACGTGAGCAACAAGCGGACCTTGATCGCCGTGGCCGTGGCAGCCAGTGTGGCCCTGTGGCTGTTCAGCGGCCGGGAAGAGCCGCCTCCTCCGGCCGAGCCGGCGGCGCAACGGCCGTCGCGGCCGCCCCCTGGGCCGCCGAGCCGTCAGGCGCCGGCTGCCCAGCCGCGGTTCGATTACGCCGCGCCGAGACCACCCCAGGGGTGGCAACCCGATGCGGGGCGGTCGGCTGAAGGCGATTGGGCACGGGGCGAGGGTGAGTACGCCGATCCCGCATTCGGCTGGTCCAACGCGCCGAACTACCGGTTCCGCCCCCTGACGGAAGGGGACCGCCGCCGCATGGGGTCCCCGGAGGTCGCGCCCTACGGTTCTGCCCGGCCACAGGCGGCGATGCCCCCCTCCAACTCCTGGGCGGATGGGCGCTACCGTTTCCGCACAGCCCCCGGCGGCGAGGGTGCGACGGGGCGCTACGCGTCGCCCTACGAGGTTCCTCAATGGGGTACTGAGGGCTGGAGTACCGACCCGGACTACGCCGAGAAATGGGACCTTCCGCCGATGCGCGAGTCAGGGCCACGCCGTCAGCCCTACCGGGCGCCCCCGGGGCGGCAGATGTATCCCAGTCTGGACGGGCCCTCAAACCGCAGCTTCACGTCCCTCTAAGCTGCGGATCTGGGCACTCCGGGCTGCGGCTCCTTATGGGGCCTTTTGCGGCAGAACCGGGCTGGGTCCCGCTGAGGTCCATATCACGACATTGGACCAGCCTGCGGGTCCCTCCACAGGGGACCCCGCCGACCGGTCCAGCGTGGACTCAGAGCCCCAGCATCTCCGCATGCAGCCCCCGCTCTCGAACGGCCTGGACGATGCTGCTTGGGCGAACCTCCTGCGGATCGAAGTCCACCAGCATCAGGTGCCGTGCACGCTCGTGCATGCAGGCACTGTACACACCTGGCTCGTCCCCCAAGGCACGCTCCAGGGCGTGGACATGACGGTCATCGAGGGCCTCATCGATATGGATCACGATATCGCCGTTGTACATGGATGAATCCTCATGCTGTTTTGACGGCCGGGCTCGGCGCTACAACCTCTAGCCCAGACGCGGCAAAACACAAGCAGGTGCTGTGTAGGGGATTCGCCGAAGGGCGGCCGCGCAGGGCCGGCCGGGACACCGCCAGACGGCTGCCCGGACCGACCTAGCCGCCCGGAGCATCGTCCCCGCCGGCGCCGGCGTGACGCCGTTGTGCAGCGGTGCGGGACAGCCAAAGGAGGGCCGGCTCCTCCTCTGGCGCAAGGGCGCCGGCGTTGAGTAGCAGGATCCCGTCGTCGACCCCCCAGCTCAGGACCCGCTCCGTGCCCTCAAGGGGCTCGGGGCTCGTACCTTGTCCAGGTCCGAGGTGGCGCGTCAGGGCGGCCACCAGCTCGGGCTGAACGTCCCGCCGGTAAACCAGCTTGGCGGCGCTCAGTCGCCCGTCGGAGAAGAAGAACACCAAGGCCTCGGCCGGCAAGCGGCCAAAGGAGCCGATCCGTGCGCTGCAGGCACGCCCTGCGAGGGGCGTCACGACCTCGGCGCAGCGCAGGTCCAGCTGCGGCAGGCGGGCACGAATGTCGTCCTCCGCCAGATCGGCGCGGAGGTTGGCGAGGGAGTCCTCCACGTTCGGCCGCCCCAGGAGCGGCAGGAGCACCAGGTCGGCGCGTCGCTGACCATCCGCCGTGAACAGGAGCCAGGTCAGCGGCCCGGCGACGAGCACCAGCGCCAGCAGGGTCTTGTACAGGGCAGGGATCTTGGTATCCATCGGCGGCGCATTCTAGCCGTATCAGGCCCGGCGGTGGCGCCTGCTTGGTCTAACGCCGAGGATCAACGCCCAGCGCCTGGCGCCTGCGGACGGCTGGCCAGACGCAGCCGCCGCCCCTAGACTGCCCTTCTCCTCCGAATGGCGCGCCACCCCATGACCGTCGACCAGCCCCAACACACGCCGTCGATGCAGCAGTACCTGCGGCTCAAGGCCGAGCATCCTGGCATGCTGCTCTTCTACCGTATGGGGGATTTCTACGAGCTGTTTTACGAAGATGCGGAGCGGGCAGCCCGCCTCCTCGACATCACCCTGACCCGGCGCGGCCAGTCCGCCGGTCGCCCCATCCCCATGGCAGGTGTGCCCTACCACGCCGCCGAGGGTTACCTGGCCAAGCTGGTGCGCAAGGGGGTCTCGGTCGCCATCTGCGAGCAGGTCGGCGACCCGGCACGAAGCAAGGGTCCAGTGGAGCGTCGGGTCACCCGCATCGTCACGCCGGGGACGCTGACCGACGAGGCGCTCTTGGAGGAGCGCCGGGAGAACCTGCTGGCGGCCGTTGCCGAGGGGACGGCCGGGTTTGGGATCGCGGTCCTGGAGCTATCCAGCGGGCGCTTCTGTGTCCTTCAGGTCGCCACGCGCGAGGCCCTGGCCGGGGAGCTGGAGCGTCTGCGGCCCGCCGAAACCCTGGTCGCCGAGGACAGCACGCTTCCGGAGGCCCTGCACCTCGGCGCCGGGGTGACCCGCCGCCCGCCCTGGCACTTCGACGCCGATTCGGGCGAGCGCGCCCTGTGCCAGCAGTTTGGAACCCGGGACCTGCGCGGGTTCGGCTGCGCCGGACTGACGCTTGCGGTGGGCGCCGCGGGCTGCCTGCTCGGCTACTTGCACGACACCCAGCGCGCCGCCCTGCCCCACCTGCGCGGTCTCACCACCGAGCAGCGCGACGATGCGGTGATCGTGGACGCCGCGACCCGGCGCAACCTGGAGCTGACCCAAACCCTGGGCGGCCAGATCGAGCACAGCCTGGCGGGCATCATGGACCGCACCGCCACCCCCATGGGGGCACGCCTGTTGCGCCGCTGGCTGGGCCGCCCCCTGCGGCAGCTCGATCAGGTCCGCGCCCGCCATCAGGCCATCGCGGAGCTGCTCGACGCGGCCGCCTATCCCTCCCTGCACCTTGAGCTCGGGGGAATCGGCGACCTGGAGCGCATCCTGGCGCGGGTGGCCCTGAGCTCGGCCAGGCCACGGGACCTCGCAACGCTGCGCGACTCCCTGGCCCGTCTGCCGGACCTTCAAGGCCTGCTCGCGTCGCTGCAGTCACCCCTGCTCTGCGACCTGGCTGCGACCATCGGCACCCATCCGCAAACGGTTGAGCTCTTGGGCAGGGCCATACTCCCCCAGCCGCCCATGCTGATTCGCGACGGCGGGGTGATCGCCCCTGGCTATGACCCTGAGCTCGACCGCCTGCGTCGGCTCTCCTCCGGCGCGGACCAGTTCCTTCTGGAGCTGGAGGGCCGGGAGCGGGCCCGCACTGGGCTTGCCAACCTCAAGGTGGGCTACAACCGGGTCCAGGGCTATTACATCGAGGTCAGTCGCACCCAGGCCCATGACCTTCCCGAGGACTATGTCCGGCGCCAGACCCTCAAGGGCGCCGAGCGCTACATCACCCCCGAGCTCAAGCGCTTCGAGGACGAGGTCCTGAGCGCCCGGGAGCGCGCCCTGGCCCGGGAGAAGGCGCTTTACGATGCCCTCCTCGAGCGTCTCACGGAAGGGCTAACCGCCCTCCAGGAGAGCGCCTCCGGGCTCGCGGTCCTGGACGTCCTGGTCAACCTGGCCGAGCGCGCCGCCACCCTGGACTGGACCTGCCCCGAGCTGACCGCTGACCCCATCCTTGAGATCAAGGACGGGCGCCACCCCGTGGTCGAGCAGGTCTCGGACGCGCCCTTCGTCCCCAACGGTCTGACCCTCGGAGAGGGACGGCGCATGCTCATCATCACGGGGCCAAACATGGGGGGTAAATCCACCTTCATGCGCCAGGTGGCCCTGATCGTGCTGATGGCCTATGCGGGGAGCTTCGTCCCGGCCTCGGCCGCCCGCCTGGGTCCGGTGGACCGCGTCTTCTCGCGTATCGGCGCGTCCGACGACCTGGCGGGAGGGCGCTCCACCTTCATGGTGGAGATGCAGGAGACGGCCAACATCCTGCATAACGCCACCTCGCAGAGCCTGGTCCTGATGGACGAGGTGGGCCGCGGCACCAGCACCTTCGACGGTCTCTCGCTGGCCTGGTCCTGCGGCGTGGAGCTCGCCACCCGCATCCGGGCCTTCACCCTGTTCGCCACCCACTACTTCGAGCTGACCACCCTCCCAGACGAGTACCCCGGCATTGCCAATGTCCACCTGGACGCGGCCGAGCATGGCGAGACCATCGTCTTTCTGCACGCCCTGCGCGAGGGACCGGCGAGCCAGAGCTACGGCCTGCAAGTGGCCGCCCTGGCCGGTGTCCCGCCCAAGGTCATCCAACGGGCGCGAGGCCGGCTGCGGGAGCTGGAGGAGGCCGCCCGTCGCCACAGCGACCGCGGGGCCACCCAGCTGCCCCTCTTCCCGTTGGAGCCCCCCAATCCGGCCCTGGATGCCCTGCGCAGCCTGGACCCGGATACGCTCACGCCGCGCCAGGCCCTGGAGGCACTCTATCGCCTCAAGGGCCTGGCCGGGGCTGGTTGAGGGGCCCCAAGGCGCGAGGGCAGATTCGCTGCCGAACCGCTGCCCGCTGTAGCGTCCGGATCGCCCCTCGATGCGGGCGGCCCCTGCCAGATCAGGGGGTCCGTTATCCGTAGTGCTATGGATAAGAGCCAAGAGCCCGCTCACCCGCAGGAGGAGGGCCAGGGATTCGGCCGCGTCCCAGTTGTCGACGACGACCAGGACCCGCAGGGACCTGCCCGGGAGCGGGTCCTGCCGCTCCGCCGCGGCAGACACCGGCTGGGCGGCAGGCGCGACGAGGGCCGGCAGCCGGACAACGAAGGTGCTGCCCTGGCCTGGGCCATCGCTGGCCGCCTCGATCTCGCCGTCGTGCCGCTCCACCAGGCATCGGACCCGCACCAAGCCGATGCCAAGTCCGCCCTGGCCTTCCCCCTCGGGCGTTTGGATTTGAGTGAACAGCTCGAACAGGCGGGGCAGGTCCTCGCGCGCGATGCCGACACCCGTGTCGGCGACCATCACCAGGATTCGCACCCCCTCCTGTTCCGCCCTGAACCCGGATACTCGACCTGGCGCTCGATCAGGTCGCGCGCCGCCCGCACCATGGGATCGGACGAGCCGTGGCGCCGCAGGATCTGCGCGGCGTTGCGGATCGGGACCAGCGGATTGCGCAGCTCCTGGGCCAGGGTCGCCAGGAGCTCATCCTTGCGCCGGCCAGCCTCGCGCAGCGCCTCCTCCGCTCGCTGGCGCTCGGTGATGTCCACAAATACTGCCACGGACCCTTACGGCCTGCCCTCCCCGTCCCACAGGGGCGTGGCGTTGCCAAGGCAGGAGCGGACGGTCCCGTCGGTGAAGGCGATCTCCTTCTCGAAGCCCCGCACCTCGACCCCGTGCGCCGCACGCTGCACCGGTAGCTCATCGCCGCCGAGCTCCTGGCCGTGCTGACAGACCTTAACCTTGCCTCACTGTGCCTGGCCGCCGCGATCCTGTTCGCCCTGGTCGACGGGGCGGCGACACTGGTCTTCCTATCGGCCGGCGGTGCCGCGGTGGGGTCATACCTGGTCCTAGCGCGCCGCAGCGTGGCTCCGACCACGACTCGGCCCTGATAGGGCCCAGCCTTGGGACCTAGGTCCAGTGTCGCGATGCCGGAACAAGATCCTGGGGCGAAAATCGACCGCGCTCAGACGACCCGCAGCAGGCCCAGGGTGATGTTGTCGACCCCGCCCCGGGCACAGGCCAGGTCGACCAGGGCCGCGCTCAGGGTGTCGAGGTCGTGGGCAGCGCCGAGGATCAGGACCTGTTGCAGCCAGGCGTCCGGCACCATGCCAGTCAAGCCGTCGGTGCAGAAGAGGTAGACGTCCCCCTCCTGGACGTCGATGACGCCGGAAGCCACCTGCACGTGACTGGCCGTGCCCAGGGCTCGGGTGAGGATGTTGTCGCTGATGCCGTAGTGCTTGGCATCCTCCAGAGAGCGAAAGAACCCCTGATCGACGACTTCCTGGATGAAGGAATGATCGCGGGTGAGCTGCCTCAGGGCGCCGTCGCGCATGAGGTACAGCCTGGAGTCACCCACCGAGGCATAGGTCAGCCAGCCGTGGCCGACGAAGCCGACGACCACCGTCGTGCCCATGCCGCCGCAGTCCTTCTCCCGCTCGGAATGCTCAAGAATGGCCGCGTGGGCCTCTTCGATCGCCGCCTCGAGGAAGAGCCTGGCCTTGTCGGGGTCGCTGCGCGGTGGGGTCTGACGCTGGAAGCGCCCCGTGATGACGTCGGCGGCGAGGCGGCTGGCGATGTCCCCCGAGCGCGCACCGCCGATACCGTCCGCGACGACGACCAGCCCCAGACTCGGAACGACCGAGACCGCATCCTCGTTGCGGCTGCGCACCAGTCCAACATCGCTCCGCCAGCCAAACTCCAGACGTTGTCGCCCCATGTGGTCAAAGCCGCCCTGCAGCGGAATCTGGCGCTCCCCAAGCATCTAAGGGCCGGTCCCTGGGGCCGGCCTCTGGGCCCGGCGGCCGCGCGCGGCCTACTTGCCGTTGGCCTTAGCGATCATCTGCGCCAGGCGCTTGGGCTCCACGTAACCCGGGATCATGTCGCCACTCTCGAGCATGATGGCGGGGGTCCCATTGATGCCGACCTTACGTGCCACGGCCATGTGCTCGTCCACCGGATTGTCGCAGGTCTTCGCCGGGATCTTCTTTCCAGCCTTGGCATCGGTCAGGGCCTGGTTGCGATCGTCCGAGCACCACACCGACACGGCCTCATCATAGGACGATGAGTGGGCACCGGCGCGCGGGTAAAACAGATAGCGCACCCGGATACCCTCGGCCTCGTACTGCCCGATCTGACTGTGCATCTTGGCGCAATAGGGGCAATCGATGTCGGTGAACACCGTAATGGTGTGATCGTACTTGGCGGGCGCGAAGATGACCATGTCCTTCTCGGACACCGCGTTCACGGTCGCCTTGCGCACCATCGCCAGGCGGGGCTCCGTGAGGTCCTCCCGGGTCTTGAGATCGACGATCCGCCCGTCGACGAAATACCTGCCATCGCCCGTCACATAGACGATCTGGCTGCCCACCATGACCTCGTAGAGCCCGGAGATCGGCGACGCCGAGACGCTATCGATGACGACGTCCGGCAGGGCCTTGGCCACGGCAGACCTGACAGTGGCAATGTCGTCGGCCGCCGCGCGGCTGGCGAGCAGGGCGAGCAGGGCCCCGGCGAACGGGGCCAAGGCCACCGCTGGTGTGAAAGGCTTGAACATCAAAAGATCCTCAGTCGCGAAAGTTGGTGAATTGAAGGGGTCGGCCCCACTGGCCTGAGCGAAGGTGTGCCATGGCCTGCTGGAGGTCGTCGCGTTGCTTTCCGGTGACCCGCAGCTGGTCGCCCTGGATCTGGGTCTGCACCTTGAGCTTGGTGGCCTTGAGGGCCTTGACCATGTCCTTTGCCGTCTCGCTATCGATCCCCTGTCGGATGACTACCCGTTGGCGGGCGCTGTTGAGGTGGCACACCGCCTCCTTGGCCTCCATGCAGGCCAGATCGACCTGCCGTTTGACAAGTTTCTGGCGCAGAATGTCCATCATCTGCTGAAGATGAAAGGCCTGCTCGGCGTGCAGGACCACCTCCGCGTCGACTAGCTCGAAGTTGGCGTTGACCTTGCGGAAGTCAAAGCGCGTGGCCAGCTCTCGGTTGGCCTGATCCACGGCGTTGCGCACCTCCTGCAGATCGACCTCCGAGACCACGTCGAAGGATGGCATTTGGCTGAGCTCTGTGTGACGGCCCGCGATCCGGGCAAAGGTTAATACGATATTTCATGCTGGGCCCCGGCGCCATCACGACGCGTCGACCCGAGGATCGCTCGGGCCAGGCCCTGGCCCTAGACGTTGGGCTCAGCCGCTGTGCTCAGGCCCTGGGATGATGCCGGGCATGGACCTGCTTGAGCCGCTCACGCGCGACGTGGGTGTAGATCTGCGTCGTCGATAGGTCACTGTGACCCAACAGCATCTGCACCACCCTCAGGTCTGCGCCGTGGTTGAGCAGGTGGGTCGCAAAGGCGTGCCGAAGGGTGTGCGGAGAGAGGCTCTTGGTGATACCCGCCTGGACGGCGTATCGCTTGATGAGCAGCCAGAACGCCTGGCGGGTCATGCAGCAGCTACGGGCGGTCGGGAACAGGTAACCGCACACCCGCCCTTGGAGGATCTCCCGGCGGCCGGAGCACAGGTAACGCTCGAGCCAGGTCACCGCCTCTTCACCCAGGGGTACCAGCCGTTCCTTGTCCCCCTTGCCGACCACCCGCACGACCCCCTGCACCAGGCTCACCGACTCGGGGCTCAGGGTGACCAGCTCGGATACCCGCAGTCCGGTGGCGTAGAGGACCTCCAGCATGGCCCGGTCGCGCTCGCCACGAGGCTCGTCGACGGGTGGCGCCGCGAGCAGGGCCTCGACCTCGGCCTCGGTCAGCGTCTTGGGCAAGGGCCGCCCGAGCTTGGGGGCATCCAGCCGCACGCTCGGATCCTCCGCAATGACCCCGCGGGTCAGCAGATGCTGATAGAACTGGCGCATGCAGGACACGACCCGGGCGGCCGAGCGGGGCTTGCGCCCGCTGCGGGACAACACGGCCAGGTAGTCCAGCAGATCCATCCGACTGGCATCGGCGAGGCCGCGCCCGCGCTCCTCGCCCAGCCACAGGCCCAGGGCGCGGAGGTCTGACTGATAGGCAGCCAGGGTATTGGCGCTCAGGCCCCGCTCCATCCAAAGCGTATCTGCGAACCCCTCGATGAGGTCACGCTCGCCGCTCATGTCTGGGTCTGCGCACCCTCGTGCCCGAGCAGCCAACGTTTGACGTCCAGCCTATGCCCACTAGTGTCCCCGGCAAAGCCTCCGAGCCCGGTGGCCCCGACGACCCGATGGCAGGGAACGACGATCGGACAGGGGTTGGCGCGGCAGGCCCCACCGACAGCCCTGGGGCTGGTCCCGAGCTCAGTGGCCAAATCACCGTAGGTCCGGGTCTGGCCCGGCGGGATGGCCATCAGGGCCGCCCAAACGCGCCGCTGAAAGGGCGTCCCCGCGAGCCGCAGGGGCAGCCCAAAACGGTGGGTCGGGTCCGCGAAATAGGCCCGCAGCTCTGCGACCCAGGCCGAAGGTGCGGCGTTCATGGCGGCCGCGCCGGGGCCCGGCTCTAGGTCGACCTGTTCGAGTGCGCCACCGCCCCAGGTCAGGCCGATGGGTCCAAAGGGGGTATCGAAGACCGTCTTCATCGCCGGCTCGCCGGACAGGATCGCTTGATCTGCATGCTCGTAGGGCCACATCGCAGCCCAGGACGAGCTCAGCGCGGGTACGCCCCCGGCGTCTGAGCCCCTGGCACCTGCCCAATTCCCCAGCAGACTAGTTCATGCCCACATGCCCGTCAACGCACGCCATGCGGACTCATGCTCAATGAGGCATTGATAATCAATGAGTTCGGCAATGCGAGACGTGCGCGTCTGTGCCGCGGCGCCGGCAGAGGTTGACGCTGCGTGCCTCACCCTGACCTCAACCGCGCCGCGATGTCGCTGCGGGCCTGCGCCAGGACCGAATCGCGATCGATGCCGTCGAGGATGCTGCGGATGACATGCTTGGGCCCCAATTCACCCCAGGACTTGCCCTGGGCCAGGTAGGTCTCCGCCGCCTGGCCGACCACATAGGTGCTGTAGTACGCCACCGCTCCCTGGGTGGTTCCCGTGAGCACGGTCGACAGCCCCCCTGTGCCGAGCTTCAGGGCCGAGGAGATGAGGTTGACGGCCCAGACCGTCCCCATCACCAGGGTCATCTGGGTGGCGATGACCTTGACCAGGGATCCGGCCTCCCGCCGCGACAGGGGCAGACCGTAGAGGCGCGACAGATGGACCACCATGCTGAGATCCACCGCCAGGGCCGCCAACAGGTCCGCCACCGGGATGGGATTCAGCGCCACCGCGACCCCCTTGCCGATGCAGTAGCTGCGCACCAGGCGGGCCCCGAGCTTGCGCTTGACCTTGAGGATGCGCTTGGCGACCTGGTCGCTCAGGTTACTGGCGAACAGTGACGCGTTGAGCGCCGCGAGCGTCTTGCCCTCGGTCTCGAGCAGCTCCCAGAGCCGCGTCTTGAGGGCGGTGATGTCCGGCGGGTCCTGGCGCAGCGACTGCGTCTCCCGCCCATCACCGTCCACGGTGATAACCAGACGCTCGGCGGGCATGGCGCTGATACAGACGATGTTGCGGGGGTCGATAAACCCCGCCGTGTGGCGGGCGATCGACTCCCGAATCAGGGCTCGGTCCTCGCGGGTGTAGCGGTCGGCCTTGTTGAAGACCAACAGGATCGGGCGCTGGGTCTGGATCAGGACGCGCAGGGCGCGGATCTCGGTGTCGGTGAGGTCGCCGTCCACGACGAACAGGACCAGGTCAGAGCGCGCCGCCACCTCATGGGCCAGACGCTCCCGCTCCTCGCCCTCGACCTCGTTGAGCCCGGGGGTGTCGACGAGGAAGATGCCCCCCGCGTCGAACTCCTGCCACCGTCCCACCTGGCTGGTCTTGGTCTCACCGTGCAGCGGACTGGTGGCGAAGCGCGCCTCGCCCAGCAAGGCATTGAGAGTGGCCGACTTTCCCACGCTGACCCGGCCGAAGGCGGCCACATGAATGTGTCCCTTCTCGAGCCTTTCGAGCATGGCCTCGACCTCGGCGTAGTCGTCGGCCAGCGCATCCCGAACCTCGGGCGGGATACGGGCGTCCTGGATGAGATCGCGCAGGCTCTCGCGTGCCAGGTCGAGGTGGGCGTCTCCGCGAGCCTTGGCCCTCACACGTGCGGACTTCGACTTCGACGCGCCCTGGGCGGACGGCTGCGCCACCTTGCTCGCCTCCCCGACCCCCGATCGGCCAGCCCCTCGCACGCCCTGCTCCATCAGCACCAGGGCGTTCCTCGGTGCGGGTGTCAGGCTCAGGGTCCCCGCACCTGGGACTGCAGAGGACCCAGGAGACGGCTGGGTGTCGGCCTCGGTACGAGGACGCGATTCAATCGGAGCTGTATCGGCACGCGCCTGATCGGGCCGAGCACTGCGCCGCCCGGCGTGTCGTGGCTTGGACGGGGGAACCCCTTTGCCGCGGCGGGCCACCGCTGCGCCGGTGGCCCCGGCCGGCTTGGGCTGGCGGCTCGGCTGGGCGCCAGGGGATCGGCCTTGGCTGGCAACCCGCTTGACCGCCCCATGACTGGACGGCGGCGCAACGGCCCGGCCGGCGGCTGGCGCCACGGGCTGGGGTGGAGGCCCGGGTACCTGAGAAGAGGCCTGAGCCCACTCGGCATCCGGCCCCTCCTCCGGAGGCCGCGCCCGGGCGGTCAACTGATCCGAAAGGTGCTCTAGGACCTCCTTGATGCGTTCGCCGATGCCGCGCGGGCCGCCCTCGGCATCGGGATCCAGGATGTCGCCCGCAGTCGGTCGGCCCGGCCAGGGCAGGTGCCGCAGGGCCTCGCGCAGGCGCTCACCCAGGTCCGGGTGCTGGGCCCCGTCTGTCGGCGCCGCCTCAGCGTCGTCCCCGGCCCTCTCCTTTGAGGTCCAGGGCCAACCGCGCAAAACGCCTTGCAGACGTTCGGAGATCTTCACTCAGGCGCTCCTCAAACACTTGTGCGGCCTGGGCAGGCCGCAGGGCCCCGCGGGACTCCATCGACTCGGCGACGGCCCGCCCAAGGGACTCGAAGATCATGCCATAGGCGGCGGCGTGCACCAGACCGCCGGCGACGGTGCCCATGCCCGGAAAGGCCTTGAGGGCATTGCCAAGGACCGCAAGCAGGATGGTGGTGCTGCGCGCCACGCGCTTCTGCACGAGCTCCAGCAGCAGGTCGGTGTCCATCTGGCGGGCGGGGATCTTGTACAGGTCAGACAGGGCCCTCACCATGGTGACGCCAAGATAGCCTTGAATCACCAGGTCTGAACCCGGGGCCACCGCGGCCAGGGCCCCGATCATGGCCTTGTGCGAGTAGCTCCTCGTAATCTCGGCGGCCCGTTCGGCCCGGTGGCGGCGCTCGGCCTCGTCGAGGGTTCGCGTCGCCAGGACAAAGACGCTGCTGTCGCGTAGGCGCTCAAGGACCTCGGGGTCCTCGTCGAGATGGTGCTGCAGGGCCTCGCGCAGGTCATCCACCCGCGGCGGCACATCCACCACGACCAACTCCTCGCGCCCGTCCGGCAGCACCCTCAGCGCCTCCCGCTGGCATCCGGCCTGCACCGCCACCAGGTCCACGCGCGCAGCCTCGCCCACACGCTGGCGCAGACGCGCGAGAATCAGGTCCAGCTCCTCGCGCCGGAAACGATCGGCCTTGTTGAGCGCGACGATGCAGGGCTTGCCCAGGGCCAGCAGGGACCTGAGGTCCTCGAACTGGCTGCGGGTCAGGTCGCCGTCGCAGACATAGACGACCACGTGGGAGCGCAGGGCCTCGCCCCGCGCCAGATCGTCGAGGCCGGCGCCGACCTCGTTGGTGCCGGGCATGTCGGTGAGGATCAGCTCGTCCCCGCTGGGGCTCCGCCAGTGGTATTCGGCGACCTCCCGCGTCGTCCCCCCGCTGGCGGCGACCGCAAGACTGGCCCCTGGCAATAGGGCTTGGATCAGCGATGACTTGCCGCTGCTAATCTCTCCGAAGAACCCAACATGGATCTTACCTGCGGCCTTGCGCTTGGCAAGCTGTGCCAGCTCGCGCTGCGCCCCGCCCACATCGACCCCGGCCTCCTTCGCCTTGGCAAGCCGTGCCGCAAGCTCCTCCTCGGTCAAGGGCCGCCCCGGCTCGTCCCCCGCGGGCCGTGCTCGGCTGGGACGTAGCAGGCGCCAGAGCATGAAGAGGCCCACCCCGACCACCGCCAGGAAGCCCGCCCCGTAGAGGTACAGGAACCATGCTGGACTCCGGTTGAGGCGCTCCAGGACGCTAAAGGCGGTATCCGTCAGGAACAACAGGGCCCAGATCAGCAAGAGCAGCAACAGGGCCACGCCGACGGCAAGGGCGGTTCGGATCAGCTGGGATGTCTTCAGCGGGCGTCGCAAGACGGGACCTCAGTCTAGGCGGCAACGCGGCACCCTGGGGGCCGCGGAGGTAACCCCGGCGATTGTAGCCGGGTGCCCAAAGGCCGTCTCCCGGCGGTCGACGACCGCTGCGCCGGCCACTGTGCCATCCGCCTGGTATGGGCCTGGGCGGCCTGGCGCCTGTCGAAGGCCCGCCGGATGGTGGTCCTAACCCTTGGGTGTCAGGGCGTAGACCTGCTCCTGAAGTCGGGTAACCCCCTGACTGCGCGCGTTCGGACTCTCGTCCAGAACATCCAGCTCAGCCAGACGCTCGATGGTGAAGGCTGCACCGTAAAGGGACCTCACCTCCGCCTCGGCCACGGAGAAGGGCGGGCCGGCCATCTGCGCCTGGTCATAGGCCAAGGTGATGAGCAGGATGCGGGTCTGGGGGCCGATCAGACCAAGCAGGCGTCTCACGTACTTTGGGCGCAACTGCGGCGGCAGGGCGATAAGGGCGGCCCGGTCATAGACCGCGGCGACCTCGCCCAGGTGCGCAGGCTGAAGGTCGAAGACGTCGCCACACAGGACCTCGAGCTCGTCGAGCCGGTAGCGCCGGAAGGGGGGATCGTCCGTCACCTGCGGTGTGAGGCCGTTGTCCTGGAACAGCCCATCCACCGCGATGGGGCTAAGCTCCACCCCCAGCACACGGTACCCTTCACCGGCCAGCCACAGCAGATCCAGGCTCTTGCCGCACAGGGGCACCAAGACCCGCCCCCCAGGCACCAGCCCGAGCCGCGGCCAATGCTCCTGAAGGTGAGGGTTGATCTCGGTCCGGTGCCAGCCGGTCTCACCGCGCTCCCACCGTTGATGCCAGAACTCAGGATTCATCGGGACCTCCAGGCCCTCCGACGGGGCACCGTAGCAGCCCTGCGGTGCCGCGCGGCTGGGCGTTCATTCCGCCGGGATGGGCGCCGCCTCCGCCGGCAGGGTACGCACGACGGGTGACAGGGCGCGCAGCCCTGGTGGCAGGGCGGCCAGGGCCTCCTGGGCGTCCTGGCGGGAGCCATAGTCCCCGAGCAGGACCAGATACCAATCCCGACCGTGGCCGGGCTGACGGATCCAGCGCGCCTCTCCCATCAGACCCTGCTCGCGGGCGAAGGCGAGCAGCTTGCCCTGGCTTCGGAAGCCGATGAGCTGCAGGGCGTACCGCTGCGGAGACCCCGTCGCTGGGGCCGCTGTGGACACATCTGATGCCGGGCTGGTCTGAGTCTCTGGCCCACCGCCGGCGGGCTCGCCCTGGGCTTGACCCTCTGCCGGGATAGCCCCTGCCGCAGCGGCGGACTCGGCATCACGCCCGTCAGACGGCGCTGCGACACCGATCTCTGCCTGAGACCCTGCCCGAGCGAGGTCCCCCGTGATGGGCGAAGGGGCGCCATCGACCAGGGGCTCGCCCACCTCGGTCCTGGCCTGGACCTGGGGCTGGACCTGCAAGGGCGCGGTCGATCCGAGGTCAGCCTGGCCCGCTGCCGCCGGCCCCCGACCTGCCGCCTGGGAGCGCCTGGGCTCGGAAGGCTCCCCGGCCCCGACCGCTAGACCGCTGGCCTCCGACTGGGGCGCCGTGGCGTCCCCCGCTTGGCCGGGCCCGCCGTCTGCTCCGACCCCAGCCGACGGGCTCGCGGTCGGACGCTCCTCCAGGGCACGAAGACGCGCCAGCACATCTCTCATGGTCTCAGTTTCAACGGCACCCAGCTCCGCGTGAGTGGCCTGGATCCCCTGCATGGCCGCACCGAGCTCCTTGAGGGCCGGGCCGAGGCGGTCATCTGCCAACCCCGACGGCGCGGCCGCTGCGCTCAGGCGGGCCCCGCCCTGCTGCTCCAGCGTTGAGATCCGGTCGGCGACCAGGTCCAGCTGGCGCTCGCCGTGCCACCAGGTCGCGACCAGTCCAGCGACCACCAGCAGCGCGATCAGGGCGATCCCGCCCACCAGCCCGTGGCGTACGGCGTTCAGACGTTCCTCCGCCCAGGCCCGCTCGCCCTCTCGCCAGCGCTTGTTCTGGTCCCGAAGCGTCGCGAGGTCTCGCTCGATCGCCCCCAGGCGGTCATCCAGGCTGCCCCTGAGGGTGCCCAGCCGCTCCTCGAGGTGAGCCAGGGCTGCCGCACCCAGGGCGTCGGCCGAACCCTGCTCCAGCGCTGCCACACGCTCGGCCAGTGGGCCCAGCTCGCGCCCCAGGCCATCCAACCGTTCCGTCAGTGCGTCACGGATCTCTGTCATCTGCTGCTGCTCCGCCAGGGCGCGTAGGCCCACAAGCGCGTCCTCCGCCTCTTGGATACGGTCCTCGAGGGCAAAAAGTGCCGTGTCTCGGTCCGGCTGAACGGCCAGGTCCGCCAGGGTATCGGTGATGACCGAGGCCTCGGCCCTCAGGGCCTCGACCTTGGCCCCCAGGGCGTCGATGCGGGCCTCCAGGACGCCGGTCAGCTCGCGGGTCCGGGTCTGGTCGGCCCCGAGTCGATCCATGCGCGCGGCCAGGCCGGCGGTGCGACCCTCCCCGTCAAGCTGTAAGGCATGCAAGTCACCCAGGCGCCCGCGCAGCTCACGCAACGCCTCCGAGATGCGCGAGAGGTCTGCCTCCACCTTGGCCCGGTGTTTGGCCTGCTTGCCCTTCTTGTGTCCCCTGGCGCCAGGATCCTTGCTGGGTTTATCCCCCACGGCCGCCGCCGAGGCAGGCGACTGCGCCTCGGACGGCTCCAGGGGCGCCTGGTCCGCCCCAAGCCGCTCGATCCGAGCCGCCTGGACCGGGGCAATGGGGCCTTGACGTGGCGTCGCCGGCGGTGAGCCCTCGCGCAGGCTGGAGTCGAGCATGAGGAGCGTCCCCTTCTTGTCGTTCTGCATCTTGGTGGTTTTCCGAGCATGGCATCGTGGATGTCGGGCATTGTAGACGCGCGCCCGACCGGCTGCGACCCATCCGCGCCCCGTCCATGACCCATCAGACAACCGCCTGATCGACCGATCCCAGGGGTCCCCGCCCGCGCTCGGTCCAGGCAAGCCGGAGCGGACGAAGCCCCAGAGGCGTGACCGCCGGGGCGTGGTGGGGCAAGCGGCCAAAGGCACGGCGGCAGACGTGCTCGTCGTGGGGCGTGTATGAGGATGGGCCCGTGCCAGACCCAGTCCGCACCCTGCGGTGGCAGCGACCCGAAACCCCGGTCATTTTCGAGGTACGCGAGCAAAGACAGCGCCAGGACGCAGCTGACTCGGTGACAGTCCTTAAGGGTCAGAGCCGGGCGGCGCCTCGGCAGCCGTGCGCAGCGACCCGCAGGCAATCCAAAAGATCGGATGAGCTCGGCACGCCGGGGCTCGCGCCGCGTGGCCCAGGCCGCCAGCAGGACGACGGCGAGGCCCGCCACCGCCAAGGTCGGCAGGCGTCAAGCCCCTAGAGCTCGATGCCCTTCTGGGCCCTCACACCCGCGTCGAAGGCATGCTTGACCGGCCTCATGTCGGTGACGGTATCGGCGATCTCGATCAGCTCCGCCGGCGCCCCGCGCCCGGTCACAACCACATGCTGGCCTGGGGGACGGCCCAGCAAGGCCGAGAGCACCTCCTCCAGGGGCAGATAACCGAGCTTGAGGGCGATATTGAGCTCGTCGAGCACGACCAGACCGACATCCGGGTCGGCGAGAAACCCGCGGGCCTTGGCCCAGGCCCTCTCGGCAGCCTGGATGTCGCGCTCCCGGTCCTGGGTGTCCCAGGTAAAGCCCTCGCCCATGACGAGAAACTCCACCTCCGGGAAGCGGCGGAAGAACACCTCCTCGCCGGTCGTGAAGCTCCCCTTGATAAACTGGACCACGGCGACCCGTATCCCATGCCCCAGGGCTCGGGCGACCATGCCGAAGGCCGATGATGACTTGCCCTTGCCGTTGCCCGTATTGACCAGAAGGACCCCACGGTCCTCCTCGGCCTGGGCCACCCGGGCGTCCACCAGCGCCTTCTGACGCTGCATCCGCTGGCGGTGGCGCTCAGCAGCCCCCTCACCTTGGCTCATCGGACCGCGGTCCCCACGCGCCGGGGCCGACCGAAGGTCAGCACTGCCTCGGCCAAGGCGGCCAAGCCAAGGTAAAGGGCCAGGTGGCTCAGGGTCCCAGGCAGGTATTTCGCGACGCCGGCTACGACACCCTGGAGACTCGGCTCCGCAAAGGCGCCCGAGAACAGGTAGTAGCCGCCGGTGGAGAAGAGCTCGAACAGCAGCCCCCCGACCACCCCAGCGGCAATCAGCGGCACCAACGTCGACCAGGCCCAGCGATGGCGCCCCGCGTACCAGCGGCCTGCCGCCCAAAGGGCGCCATAGGCCGGGATCAGGAGGGCATAGGCTGGGGTGATGCAAGCGGAGCCGACACCCGCCCAGCCCACGGCCACCGCATCGATCAGCACCGAGACGCCGAACAGGGCCGGGAACGCCCACCCTGGCCTGAGCCAGAGGCCCGCCAGGAAGAACACGGCCGCAGAGGCATCGGGCAGGGAAAGGACCGCGAAGTGCTGCCCCCGAGTGGCCGCCATGGCGGCGGCGAGAAACAGGCCGAGCAGGAGCTGATGACGTGGCGCGATGGTGTTCATGGAGGGTCCTCTCGAAGGGGTTCTTTGCTGTCAGGGGGCGGGATCAGGGCTCATAGCGCAGGGTCAGATAGATGCCCCGACCCGGCTGATTGTAGTACGCGGCGGTTTGGTAATCGGCATCGAATAGGTTTTCCAGCCGCCCTTGTAGCCGCCAGGCCTTGGAAAACGCGTAATCCGCGCGCAGATCCAGGGTCACATAGGGGTCCAGGCTCCGCGTGTTGGCCGCATCATCATAGCGCCGACCCACCCCGATGACGCTCAGCCCGAGCCCCCAGGGGCCGTAACGCCGATCCAGATCCAGACGCGCCGACTGCTCCGCGCGCCGCGGCAGCAGATTGCCGTGATTTGGCCCGCTGCTCTCGTTGACGGGATCGAGGAGGGTCAGGTTGGTATTGATGAGCCAGGCCCCGAGCTGCCCGCTCAGCGCCAGCTCGACGCCCTGGATCCGGGCCTGGTCGATGTTCTCGGGGATGAAGGAGGGTCCGAGGACGATGAGATGGTCGACGCGGGTGTCGTAGGCATTGATGGACCAGCCGAGGGTCTTCCACTCCCCTGACAGGCCAAGCTCCAGACTGCGCGACTGCTCCGGGACCAGGTCCGGGTTGCCGAAGCCCGGAAAGTAGAGGTCGTTGAAGGTCGGTGCCTTGAAGGCCGTGCCGTAGCTGGCGAGCAGGCGCGCAGCCCAGGGAAGGCGGTAGCCCCAGGCGGCGCTGCCCGTGGCGTGGGTCCCGAACTGCTGGTTGTCGTCCTGGCGCAGACTGGCGCTCAGATCATGCCTGCCCAGGCTCGCCTGGGCCTGGCCAAAGACGCCGATGTTGTCCCGGGAATCCTCCGCATAGTTCTCGGTGCTCGTAATGTGATCGTTCTGCCAATCGACCCCCAGGGTGAAGGTCTGCCCAGCCCCAAGGGTCAGGTCGCTCTGGAGGGAGGCCGTCTCGCGCAGAGTGTCGAACTGGGTCACGAAGCTCCCGTCCAGGCGGTTATCCGAATCATCCCTGGACTGGCCGAGGCTCAGGCTCAGCTCCCAGGGCTTCAGCGGGCGCAGGCGCGCCCTGGCCCCGGCGACCTGCTGGCTGGTCTTGGTATCGTTGACGAAGGTCCCGTCGAACAGGCTGTGGGCCTTGGTTCCAAGCCAGAAGAGATCCACCTCGGCCCGCTCGCCGAACCGGTACCCGCCCCGCGCGCTGCCGGAGACGTTGTGGTAGCCGTCGGTGTCCGGCTCGAAGGTGAAGCACCCGGCGCCAAGCGGTGTCCCGTCGCAGGCGTTGAACCCCTGGGTATCCTCATAGCCCGTGCCCAGGTGCCACCACCCCTGAGCTCCGCCCCCGGAGAGGTCCGCAGAGGCATTGGCGCTGCGGTAGCTCCCGCCGCCCAGGCTGAGGCTCGGCCTCAGATCCCCTCCCCCTTTGCGGGTGAAGATCTGGATCACCCCGCCGATCGCCTCGGAGCCGTAGAGGCTCGAGCGCGGGCCGCGCACGACCTCAATGCGCTCGATCTGGCCCACAGGCAGATCCTGCCAGGCGGTCGTCCCGGTCGTGGCCGAGCCGATCTTGACCCCATCGATGAGGACCAGGACGTGGTCGGCAGCGGTGCCGCGCACGTAGAGGTCGGTGACCTTGCCCGCCCCGCCGCTATTCGCGACCTGGATGCCTTGGACGCCCCGCAGCAAGTCCGGAATGGAGCGGGCCTGCAGGCGCTCGATGTCGGAGCGCTCGATCACCGTCACCGATGCAAGGTTGTCGTCGAGGCTGCGCGGGGTGCGGGTTGCCGTGACGACCACCGGCTCTATGTCGGTGGCCTCCTCGGCCTGGGATGAGGGGCTAGGCGCGAGCGCGCATGCGGCGACCGCCAGGGTCGCGGGGAGAATGGGACGGGACACGCGTGTTGACTCCACCCGCGCACACCCGCGCGGGGACCGGGTTAAACCGGCGCAGCGCTGACCAAAGTAAGGTCATCGGGAGAGATCCCGGGACGAGGGGCACGGACGGGCCAAACGGGGCTTTGAGCGCCGCCGCTGCGCGGCGACGGCACGCGGGCTCGAACGTGTCGGACATCGCCCACCGCAACGCCATGACAGACGCCCAGGCCGGTCTCCGGGCTTGCGAGGGGGGCCATCCCCGGCGTGACGCCTTCCCGCACCCTGACGTCGGGCACAGTGGCATCTGGTCACGCCTTCACTCGCCTACCGTTGCGGGGGCAGCGCCGGCTTGGTCCCGCCCAGCGGGCGGGACGCACCGACTTCCCGTTTCACCCTCGGGCTTGAGCGATCAAGCCCGCAGGGCACCTGAGGTCGAGGGGCGAAGGTTAGTCAGCCGCAGGCACAGCGTCAATGCCGCCGCCATAGTCGAAGGTGATCTCCTCCCCCGGGGCGATGTCCCGCAGGGCATAGAGGTCGAAGCCGTCGAAGCGGGCATTCCCAGGGACCTGGTGATTGAGCCAACGCAGCAGACCCCGCCCGCTGCGCCCAACCGGCGCCCGGCCCTCCTCCATGACCCACAGGACGTAGGTCCCGTCGCGCCGGGCGGGCCGTCCCGCATAGGTGCCGATGAGCTCCCCCGCCGCAATGGCAACCCTGGCGAAGCAGCCGGTTCCGTGGATCGGCGAGGCGGCGCGGTAGACCCGCCCGGCGAGTCCAGGTCCGCCCTGCTGTCGGTCCGCCGCTTTGGTCAAGCCCGCTCCCGACTTACGGTTGCGCCCGGGCGATTACGGCGAAGCGCGCCCCCTGCGGATCCTGGAGATGGGCGAAACGACCGACGCCCTTGACCTCCATGGTCTTCGCCAGGACCCGGGCCCCCAGGCCGACGGCTTGAGCGACGGTGGCATCGCAGTCGCGCACCCCGAAATAGGTGGTCCAGTTGGGTGCCACTGGGCCCCAATTCGCGCCGATGGCCAGCATGCCCCCGACCTCGCGGCCGTCGCGGACGAAGATCTTGTAGGCACCTGCCATGAGACCCTCAAAGGGCCTGTGGGTCCAACCAAACAGACCCCTGTAGAAGGCCCCGGCTGCCGTCAGGTCGCGGGTCTGCAGCTCGTTCCAGCAGGCTGCACCAGGGGCGTTCCACAGGGCTGCCCCCTGATGCCGCCTGGGTTGCCAGAGCCCCAACTGAGCGCCAGTGGGGTCTTGGATCACCGCGAGCCGTCCCTCATCCATGATGTCCATGGGCGGCATGGGTACGCTGGCGCCCAGGGCCCGCGCGGTGCTGACCGTTGCATCCAGGTCGGCGGCGCACACATGGCTCAGCCACTGGGGATGCTCACCTGGCCCCGGCGCCAAGGGGTAGCCCCCGCAGACCATCTTGTCGCCGCAGAGGAATAGGGTATAGGGGGGCCCCATGTCCGTTGGCAGGTCCTGGCTGGTCCAGCCGAGGAGGGTCCCGTAGAAGGCCTTGGCCGCCTCTGGGTCCGGGGTGGCAAGATCGGCCCAGCAGAAGGTCCCTGGGCTGTGGCTTGGGGTATCGCTCATGGTGCTCGCTCCTCAGGTGGTGGATGCTCGTGCGGTCGCCGCGCAGGCGCCCTGGGCTGCGCTGGTCGGTCAACGGAGACGCTCGTCGGTTTCGCGCGCCGCCAGCGGGCTCAGGCGGCCTCCGGAGAGCCACCGTTCGGCTTTGGCCTGCGGCGCCGGCCCTCGATGGCGAGGGTCGCCGGCTCGGCATCGATGACCTTGACCTCCCGCGCCTCGCCGCCACCGAGGGCCTTGGACCCGTTTCCGCCCAGAAGACCGGCGTACCGCTCCTGCCGCATGCGCGCCCCGTACCCCAGGACGGCGCCCCCGGCGGTCGTCAGCATCAAGAGGCCGAGGGTCACGAACTGGGCGAGCAGCATGGCCACGCCAACGCCCACGGCCCCGCCGATGGCGATGCCCGTCTTGGGGCTGATGGCAAGCCCCGCAACCCGCTGGGACCTGGCCGCCGCCTTCTGGGTCATCTTGACCTCCCTGGCCTTGTCCTGCTCGGCCCGCACGCGGATCTTCTCGCGCTCCCGAGAGAAGACCTCCTTGGCCTTGGCGAGGGACTGGTGCCGGGCGCTGTCCGCAATCGAGTTGAACCAGAGGGCGACCAGGACCCCCAGGGTCCCGCCGAGGGCAGCGAAGAGGGGCCAGGTCTGGGTCAGGTCCGTCTTCTGGCCGGCATACACCAGCAGGGCCGTGCCCGCCTGGAGAATCAGAATACCGAACACGAACTTGATGAGACTGACCAGGCTGTAGCGCAGCATCGCGGAAACCTCCTCAGGAACCCGGGCCTGGCGCCGCGGGCCGCCGCCGGCAGACCGAGCGCGGCGGAGCGACTCGGGCTCCGCCCGACCAGACCAGACCCGGTCGGCCGCCGTACGCGCTCCCCCGGCCCTGGGCCCCAAGCCTCGATGATAGCGGATCGGGCGCGGTGGCCGCTGGGTCGCGTGTGCCGTTCGCCTCGCAGGCCTGGAGGTGAAATCCGCCTCCGCAGCACACATCTGCCATGCGCAATGGCCGCCCGTTGCGACCGACCAGCCTGGGGAGCTCCGCATGCAGCCGTGCCACAAGCCGTTCTCCCAAGCCTGCGACGAAAATCAGGAGCCCATCTTCGAGGCCCTGCAGCCGCTGCTGGCCGGCGTCAGCCGGGTGCTGGAGATCGGCAGCGGCACCGGGCAGCACGCGGTCGCCTTCGCCGCCCGTCTGGGCCATCTGGTCTGGCAGACCAGCGATCTCAGCGCCAATCTGCCCGGTGTGCGGCTCTGGCTCGCCGAGGCGGCCCTACCCAACCTCCCGGAGCCCTTGGAGCTGGACGTCACCGGAACCTGGCCCTCGGGCCCCTACGATGCGGCCTTCAGCGCGAATACGGCCCACATCATGGGCGAGGCGGAGGTGGCGGCCCTGTTCGCCGGCCTCCCCAGGGTCCTGACGCCCGGGGCGCCCTTCGCACTCTATGGCCCGTTCAACGAGGGCGGACGCTACACCAGCGAGAGCAACGCACGCTTTGATGTCTGGCTCAGGTCCCGCGACCCCGCCAGCGGCATCAAGGACCGTGAGGCCCTGGCGGCCTTGGGCGATGCCAAGGGCCTGCCCCTGGTCGAGGATCACCCCATGCCGTGCAACAACCGGTTGCTGGTCTTTCGGCGGAGGGCGGCATGACCAAGGCCCGAGCGCCCGTGACCCAGGCGGTACGGGCCCTACGCGCGGCTGGCGTCGCCTTCGATGATCACCCCTACACCTATGTCGAGGGCGGCGGCACCGCCCAGGTCGCTCGAGAGTTGGGAGTCGCCGAGCACCTGGTCATCAAGACGCTGATCATGGAGGACGACAGGGGCCACCCCATGATCGTCCTCATGCATGGCGACCGCCAGGTCTCCACCAAGGAGTTGGCCCGCCTGTTGGGGGCCAAGCAGGTCCGCCCCTGCGACCCCACGACGGCGGATCGCCATTCCGGATATCAGGTCGGCGGGACCTCCCCCTTCGGCACCCGCCGCTCCATGCCCGTTTACTGCGAGGCCACGATCGCCGAGCTGCCGAGGATCTACATCAACGGAGGCAAGCGCGGCTATGTCGTGTCGCTGGCCAGCGCAGATGCCCTGCGCCTGCTGGCGCCGACCCTGGTCCACGTGGCAGCCTGACCCAAACCGCTCGATGCCCCAAGAGGATCCATCATGACCCAACCCGTCTGTGTCATCGTCGGCGCCGGCCCGGGTAACGGGGCCGCCTTCGCCCGCAGATTCAGCCGCGCCGGGCACCAGGTCGCCCTCCTGGCCAGGGACCCGGGCGGCCTGGCCGCCCTCAGCGCCGAGATCCCGGGCACCCGCGGTTATCCCTGCGACGTCACACAGGCCGACCAGGTCGCAGCGGCGTTCGGCCAGATTCGCGGCGAGCTGGGTCCGGTCCAGACCCTCGTTTACAACGCCTCCAGCCGCCACTTTTCCGATATCGACCAGACCACCCCGGAGGCGTTCGAGCAGGCCTGGCGCGTGAGTGCCCTTGGCTGTCTGCTGGCGGTCAAGCAGGTCCTGCCGGACCTGCGGCAGGCCGGCGGCGGCAGCATCGTGATCATCGGCGCGACCGCCTCCCTCAAGGGTGCCGCCGGATTCGTCGGTTTCGCGGCCGCCAAGGCCGCCCAGCGTAGTCTGGCCCAGTCCCTGGCCCGGCAGCTCGGTCCAGAGGGCATCCACGTCGCCCATATCGTCATCGACGCAGTGGTCGACATGCCGGCTTCGCGCGCCATGCTGCCGGGCCAGCCGGACACCTTCTTCGCCCAGCCCGACGACATCGCCGAGAGCGTCTATTTTGTTGCCCAGCAACCCAGGTCCGCCTGGACCTTCGAGCTGGACCTGCGGCCCTTCGGCGAGCGGTGGTAAGCCACAGGTCCCGCGCGCCTATGGCTTGCCGAGCTGCAGGTAGGCGGCCGTACCGCCGTCTCCATTGACCCCCAGGCCAAGATAGAAGGGGCCGAGCCAGGTGTCGGCGCCGAGGAAGACGCTGCCGCCGTAGCGGGTCCCCGACGGTGTGAGGTCCCGGAAGGAGTCCTGCAGGTCCGCCGCCTCCAGGCTGACGCCGGCATAGACCCCCCGCCCGATCGGGGGTTGGAGCGAGCTCAAGCGATAGTAATAGCCCAGGCCGCCATAGGCGATCTGCCCGGCGCGCAACTGATCGGTGGCGTAGCCCGGCAGGTTGAAGAGCCCACCAACGGCGAACTCGTCGTAGTAGGGCAGGTCGCCCCCCAGCGTACCGCCCAGGCGCACGCGCCCGACCAGGGTGTCGTTGCCAAAGCTCCAGGCGCCGGTCCAGTTGCCCTCCAGGCGGTTGTAGCTGTTCGCCGCCCCCAGTGCCGGCTGGGGCGAGAACAGATCCAGGGTCAGGCGGTTGCCTTGACGGGGGACGAAGGCGCTGTCGAGGGTGTCGTAGCGCAAGGCAGCGCGCAGCGCGGACTCGTTCTCCTGACCCTGAGGAAGGCTAGGGTCACCGGTATCGAGGGTCAGGTCGGCATAACCCCCGCTGACCCCGACGCGCAGCTCCGCGTCGTTGCCCAGGGTTGCCCCCAGGTCGATGCCAGCAGCCGCTCGGGTGAGGTCGTAGCGTGCGATGCGGTTCCCGTCCTCGAACACATTCAGCGGCGCCCGCCCGATGCCGGCAAAGGGCGCCACGAACCAGGCGCGGTCGACCCGCAGCGGCTGGTAGAACTCGGTGTACAGGTCCAGGACATTGCCGATCTGGGCCGTGGCGAACCACTCGGCCCCCAGGCTGTTGATCCAGGTGCGGCGGTAGGTCCCGCGGATGCCCATCAAGTTGTCGCCCTTGAAGTCTGTGGAGAAGTTCAGCCCGAAGGTGAGGTAGCCTGGACCTTGGCTCTTCTCCGTCGCCGTGACCACCAGCACCTCCTTTCCACCGGTTCTCTGGATGCGGTAATTGATGCCCTGGTAGTCGCCGGAGCCATAGAGGTCCTGGATGTCATTCTCGAGGCGATGGCGGTCCAGGGGGCGGCCCTCCTGGTGTGCGACGAGCGGGGCGAAGACCGCCGGGTTAACCCGCTTGAGCCCCCGCACCTCGACGGCGGCGATGGCAGCAGCCTCCGAGGCCGGCGCCCGCCGGCTGGCCCGCCAGGCCGCATACTCCTCGGGGCTGAGGCTCAGGCGCTTGAGCTGCGGTGCCGCGGCACGAGCGGCAGCCTCGCCGGTCTTGATGGCGTCGGCGGCGCGGTTGAAGTCGGCGGACGTGATGTCCCCCAGATCCGGGACGATGAGGATGTCCTTGCCCTTGCGCAGCTCCTTGAGCGAGCGCTGCACGTTTTGCTCGGTGAGGATGGCGATCATCTGCCCGAGTACGCCGACCACGGTCCCAAGCGCCTCGCGGGGCAGATAGCCGCTGCCGAGGTTGACCGCAATGACCAGGTCCACTCCCATCTTGCGCGCCACGTCCACCGGCAGATTACGCACCAGACCGCCGTCCACGTAGAGGTGGTCCTCGATCTCCACCGGCGAGAAGAGCCCCGGGACAGACATGCTGGCCCGCATCACCTCGGGCAGGGGTCCCGAGTCGAAGACCCGCATGCCGCCGTCCTCGAGGTCCGTGGCCACGGCGCGGTAGGGGATCGGCAGCTCGTCGAAGTTCCGCACCCCGTCCGCCCCCTTGACGAGATCGGCGAAGAACAGCTCGACCTTCTGCCCCGCCAGCGCCCCCTTGGGCAGTTGCAGCCCCTTGTCGTTGATGCCAAGGCTGAAGTCCCAGGTCGGGCGCATGCCCTGATCCTTGCGGCGGATGGGCCAGTCCTCCCGCGGGGGCTCGTCCACGAAGAGGTCATCCCAGTTGGCCGTGGTCAGGCGCCGCTCCATCTCCTGTGGACTCACCCCGCTAGCATAGGTCCCCCCCACCAGGGCACCCATGCTGGTCCCAGCGATGGCGGTGATGGGGATGCGCAGCTCCTCCAGGACCTTGAGCACCCCCACGTGGGCCGCGCCGCGGGCCCCCCCACCGCTCAGCACCAGGCCGATGCGGGGGTGGGCAGGGTCCCGGGCAAGGGCAGGCAGAGCCATGCCGCAAAGCAGCAGGAGCAGGAACAGACGACGCATGGGGGTACTCCAGGCAGAGAAGGCTGGCCGGCCATTGGATCATACCCGACCCGCGGGAGGAGCCCCACCCGGCATGCACCCGACCTGCGACCCAGGCGAGGTCAACGGCGGCTGGAAAGGCGCTCCACCACCACCTGCCAGTCGAGGTCCAGCCGCAGGCGGGCGGCGTAGCGCTCGCCCGCCTCATCCAAGAGGCCCTTGATCGGTCGCGTCCGCCCCTTTTGGATCAGGTCGCGCAGCTGGGCCTGGGTGAGGGTCCTGCCGGCGATCTCCTTCCACACCACGAAGCTGCACCCTTCCCGGTAACGGTCACAACCGAACCCACGCCGGCCCTCGATGATGTGGCCCCGGGCGCAGCGCGGACAGGTGAGGATCTGCGCCTCGGGCGACGCTGACTCCGCTTCCGGCTCCGACACAGTTGCCGGATCGGCGACCGCGGCTGGACCGCCTGCGAGCGCATCAGCCCCGCCCGGCGCAGCCGTGCGCTCAGCGGGCACAGGACCATCCGGGGCATCGGAGAAATCGAGCTCGACCTTGCCCCCGGCCCCCAGTTTGAGTCGCGCCCCAAAGGTTCGCCCGGACTTAGCGCGGAAGCCTTCGATCCGCTCGGTCACACCCAAACGCAACAGCCGGCCGACCTGCGCCTTGCTCAGGGTCACCCCGGCGACCGCTTTCCAGACCACGAAGCCGCAGCCCTCCCGGTAGCGGCTGCAGCCGAAGGCGCGGGCTGTCTCCAGGATCTCGCCCTGGCTGCAGAGGGGACAGACCCCAAGGTCCGCGGACCTGACCCTGGGTCCTTCGCCGCGCCCCTTCGCGGACCCCCTGCCGCCGCGACGACCCGGTTCCGGCCGTGCGGTGGCGGCCTGCTCTGCGGTCATGGCCGGCCCGGCGGCAACCACGGGGACCAGGTCGCAGACGAACGCGACGATCGCCCGGTAGAAGTCCCCCGCGGCGCGCGTCCCCTCCTCCACCTCCTTGAGCTGCTGCTCCCAGGCGGCGGTGAGCTCGGGGCTGCGCAGGGGCTCGGCGACCAGGCCGATCAGGGCGCGGCCCTTGGCCGTGGCCCGAAGCTGCTTGCGCTCCCGCTCCACATAGCCGGTGCGGATCAGCTTCTCGATGATCTCGGCACGGGTGGCCGGGGTGCCGAGCCCAGACCCCTTCATGGCCCGGGCCAGGGTCTCGTCCTCGATCTCTCGCCCGGCCCCCTTCATGGCGGCCAGCAGGGTCGCGTCGGTGAAGGGGCGCGGCGGCTGGGTCTCCTTCTCCACCAGGTCCAGGGCCGCCACCTGCACCGTTTGGCCTAACGCCAGGGGCGGGAGCGACGCGGCCGGCCCATGTCCCCCTTCGCCGGCGCCGTCCATCGGGTCGGTCCCGGTTGGGCCGGACCCAAGCCTGGGCTCGACGCGCTTCCAGCCCTCCTCCAGCTGAACCGTGCCACGGGCGACGAAGGTCGCGCCGCCGATGTCCAGCGTAACCGACGTCTCTTCCACCACCTGGTCGGGCAGGAAGACCCCGATGAAGCGCTCCACCACCAGGTCGTAGACCCGCCGCGCGGCGCCGGTCAGCCCCTCTGGGGCCGGTTTGCCGGTGGGGATGATGGCGTGGTGGTCGGTGAGCTTGGTGTCGTCCACATAGGCCTTGCCCAGGCGGTGCCCGCCCTGGAGCCGGGTCAAGGCCTCGGCTGCCAGGGCGTGGTCGAGCCGGCTCAGGATGCCGGGAAGTTTGGGAAGCATGTCCCCGGAGATGTGGCGGCTCTCGGTGCGCGGGTAGGAGATCAGCTTGTGGGTCTCATAAAGGGCTTGGGCCTGCTCCAGGACCTGGGCCGCGGTGAGCCCAAAGCGGCGGTTGGCCTCGCGCTGCAGGCTGGTGAGGTCGTAGAAGGGCGGCGGTCGGTTGTGCACCACGCGCTTGTCAACGCCGGTCACGGTCCCGGTCCGGTGGGGGGCGAGCCTAGCCTGCAGGCATTCGGCCTGCGCCTTGTCGTCGATGCGGGTCTCGCCGTCGCGGCTGTAGCGGGCCGCAAAGCCCTCGGCCAGGCGGGCGACCAGCTCGTAGAAGCAGGCCTTGACGAAGCCCGCGATGAGGGCGTCGCGGGCGACGATCATGGCAAGCGTTGGGGTCTGCACCCGTCCGATGGTGCACAGCACGCGATTGTGTACGGTGTAGGCGCGGGTCAGATTCATGCCCACCAGCCAGTCGGCCTGGGCGCGTACCCGGGCGGCACGGCCCAGGTCATCGTAGTCCGCCCCAGGGCGAAGGCGTCGGAAGCCGTCGCGGATCGCCTCGTCCGTCAGGCTGGACACCCAGAGCCGGCGCACAGGCTTGCGGCAACGGGCATGTTCGTAGATGAGCCGAAAGATATGCTCGCCTTCGCGCCCGGCGTCGGTGGCGCAGACGACCTCCGCGCAGTCTCCGGCGTTGATCAGCTCGCGCACGATGCGGAACTGCTTGACCGTGGTGGGGGCAGTCTTGAGGCGCCAGTCCGTCGGGATCATGGGGAGCTGACCCAGAGACCAACGCCCCTGCCAGGGCGGGCCATAGTCGTCGGGCTCGGCGAAGTGGATCAGGTGACCGACGGCCCAAGTGACCCGGTAGCCCTGGCCCTCCAGGTAACCCTCGGCGCGGCGCGTCGCCCCAAGCACCCGGGCGATGTCGCGTGCAACGCTTGGCTTCTCGGCCACCACGACCGTGATCATGACGGGCAGACACCGAGCCTGGACCAGGGTCTCGGGAGCCGGCCCCGATCCCTCTGCTCCCAACGCGGCGGCGTCTCTCTCACGCTGTCTCTCTCACACTGTCTCCCTCACCTGGGCCCTCTCACCTTGGCATCGAGCGCCGCGCAGGTCGCCAGAACCAGGGGCGCCAGATCAAGGACGATGTAGAAGCCCCCGACCTCCATTGCGCAGGTAAGCATGAGACTGCTGGCCATGGCGGCGTCGCGCCCCAGACCCTGAGACCCAGCGGGATGCTGACCCCGATCGGCGCCGCGAGCAGCAGGGTGAGGACCATGGCTTCAGTCGTGACTGCCCCAGGGAGAGGCTGGGCGTCGTTCAGCCAGGTCGCCGCGCCCCTGCCCAGCCCCAGCGTTCCCACTTGGCGAGGCTGATGCCCAGCTCCTTGGGGACCAGATCGGCGGCATGGCGCGGTTCGGTCCGCCCCGGCGCCAGGCCGCGGAGGGTGAGCGCGACGGCTTGATCGACCGTGGGGCCGCCGATGCTGGCGACACTCGGCGGCAGGGCCGCCAGCGTGACGAGGTTGGTCTGGGCGCCCGCCGGCCATCAGGGCCAGGGGCGGCCGCGACATTTCACAACAAAGCCCGCCGGGGGCGCAATTGCGCGCTGGGAGCCTGGCCAGGATGACCGAACGGGATGGGGAGAGCGAGGAACGGCCCCGCGCTCGGGGGCGCGAGGCCTTGGCGGCGCCAGAGATGGCGCCATAGGTTCTACCCAGAGGTGCTATCCAGGGACACTACTTGGCCGAGCTGCTCGCTGGTGCTGTCGGGGTAGTGGCGACGACGGCCGGATAGGCGTAGGGATAAGCCCAGCCATAGGCATAGGGGTAGCCCCAGCCGCCCCAGCCATAGCCCGGATAGCCCCAACCATACCATGGGTAGCCCCAGCCATAGCCCGGGTAGCCCCAACCATAGCCCGGATAGCCCCAGCCATACCAAGGGCCGCCCCAGCCCCAGCCATCGTCCCAACCGCCCCAGCGCATGAAGCTGAAGGGACCCCAGAAGGCATTTGCCGACACCGACGTCAGCATGGCCGCGCCCGCGACCACAGCCGCAAGCAACAATCGACTGGACTTGTTCATAATTCCTCCTCAACAAACAACTTATATCGGAGACCGCGCGGCGAGGCTCCGCCGTCCGGTACGCATAGCTTAGGAGCTCGTCAGAAGGCCCTCTTTGACTTAAATCAATATTTCTGTATATGCCGATCTTCTAATACATAACAGCGCCAGGGGCTCACGCCCGGCACCATGTGCGGGACCAAAACCGACGCTTGCGGCGGGCGACGTGCCGCTGTGCCCAATACACGGCACCGCCCGGTCTGGGACCGCGAAGCCCGGAAATCGGATAGACTTTGAAGGTTCGGAGCTTCGCGTCAGCACCGGTGGTCGATCCACTGGCCAGGGGCCATGACCCTGCTCCTCAAGGCCCACCCGTGTCACAACGCCCGAGACCTACGCCACTCATGCTGACCTCTCAACCCGTCATCATCGAGACCCTTCTTGCCGGGAGCGCCTTCGCCATCTTGCTCGGCTACCACGTCCTGCATTTCGCGCGACTACGCCGTTCGCCGCGCACGACCTCCATTGGGCTCAACGCCCATGCCCGCCAGCTCTGGGTCGAGCACATCATGCGTGACAAGACGGACATCCTGGCGGTACAGACCATGCGCAACTGGACCATGGCGGCGACCTTCCTCGCCTCGACGGCGATCCTCCTCGGCCTGGGCTTCCTCAACTTTGCCCTGACATCCCAGGGTCTCAACGAGCTCGTCCTGACCTTCAACCGGCTGGGGGTGACTGAGCACGCCTTTTCTATCCTCAAGGCCCTCGCCGTGACGGCCATCTTCCTGTTCGCCTTCGTCCAGTTCATGCTCGCCGTGCGCTTCTACAATCACGCCGCCTTCCTCATCAATGTCCCGCAGACGCCCGGGTGCCAGATCACGCCCACCGTGGTGAGCGATACCATCAACCGCGGTGCGCGCCACTACAGCATCGGCATGCGATCCTACTACGTGGCGATCCCCACGGTGCTGTGGCTGCTCGGCCCGCTTTGGCTGCTACTGGCCTCCCTGGTGATGACCCGGCTCTCCTGGAGGCTGGACCGTGGCCTGGGCTGAGGCATGGTCGAGCTGGTGCCCGAAGGGGCACCTGGTGCTCCTTGCCCTGCTCGGCGCCCCTGCGGTCCTCGCTGGCCCTTCCCCCGCTGGGCCCCTGCCTGCCCGCGTCGTGGCCGAGATGCGCACACACAAGCTGCCTGAGGCTGACGCCAGCCTCTATGTCCAGAAGATCGGGGAGTCCACGCCGCGCCTGACATTGAATGCCACCACACCGCGGCTGCCAGCCTCCGTCATCAAGCTGCTGACCACGGCCGCGGCCCTGGACAGCCTCGGGCCGACCTTCACCTTCAACACCGAGGCCTCGGCGACGGGCAACCTGAGCAAGGGCCGCCTCTCCGGCGACCTGGTCATCAAGGGTTACGGAGATCCAGAGTTATCCAGGCAGGACCTGTGGGGCCTGCTCGATGCCCTGCGCCGGCGCGGGGTCGAGACCGTGGCCGGAGACATCGTGCTCGATTCGAGCTACTTCAGCCCGCCCGAGGAGGGACGCGGGGACTTCGACGGCAAACCCACCGCCGCCTACAACGCCCTCCCCCAGGGGCTCAGCGTCAACCGGCAGCTGACCCGGGTCGACATGGAGGTCGCCCCCGACCGCAGCCTGCGGGTACACACAGACCCGCCACTGGCCAACATCGAGGTGCGCAATGAGCTTCGGCTGGTCCAGGCACCTTGTCTGCGCAAGCACCACAGCCCCACGGTCACCGTCTTTCAGGAGGACGGCCGAGACGTGATCCGCCTGTCCGGGCCCTTCGCGGCGCAGTGCGAGGCCGACCAGGCTGAGCTTCTGGTGCTCGATCCCCAGCGCCATGCCGCCGCGGCTGTCGAGGCCCTGTGGCGGGACCTCGGCGGCAAACTCGAGGGACGGGTGCGCGCCGGTACGGCCCCTGCGGGGGCAGTGCTCCTGCACGAGGTCCGGTCACGTCCCCTGGGCGAGTTGGTGCGCGACATCAACAAGCCGAGCAACAACCTCATGACGCGTACCCTTCTGCTGACCCTTGGCGCCAAGCAGCTGGGTCCTCCGGGGACCCCGGCCAAAGGTCAGGAGGCGGTCCGGCGCTGGCTCGCCGATGCGGGGCTCGAGTTTCCAGAGCTCACCCTCGGCAATGGCTCCGGACTGTCCCGGGATGCCGCCGTCTCGGCGCAGAGTCTCGGCAGGCTGCTGAATTACATGTACCACCGCCCGACCATGCCAGAGTATCTGGCATCGCTCTCGGTGGTCGGGGTGGACGGGACCATGCGCAAGCGGCTTCGCGGCAGCCCGGTCAAGGGGCACGCGCACATCAAGACCGGGACCGTGCGCGGGGCGAGCGGGATCGCGGGCTATGTCCTCGACCGTCAGGGGGACCGTTGGATCGTGGTGGCGCTGATGAACGGCAAGACCCTCAACACCTGGTCCGCCCATGCGGTCCAGGATGCCCTGCTGACCTGGGTCTACCAGGGTGCCGACGGCTCGCCTGCGCCGACCCAGGGTCCGCGGGACGAGGGCAGCCTGGCCCGCCATCTGCGCTGAGCCCCGGCCTGCGCCGAATCCCCTGTCCCGGCGCCCGTGCTCGGGGCCCCTCAACCAACTCAGGACTCGAAGCTGGCCCAGACGGGACAGTGGTCGGAGGGTCTGTCCATGGCCCGGACCTCGTAGTCGATCCCGGCATCCCGCAGACGCTCCCGCAGGGGGGCCGTGACCAGCATCAGATCGATGCGCAGGCCGCGCTTTGGCTCCCGCTCGAAGCCCCGGCTGCGGTAGTCGAACCAGGAGAAGCGGTCATCCACCTCGGGATGGACGACCCGATAGGCATCATAGAGCCCCCAATCGCTCAGGCCCTTGAGCCAGTCCCGCTCCTCGGGGAGGAAGCTGCACTTGCCCTCGCGCAGCCAGCGCTTCGCATTGTCCGCCCCGATGCCGATGTCCAGATCCAGGGGGGCCACGTTCATGTCGCCCACCAGGACCAGGTTCTCCTCGGGCGAGAAGCGTGCCGCGAGCCAAGCCCTCAGGTCGGCGTAGAAGCGCTCCTTGGCGGGGAACTTGACCGGGTGATCGCGTGCTTCGCCCTGTGGGAAATAGGCATTGACCACCGTCAGCTCCCCCAGCCCGGGCATGGAATAGCGGCCCAGGATCAGGCGGCGTTGGGCATCCGCACCGTCCGAGGGCAGGCCCCGGGTCACCTCCAGGGGCGGGTTTCGGCTGAGGAGTGCGACACCATAGTGCCCCTTCTGGCCGAAGTAGGCCGGGACCAGGCCGAGCGCCTCGACCGCCACCCGCGGGAACTCCTCATCCGCGACCTTGGATTCCTGAAGGGCCAGGACATCCGGCGCGTGGCGCGCCACGATCGCCTCGAGCTGGTGGGGCCTGGCTCGTATCCCATTGATATTGAAGGAGACGATCTTGATCAAGGGCGAGATCCCGGGCAACTGGCGGAAACGGCGCCAGCATGCCGGATCGGCGGGCGCGGATCAACGTCCGCAGGGCCGCTCAGGCCTCGCGCCTGCGCAGGGCCGCGATGACATTCTCCCGGCTCTGGTAGCGGACGTCCCGCCCCTTGGCCACAAAGATGACCTGCTCGGCAATGTTGCCCGCATGATTACCGATACGCTCCAGCGCCTTGACGGCGAAGAGCAGGTCGATGACCTGGGACAGCCGCGACGGGTCCTCGACGACGAATGACATGAGGTGCCGCATCGCGGCCGTCAGCTCATCGGCCAGGCTGCGGTCGTCGGCGAAGACGTCGAGGGCCTGGTCCACGTCGGTCCGCGCCAGCGCGTCCATGGCTCGCTCCATCATGCAGCAGGCCTGCTTGCCCAGACGCGAGACGTAATGGAACATGGCCGCGTCCGGACAGCCCTCCCTAGACTGAATCCGCAGGGCGCACTCGGCAATGTCCTCGGCCTTGTCTCCGGCCCGCTCGAGGTTGCCCACCACCTTGGACAGCGCCAGCACCAGGCGCAGATCCACGGCCGCCGGCTGGCGCCGGGCAATGATGTTGAAGATGCTCTCGTCCACGTCGAGCTCGAAGTAGTCGATCTTGCGCTCGCGCTCGATCACATCGTGGGCCGGGGCCGGGTCCCCCTCGATCACCGCGGCCACGGCGTCGGTCACCTGCTCGACCACCCGCTCGCCCATCTCCAGGACCAGGCCACGCAGTTGCGCGAGCTCGCTGTCGTAGGCCTTGACGGTATGGCCGCGGGTCGGTTCCGTACTCATGGGATCTGACTCCATTGGCTCGAAAGGGCCTGGCGCGAGGACCTTGCCTGTCGCGGGAGGCCGCTGCGGGGCGTTCCCGGGCTCAGCCGAAGCGACCGGTGATGTAATCCTCGGTGAGCTTGTGCTGGGGATTGGTGAAGATCTGGTCCGTCTCGCCCACCTCGATCAGATCGCCGAGGTGGAAATAGGCCGTCCGCTGGGAGACACGCGCCGCCTGCTGCATGGAGTGGGTCACGATGGCGATGGCATAGTTCTCGCGCAGCTCATCGATGAGCTCCTCGATCACCGCAGTCGCAATGGGATCCAGGGCGGAGCAGGGCTCATCCATCAGGATCACCTCGGGGGACACCGCGATGGTGCGGGCGATGCACAGGCGCTGCTGCTGGCCGCCGGAGAGTCCCGTCCCAGGCTCGCCCAACCGATCTTTGACCTCCTTCCACAGACCGGCCTTGGTCAGGCTCGTCTCCACCAGGGCATCCAACTCCGCCTTGCTGTTGGTGATGCCATGGATGCGCGGGCCGTAGGCAACGTTCTCGTAGATGGACTTGGGGAAGGGATTGGGCTTCTGGAAGACCATGCCGACCTGCGCCCGCAGCGGCACCACATCGATGCCCTTGTCGAGGATCTCGCGCCCGTCGAGCTTGATGGAACCCGTCACACGAGCCGACGGGATGGTGTCGTTCATCCGGTTGAGACAGCGTAGGAAGGTGGACTTGCCGCAGCCCGAGGGGCCGATCATGGCCACCACCTCGTTTTGGCCGATGTCCAGGCTCACGGACTTGATGGCCCGCTTCTCGCCGTAATAGACATCCACGGCCCGGCAGACCATGCGCGGGTTCTTGGCGGTGATGTCACCCACCGTCTGACCGACGTCGGTACGGCTCGATAGGGCGGCAGAGGACATGGCACCGGTTGAAGTGACGACGGTTTCGGCTGTGGCGTTCATGGGATCTCTCTCAAGGTCTGGGTCTTTCCCTGTGCGCGTTGGCATTCGGCTCGGCCGATGTGCAGCCTTACCAGCGGCGCTCGAAGCGCCGCCGCAGCAGGACCGCCGTCAGATTCATCAGCATCAGGAAGGCCAGCAGCACCATGATGGCCGCCGAGGTCCGCTCGACGAAGGCCCGCTCCGGGCTGTCCGCCCACAGGTAGATCTGCACTGGGAGCACGGTGGCGGGGTCCGTGAAGCCGTGGGGGACGTCCACGATGAAGGCGATCATTCCGATCATCAGCAGGGGCGCTGTCTCACCCAGGGCTTGGGCCATGCCGATGATGGCCCCGGTCAGCATCCCAGGCATGGCGAGCGGCAGCACATGGTGGAACTGGGCCTGGAGCGGTGAGGCCCCGACGCCCAGGGCTGCCTCCCGGATGGAGGGCGGGACCGATTTCAGGGCCGCACGACCGGCGATGATGATGGTGGGGAGCGTCATCAGGGTCAGCACCATGGCCCCGACCAAGGGGGTGGAGCGAGGCACACCGAAGAGGTTGATGAATACCGCCAACCCCAGGAGGCCGAAGACGATGGACGGCACCGCCGCCAGGTTGTTGATGTTGACCTCGATGAGGTCCGTCAGGCGGTTCTTGGGGGCGAACTCTTCGAGATACAGAGCGGCCCCGACCCCGATCGGGAAGGACATGGCCAGGGTCAGCAACAGGGTATAGAAGGTCCCGGCCAGGGCCCCCGCGATGCCCGCCAGCTCTGGCTCGCGGGAATCCCCGGTGGTGAAGAAGCCCGTGTTGAAGCCCTTCTTCAATTGGCCCTGGGCGCTCAAGGCGTCCAGCCAGGCCAAGGTCCGATCATCCACGCGCCGATCGGCCTCGGCCGCGTGGCGATCGATCTGACCCTTTTCGACCATGTCCACGTCGTCGTTGGCGATCAGCCAGACGGACTGGGTCTGGCCGATCAGCGACGGGTCGGCCTGGACCATGTGCTGCAACTGCTGCGGGGCACCTGGGCTCATGATGGCAGACAGGGCGCGCAGGTCCTGGCGATCCGTGACCTCTGGGAACTGGGCCTTCAGTGCCGCACGGATGAGCTTGGCATAGTCGGCCCCCTGCAGCGCCTCGGGGTCACGCCTGCCCTCTGGGTCTATGACCTCCGGGTCGAAGCTGATGGCCAGTTGGATATAGGTCTGCTGGAAGGCGGTGTAGCCCTTGCTGATGATGTCAACGAACAGCACAGTCACGAACAGCAGGCCCAGGGCCACCGCCGCCAGGCCCATGGCACGGAAGCGCCGCTCTGCGGCGTAACGCCGTTTGAGGCTTGCGTTCACATGGTCGATGACCCGCTTGGTGGCAATGTCCGGGTTCGCGAATGGGGGTACCGCAACTGGGTTATTCATATTGCTCCCGGTACCTGCGTACGATGTGCAGGGCAATGACATTGAGGATCAGGGTCACGACAAACAGGGTCAGACCCAGCGCAAAGGCGGCCAGGGTCTTGGGGCTGTCGAACTCCTGGTCCCCGGTGAGCAGGGACACGATCTGGACCGTCACCGTGGTCACCGCCTCCAGGGGATTGGCGGTGAGGTTGGCGGACATGCCGGCGGCCATGACCACGATCATGGTCTCGCCGATGGCCCGGGAGACGGCCAGCAGGATGCCGCCGACGATCCCAGCCAGGGCGGCCGGCAGGATCACGCGGGTGACGGTCTCGGACTGGGTTGCACCGAGCGCATAAGAGCCGTCCCGCATGGACTGGGGCACGGCGTTGATGACGTCATCCGACAGGGACGAGACGAAGGGGATGATCATGATCCCCATCACCAGTCCGGCGGCCAGGGCGCTCTCGGAGGCCACCGTGAAGCCCAGGGCCTCTCCCCAACCGCGGATGGCCGGGGCCACCGTCAGGGCAGCGAAGAAGCCATAGACCACGGTCGGGATCCCGGCCAGGATCTCCAACACCGGCTTGGCCACGGAGCGCACGTTGCGCGGGGCGTACTCGGCGAGGTAGATCGCGGCCATGAGCCCGATGGGGACCGCGACCAACATGGCGATGAAGGAGATCAGCAGGGTCCCGGCGAACAGGGGCACGGCCCCGAAGGCGCCGGTGGAGCCGACCTGATCGGCCCGCAGCGCGGTCTGGGGGCTCCACTCGGTGCCGAAAAAGAACTCGTGCCAGGGGATGTGCTGGAAGAAGAGCAGGGATTCGAACAGGACCGACAGGACGATGCCAAGGGTGGTCAGGATGGCGACGGAGGAAAAGGCCATCAGGATCACCATAACCGTTCGCTCCACCCCATTGCGCGCCCGCAGTTCCGGAGTGATGCGATTGACGGCCAGGGACATGCCAGCCAGCGCCAAGGCCAGCACCAGGCCCCAGAGGGCAATCCTGGCGATCTGCTTCAGACGGGCATAGTGGTCCGCCGCCGCCCGGACCTCGGGGGATGCATCCCCAGCGACGATCTTGCCCGTGGCCAGGTTCTTCACGTCATTGACCAGGAGCCCCAACTGGCCTTCGGACATCCCCCGGGTCATCTCGGTCGGGAGCTGCGCCTTGACCAGGGAGGTGACCACCTGGTCCTGGAGCCCCGACCACAGGGCCAGAATCAGGAGGGCGGGGATGGCGGCCCACAGGGCCGTATAGAAACCGTAGTAACCCGGCAGGGAGTGCAGAGCGCTGATGTGCGTCGGGCCGCCCACTGCGGCCACGGCCCGTTTCCGGCCGAGGTGGTAGGCCAGGGCGAGGACCCCGAGCAGGGCGAGGAGTGGCATCCAGCTTGACATTGCTCAATCCCGTTTGGGCCATTGGAGCCGGCTGGCCCGGATGGGCCAGCCGGCGTGGGTAGAGACGATCAGACCGCCAGGTGACGACCTAGTGCGCCGGCTTGGCCATGGGGGTCATGGCCTTGGCGGCCGCGGCCACCTTGGCACGCTCATCCTTCGGCAGGGCGATCAGGCCCTTGTCCGCCAGGTAGCCCTCTTCGCCCCAGGCCTTGTCGTTGGTGAACTCGGCAACGTATTCGGCGATACCCGGGATGGTCCCGACGTGGGCCTTCTTCACATAGAAGTACAGGGCGCGGGAGACCGGGTACTTGGCCGAGGCGATGGAGTCGTAGGTCGGGACCACACCGTTGATCTTGGAACCCTGGATCTTGTTGGTGTTCTGCTCCAGGTAGCTGTAGCCGAAGATGCCCAGGGCATTGGGGTTGGCGATGAGCTTCTGCACGATCAGGTTGTCATTCTCGCCAGCCTCGATGTAGATGCCGTCCTCGCGGATCCCCTGGCAGACGGCCTGGTGCTTCTTCTCGTCGGTCTTCTTCATCTCCTTGATGGACGGGAAGGCGTTGCAACCCCCTTCCATGGCCAATTCGACGAAGGCGTCACGGGTGCCGGAGGTGGGGGGCGGGCCCATGACCTCGATCTTGGCATCCGGCAGGGCCGGGTTGACCTCCTTCCAGGTCTTGTAGGGGTTGGCCACCAGGGCGTCGCCACCCTTGGGGTCCGGGACATTCTTGGCCAGGGCCAACCAGACGTCCTTGAGGCTCAGGTCGAACTGCTTGGTGGCCTTGGAGTTCGCGATGGCGATGCCGTCGAAGCCGATCTTGACCTCAACGATCTCCTTGACACCGTTGGCCTGGCAGGTATCGAACTCGGAGGCCTTCATGGCGCGGGAGGCGTTGGTGATGTCCGGGAAGTCCACCCCCACGCCCGCACAAAACAGCTTCATGCCGCCGCCGGTACCGGTGGACTCGACCTTGGGGGTCTTGAACTTGCCGGAGCGGCCAAAGTTCTCGGCCACGGCGGTGGAAAACGGGAAGACGGTGGAGGACCCGACGATGGAAATCGTGTCGCGGGCAAAGGCTTGGGCGGAGAAGGATGCCGTCAGAACGACGGCGGCAGCAACAAGGGATCTACGCATAGTTAACCTCAACAGAGTTACGGGACAGTTCGCCGCGGTAGTGTCCCTCGCAAGCGTTGAGATTATGTGACACGAATATGACGATACGATGACGCCGCGCCCGCGCGGCTCAGCGCAGGCCGCTCAGGTTCCGCACAAACCCCATGGTCGCGTTGAAGAAATCCGCCTCGCGGTGCGACGAGCAGTAGGCCCGCACCTGGCGCATGGCCCCGTCGATCCCCGCGCCACGAAGCACGTCGTCGCCTGTTGCGAGGTTCAGGGCGGACACGAAGCCCGACAGCCAGTCCTGGTAACGGCCGTAGTCCGCGATATCGACATCCACGCCCTGATCCCAGCCCTTGGCGGTATTCAGAAAGGACTCGCAACCCTTGACCCCCAGCCCCCACAGAGGCGGCGTGGCCCGCTCTTGGGCCGGCTTCGCAGGTGCCGCGTCGGCGCAGATTGCGATGAGCCCGAGACACAGGGCGGCCAGGAGTCGGGACCCTGGTCGGGCAAGGTGCCTACTCGTCCAGGTACGGGCCGGCGTTTGGCCCCAGTGCTGCATGCCGTTCATCACGAATTCCCAAAGTTTGCTCGCCCAGCCGCCCGCGCTATGCTGCGCCGATTCGCGGGAGCGACCGAGGCGAAGCGTGCCATGCGTATCTTGATGATCTCGGACGTCTATTTTCCCCGCGTCAATGGGGTCTCAACGTCCATCCAGACCTTTGCCAGGGAGCTCGTGCGCGCCGGCCAGGGTGTCACCCTCATCGCCCCAGACTATGGCCGCTCCAGCCCCGAGCCCTTCGAGGTCCTACGCGTCCCCTCATGGTACCTGCCACTGGACCCGGAGGACCGCGTCCTGCGCCCAGGGCGGCTGAGACGCCATCACCAGGCGCTCGCCGCCCGCGGAGTCGACCTGGTGCACATCCATACACCCTTCGTCGCCCATTACGCCGGGACGGCCCTGGCCCGGCGACTCGGCGTGCCCGTAATCGAGTCTTATCATACCTTCTTCGAGCAGTACCTGGACAAGTACGTGCCAGTCATCCCCTCGGCCTGGCTGCGCCTGGCGGCGCGGCGCTTCTCTGCCGCCCAGTGCAACGCCGTCGACGCCGTGGTGGTCCCCTCCCGGGCCATGTTGGAGGTCCTCGAATCCTATGGGGTCAGAGTGACGATGCAGGTCGTCCCCACCGGCATCGAGCTCGGCCAATTCAGCTCGGGTGATGGCGAGCGCTTCCGGCGCGAGCACGGCATCCCCCCCGCCCGTCCCGTGCTGGTGCACGTCGGCCGCCTCGCCTTCGAGAAGAACATCGAGTTTCTGCTGCGCGTGCTGGCGCGAGCGGTCCCTCGATTTCCCGATGTCTTGCTCGTCATCGCCGGCGAGGGTCCGGCCCGGCGATCCTTGGAGGCCCTAGCCGAGCGTCTCGGCCTGCGGGCCAATGTCACCTTCCTCGGCTACCTCGACCGTCAGGGTCCCCTGGAGGACTGCTACAGCGCCGGCGATGCCTTCGTCTTCGCCTCCCGCACCGAGACCCAAGGGTTGGTCCTGCTGGAGGCCATGGCCCTCGGGGTGCCGGTCATCTCCACGGCGGTGATGGGCACCCGGGAGATCCTCGCGCCCGGCCGGGGCTGCCTCATCGCGGAAGAGGACGAATCCCACTTCGCGGCTCAGGTCATCCGTCTCCTTGGGGACCCGGAGCTGCGCCGCCGCCTGAGCGACGAGGCACGAGGCTATGCCGCCGAGTGGTCCGCCCCTGCCCTCGCCGCACGGATGCTGGGGCTTTATACGGAGGTTCTGGAACGGCACGGCCCCGCGCCGCACCCCTAGGCCTGCGCCGCCCCCAAGGCAGCGCCCCCCGAGCTCCCGGGGTTCACGCGCGTCACGACCGCCGCCAACTCTCATGTGACGGGTTAAGATATAGCGGCAAGACTCTGCTAAATTTAACCATCCACCGGCAAAGCCGGGGGCATTGGAATGCTTGAGCCGCTCAAAGCGGCTCATCGGGATGGCTGACAAGGAAGCCGTGCACCAGGCCCCAGGTCAATGCCGGTTGGACTCCACCTGCGGGGTTGCGTGCGCTTGACCTCCGTGTGCCGCAGGCAGCGCTGCATCGAACGGCCTCGTGCGTAACCTGCGCAAGGTCCCTGACATCGCCGAGGACGGGGTGACCGTCACTTACCCGGCCGGCTACGTCCACCTGCCCCAGGTCAACGGGGAGTTTCTCCAGCAGCTGTGCGCCGAGCAACTGGTCACCCGGCGCGACCGCAACGGCTTCCCGGTGCGGGAATGGCAGAAGGTCCGGGAGCGCAACGAGGCCCTGGATATCAGGAACTATGCCCGCGCCGCGGCCAGTGCCGCCGGGCTCGACCGCTTCGAGGACCGCCACTGGCGGGAACTGGAACGACAACTCGGGGGGGGGGGTGCCGGACCCGGCGCCACCCCCGCCGATACCAACTGACGATCTGCAAGAGGCCACCCATCGCGGTGGCCTCGGCGTTTCTGGGGCCCGTCCGACGCGGCGCTTGATCAAGAGCCGCTGGCTCAATTGCTGAGGCATCGATGACCTACACCCCAGCCGATCTGGATGCCCTGCAACAGGCGCTGGCCACCGGCGAGCGCCGCGTGAGCTTCGCCGACAAGACGGTGGGGTACCGCTCGGTGGCGGAACTGCAGGCGGCCATCCGCACCGTGCCCCCGGCCCTGGCGCGGGATCAAGGCGCGGCACCGGCCCGCCACATCCGTGTGACAACCGCCAAGGGTTTCTAATGGCTATGTCTGCCCTGTTTCCGTGAACTGAATGAACCGTCGACCAAGAATTCCCGTTACATAACAACAGGATGGGAGTAAAATGTGCCCATCCTAGGGCGCACCCAGTAGGTGACACGTTGCAACGGTTCATCATCAC